>Ga0209536_100014810_pt1 | contig 11172 bp, 6 predicted proteins | sample DeeMarSeWOR28_12_FD_187461 | JGI IMG/M metagenome (GOLD analysis project Ga0209536, IMG submission 187461) | Marine sediment microbial communities from White Oak River estuary, North Carolina - WOR-2-8_12 (SPAdes) (version 2) | ecosystem: Environmental > Aquatic > Marine > Intertidal zone >... | reverse complement strand
ATTATCGCCACATCGTATGTCTGTTCCATGCTATCTCCTAAAAATTTTTTAGTGTTAACAGCAAAATTAATTAAATTTATCATTCTGCCTTTAAAAGTCAAGAATAGAGCGAACTTCGCTAAAGGCGCTAAAAAATCTGATTTCAGGTTAAGTAAGAACAAAATTTTATTCAATAGCAGGTTTTGAATTATATGATTTACAGCAATAATTATTCCTAGGAAAGAATGAATGCCCGGTCCAAAGCACAAATATCATGAATGTCTTCAGAAAGCAAGAAAGCACCTGACAAAAAATGAATATAAAAATGCTCGATTGATGTATTTTCAGGCTTATAACCTGATCGAGGATAATAAGGAGCGGTCCATTATCTGGGCTGAACTAAGCTGGGTCTACTACTATGAAGCAGACTATGCCAAGGCCATAGAAGCCGCTGAAAATGTACATCTTTACGATCCGGACTATAAAGCTATGGAAGATCTGAATCGGTTGATGGGATTTAGTTATAGTATGCTAAAAGAATATGCCCTTGCCGAGAAGCATTTGAGTGAATCTCTGGGACAGGACAGTGCTTCAGACAAACAGCAATTTGTCAAATTTGAGCTGGGGAAAATACATTTCATACGGGGCAACTATGATCTTGCTTATCCTTATTTAAAAGATATCATCGATTTTTTTAAGAACCGTAACCGGGAATACTATCTGACCCTCTTATTTTACCTGGGATTTATTAACTACTATTTGGAAAATCAGGCGCAGGCCCGGCAGTATTTTGAGGAAATTTTGCAGTTCAAGCCGGCGAAAACACGCAAAGCCAGCGCGTTTTTTGGCCTTTCGTTTATTGAATTCAAAGAAAAAAATTACTTGAATGTAATTTCGCTCTGTGAAAAGATAATGACCTTAGATGAGCAATTTTTTGATCGGGAAAGTCTCGGTTTTTTAACGGCGGCTTCTTATTTCTATTTGGGTCGTAAGGATATATTCGCTGAGTATTACGATCAAATGATTAAAAGTTACCCGCAGGGCCGTTATCGGCAGGAACTGGAAAACCTGGCGAAATCAGATGTCTCAGGCCCTGGTAGTGGGCGCAAATCTAAAGATTAGTATATGCAGGAATTAAAGGACCGTTTATACCGTAACCATTATTTCACTAATTTCATATGTCCTGAAAAGCCCGGTGACCATATACAGCTAACCGGTCTCAAGGGTTCATTAAAAGCTGCTTTTCTGGCATATCTGATCGAACAACTCAAAAAACGCATTATCCTGCTTACCGCTGATGTCGATTTTGCCGAAAGAATAAGGGATGATCTTGAACTGTTCTTAGACGAAAAGCTGGTTTCCTTTTTTCCCAATGCCGAAATGACTGCTTATGAGGAGCAGGATCTGAATCCGAGTCTAATCAGACTGCGTCTGGAAACCCAGTTAAAATTGCTGAATAATGAATCCGGAATCGTGGTGGCAACCGCCGATGGATTGCTGAATAAAGTAACATCACCTGAGAAATTTATCGACCGGCAGTTTCACATCAAGCAGGGTATGCATCAGGAATTTAATGGATTGGTCAAGGGTTTGTCAGAGGCAGGTTTTCGACGTGAAGACGCGGTTGAGGAAGTCGGTCAATTTGCGGTACGCGGCGGTCTTATCGATGTGTATCCCTGGACATCCGAAGACCCGTTACGCATTGAATTTTTCGGCAATCAAATTGAATCGATCAGAACATTTAACGTCATTTCCCAACGTTCTATCGAGGATGCTAAATCTGTCGTTATTCTGCCCCACCCCGATGATAGAGATTTAGTAAGCATTTTTGACTATTTTGACGATCAATTGTTGGTTTTTGACGATTTCAGATTATTTATGCAAACCTGTAAAGATCATCTGACGCTATTCACTGCAGCGTATGAGAAGCATATAGAAAACAATATTTTTCCCCTGCCACCGGAAAAAAAATATCTCATGGTTGCCGAGATTAAAAATTCAATTGGCAACTATCCCGCCTGTCATTTTGATTTGGTCACTGACAGAAGCAAGCCGATATATGATGTACCCAGCACACTGCCGCCGACATTTGCCGGACATCTGGGTCGTTTTTTTGCGTATTTGAAAAATGCCCGTAAAGAAGATAACAGAATTATAATTCAATTCGATTCCAAGCCGCAACAGGAGCGATTCCTGGAAATTATCGAAGAAGAGGGGATCGAGGATGTGGCAACATTAATGGTCGGCGCTTTGCATAATGGATTTATATTTCCGGACGAAAAATTACACGTAATCACCGATCATGAAATATTTGATCGTTTCAAGAAACGGCGCACGTATAAGCGATTCAGAAGCGGTGAATATCTGCGCAGCCTTAATGCTCTCAACGTAAATGATTACGTTGTGCATATCGATTATGGAATAGGGCAATACAAAGGCCTTGAGACAATTACCAGCGGCAAGTACAAGCGGGAATGTATTAAGGTTGTTTATCAGGATAATGATACACTCTTTGTCAGTGTAGACCGGCTTAACCGGGTTCAGAAATATGCTTCGGAAGAACAGGTTTTACCTAAATTAACCAAACTGGGCACAGGCGAATGGGATAGAGTAAAAAAACGCACACGCGAATCAATCGAAAAAATGGCCGCCGAATTGATTCAGGTCAATGCAGCTCGAAAAGTACATCAGGGTGTTGGATTTTCCAATGACACTCACTGGCAAAAAGAACTTGAAGCATCATTTCCGTTTGAAGAAACCGAAGATCAGCTGCGGTCGATTGTGGAAGTAAAAAAAAATCTGGAAGAAACAACACCAATGGATCGTCTTTTATGCGGAGATGTGGGATACGGTAAAACAGAAGTAGCGCTCAGAGCGGCATTCAAGGTAATTATGGATGGTAAGCAGGTCGCTGTTCTGGTACCAACGACTATTTTGGCCCATCAGCATTATCAGACATTTCTTGAGCGCATGGGTGGGTTCCCGATAAATATTGAGATGCTTTCAAGGTTCAGAACAACACGCCAGCAAAATGAGGTCCTTAAAAAATTGTCCGCGGGTGAAATAGATATAGTTATCGGTACGCATCGCCTCTTGTCTGAGGATGTGGTATTCAAAGATATGGGCCTGTTAATAATTGACGAAGAGCAGAGATTTGGCGTGCGGCATAAAGAAAAATTGAAAAAAATGCGGATCGGTGTTGACGTCTTAACCATGTCGGCTACACCGATACCACGGACGTTGCATCTTTCTTTAATGGGCGCGCGGGATCTTTCACATATTGAGACTCCGCCACGTAACCGTTTACCCGTAATCACCGAAATTCACGAGTGGGATGACGATTTGATACGTATCGCTATTAACCGGGAAATGAGCAGAAACGGCCAGGTGTATTTTGTCCATAATCGTGTTAATACGATTACCGCAATTAAAAATATCTTAAGTGAGATCGTACCCCATGCCCGGGTTGCCATTGCCCACGGTCAACTCCCGGAAAGAGAATTAGAAACGATAATGATGGATTTCATTCATAAGAAGTATGATGTTCTGCTTGCCACGATGATTATCGAAAATGGTCTGGATATACCCAATGTAAATACAATAATTATCGATCACGCCGAAAAATTTGGCCTGGCTCAGTTGTATCAATTGCGGGGACGCGTCGGCCGGTCAACGGAACAGGCTTATGCCTATCTGCTGATTCCATCGACCTCACGGTTAACCGGATTAGCGCAAAAGCGGCTGCGTGCTATTCAGGATTTTACAGATCTGGGTTCGGGATTTAAAGTTGCTTTACGTGACATGGAAATTCGCGGCATCGGCAATATCCTGGGCAAAGAACAAAGTGGCAATATGCAGGCAGTCGGCTTCGATCTTTATTGTAGATTACTCGACGAAAGTGTAACTGCTCTGAAACGTTCTGTCGATGCAGAGCAGGTTGAGATTCCCGCAACCACGCGAACCGATCCCAAACTGGATGTTGATTTTGATTTATATATTCCCAGGGAATATGTATCAAGCGACACCGAACGGATGACTGTTTATCACCGAATGGTCAATTTTACCACACTGGAAGAGCTGGAAAATATGAAAGAAGAATTGACTGACCGCTTTGGTCCGGTGCCGGGAAGCATTATATTACTCATCGATGCCATTGAATTAAAAATACTGGCCGGAAATATTCTCGCCTCGCGCCTTACGCTGAAAGATGATTTGTTGAAATTAAGCTTTTCGGAGCAGGTAAAAGAAGACGATTATTTTTTTAAGCAGATTCTTCCGGTACTAATGAATTTTAAAAAGACCGAGGTGAAATTCCTTGGTGACGATACTAATCTTAGTATTAAATTAAGACTGAAAGGTCAGGATAAAAAGGAACAGCTGCTCAACGCTAAAACCCTATTGAAAAGTATAGTATGATCAGCTATATTTGTCACCCATTGAAAAGAAACAGGAGTTATTATATGCTTAGCTTTACAAGATATTTTGGTCTCGTCATTATAATTTTTCTGTTTTTCACAAGCTGTAAAAAGGAGGAATATGCCGCAGAAGTCGGTGACCTTTTTATCACCAAGGAGGAGTTGAAAAAAGCACTCGAAATCAGATATGCCAAGCGTGATAACTATAAGGGTATAAATTATGATCGTAAAAAAGAGCTGCTGGATAATTTAATTGGTACCAAATTGAAATTGAATGCGGCGTATGATGCCGATCTTGATCAGGATTCAACGGTACAGAGCGAATTAAATAGTATACTGGAGCGATCCCTGGCCAGACGCTATTATGAAAAATTTGTTGTTGATAAACTTGTCACACAAGCCGATATAGATGAATATATTGAGAATCAGAATACTGAAGTTAAAGCCGCACAAATCCTTATCAGTCACAGTAAGGCTTATAATAAAATCCAGCGATCAAGGGAAGAGGCAAAAAATTTAGCTGCCGAGCTTACAGATAGAGCAAAAAAAGGCGAAGATTTCAGCAAACTGGTTGCTAATTATTCTGATGATCCGTTGTCAAAGGCAGAGAAAGGTGATATGGGTTGGTTTAGTTGGGGGAGAATGCCCAACGAATTTCAACAGGCAGCCTGGACGATGCAGGTTGGTGAAATACAAGGACCGGTTGAATCATCACTGGGCTATCATATTATTCGCCTGGATGATCGCCGTAAGCGGCAGGGATATAATCCGCCCGAAACAGAAGAGGAATGGAACGCTGTTAAAAGAGAAATATTTGCTGCCCATGGGGATTCCGGGCAGGTCTTATGGGAAGAACAGCGTGAAAAATTAAAAAGCCAATACAATTTTTCGCTGGATAAGACCGGGATTTTGTCTTTATCTGCCTCAATTACCGAACATCTGCAATCCGGACGTGTCACCGTTGCAAGCTTAAGTGAAGAAGAAAAGAACATAAAACTCGCAGATTTTGACGGAGGAGCGATAACCCTGAATGCGATAATTAATCGAAATAGAAGCAGAATTAATCAAATTCTGGTTAAATTTAAACAGGCTGATTTTTTGGAAACAGAAGTTGACGGTATAGGTGTCTTTGAAATCGTACTGCTTGATGCTTACAAGCATGGTTTGGATGAAGAGGAATCCATCCGCCGGTCGAGCAGACAATTTCTGGAAAGAAAAATTTTATATCTGATTGAAAAACAGGAACTGAGTGATCAGGTTACGATTGATGATGAAGGAACCAGAATGTATTATGAACAAAATCCTGATAAATTTATCAAACCGGCAGAAATTGAATTATGGGAAATTATGGTAAAAGATAAAAATCTGGCGGAAAGTATTGTCGCAAAGCTGAAAAAAGGAAGTGATTTTACCCGATTGGTTCAAGAGTATTCGGAGGACAGCTACACGGCCAAAAAGGAGGGTTATGTCGGCTTCAGGGCAATTGGTGCCAGGGGAGATGTTAGTAAGGAAGCATTTAAACTTGGTCCTGGGGGCAAAATTGGCGGACCGGTGCGTTACCGTAAAGGTTGGATTGTCTTTAAAACAGGAGATCTGAAAGAGGAGAGTATCCGTCCTTATAAAAATGTTAAAAACCGTGCTGAGAGCATGCTCCGCCGTGAACGAATCGAGCAAAAGCGCGTAGAATGGAAAAAAGATCTTAGAAAAAAATACACAGTTAAAATAAACGAAGAACTCGTGAAATCAATCTAAAGGCATCATAATGCGTAAATTAAAAATAATTCTTTCCGTTTTATTTGGTTGGCTGTTAATCAGCTGTGGTACGAAGCATCAGGATCAACAGGATGTGGTGGCTCAGGTAAATGCTGCCATCATGACCAACAGTCAACTAGAAGAGGCAATTGCCATAACAGCAACTGATGAAATCAAAATGGCTTTGAAAAGGAAGCTAATGGAAAAATGGATTGAAGATGAGATATTTTATCAGGCGGCTCTGGAGGAGGGAATGACACTTTCTTCATATGAAGAGACGCTGGTAAAAAACTACCACAAAAAGTTACTGATTGAGAAATATCTGGCAAAATATCTAAACAAAAATTACCGGGTTTTGGATCAGGAAATTGAAGACTATTATTCAGCCCACCGTCAGGAATTCGTTTGGGATGAAGAATATGTTAACATCGTTCATCTGGTGCTTGATTCAGATGAACGTGTCATAAGAAATGAAATTCGCACAAGCAAAGATCTGAATGAAGTTATAACTAAAAACTTTTTCGATCAGAAGTCAACCAGTGAGCGACCAATCGGCAATTTGGGATATGTCAGATTGACAGATTTACCATCAAGGTTGGCGTCACGGATTAAAAATATCAAAACCGGGATTATTTCCGGACCGATAAAAACGGATATTGGTTATCATTATGTTCAATTGCTTGATCTTCAGCGAGAGGGTGATATGAAAGATCTTGATATCGTCCGTGATGAAATTATACACCGACTACAGATTCAGAAAAGACAAGCAGAAATTGAAAATTTAATGCGTAAGCTACGTAAAAATTTTTCGATACAGACTGACTTATCGAAATTGACACAACCTTAAAAAGGAATTTAATAATGTTAAAAAATATAGTTGTATTTTTTCTTGTACCGATGATTACGATTGGCCATGCGCAACAACTTCTGGATGGCATCGCTGCTGTTGTGGGCAATGAAATTGTATTAAAATCAGAAGTGGATCAGTATGTCCAGAGTTATATTATTCAGAATAAAATTAATGTCCGTAACAACCAAACGTTGTTGAAAAAACTTGAGAATGACGTGCTGGAACGCTTGGTCGAGCAAAAAATAATGCTGACCAAGGCAGAAGAGGATACCATAATTGCCGATGACCGGGAAATTGACCGCCGGGTTGAAGAACAAATTCAATATATGATAAAGCAGGTCGGGTCAGAAGAAAAACTGGAAGAGGCTTTTCAGAGTCCGATTAAGCAAATACGTCGTGATTTGCGTACCGAGGTGGGTGACCGAATTAAAATTGAAATCCTGCGACGGAAGAAATTTCAATCGGTAAAAATATCGAGACGCGAGGTGGAAAATTTTTATGAAACATTTCAGGACAGCCTGCCGAAACTGCAGGAGACAGTCGATATCAGTCATATTCTAATGCAAATTAAGCCTGGTGAAGAAAGCCAAAAAGAAGCACTGAATAAAATTCAGATGGTTCAAAAATGGCTGGCGGAAGGAGAGGATTTTTCCGAGCTTGCCGGTAAGTACTCTGAAGATCCTGCTTCCGCGTCGCGGGGCGGGGATCTGGGTTATACCAAAAGGGGTGATTTTGTTAAGGAATTTGAAGAGGTTGCATTTGAGTTGGCAGAAGGACAAATATCGGATATCGTGCAGACACAGTTTGGTTTTCACATAATCAAACTCGTCGAGCGTCGTGGTGAACAGATTCGAACCAGCCACATTTTGATCCGTTTGACACCAACCTCCGAAGATGAGGAGACTACTATAAGTAAAATTTCGGAAGTCAGAAAACAATTATTGGCCGGATCTCCCTTTGACAGCATGGCCATTATATATTCTGATGATGAGAATGTCGCTGAGGACAGAGGCCATCTCGGTATATGGGAAGTTGAAAAACTGGCTATATCAGCTTTCAAACGTGAGGTTGCTCAACTCGAGCCGGGCGAAATTTCGGAACCATTTAAAACCGAGTACGGATATCACATCCTCCGCTTAAATGAATTTAAGCCGGCCCGCAGGCTTAATCTTGAAGATGACTGGGAACAAATTGAGCAAATTGCGCTGAATTATAAAATGGAACAGGAATACGTGAAATGGATCGCCAGAATAAAGGAAGATATCCCCATCGAATACCGGTTATGAGAACTATATGCTAAATCAGATTTTTTGCTGGCTATGATACATGAAAATTTCGAACAGCGGCACAAAGCATAAGTTATCCCGTCTTCCTGTAGTAATCTTACTGTTTTTTCACCGGATTTTAGATTTTAAGATAGATCCCTTTGGAATGACAAAGAAAGCTTATGCTACAGAAAAAGTGTAAACACCCCGTTATGGCAATGCAATTTATCATTTGCACAGGTCCTCTTGATATTATGCAGAAAAATCCTATTGCATCTATCCCGCAGAATTAGTTATACTTGGTTAGAAAAAACAGTTATTCTGTAAAGTTTTTTTGCTTTTCCTAAACTATTTACCTGCTCAACCGAAACAAGCATTAATGGTGAGTTAAATCACAATGGTCATTAATGTGTAGACCTTATATTCATTTTTGTCAATCGATATGGTTGTAAAGATATCTGTATGAATGGTTATGTAGTTAAATTTTTCAGAAAAATTATTCCGACCTTCTTTGGTAACGGCAGCTCAGTTTTAGACGATCTGCAAAAAATCAATCAACTTTTTATTCAAAGCCCTGAGTTCCCGCGAACAGAAAAAGAGCAAAATGATCGAATAATTTTTCTGTTCAAAGAAATTTGCAGTAATACTAAAACCAAGATTGATTTTTTCTGGAGCAGAAAGGGAGATAATAACCTCTGGTTTGATCAACACACTATAGAATCAACACCATCTTATTTCTTTAATTATCTGAGCAACAACCTCAACAACGTTTTTGAACATGAAGTACAGGTGCATACTGCGCCGTTACCGTTATCAAAAAAACTGCTAACCTTCCGCCTGGCACAAAAATACTTTTACGTGATCGAGATAAAAAACCGGAAGAAAGCTACCATCTATTATGAATTTATTTTTACCTTAATATCCTCGCTTCTGAAGTCATATAAAGGCTTTCGTGATAAGTCCAGGCTTCAGATAAAAGTACAAGGCCTGCAAAAGGATATTCTTGATAAAGAAAGGGCACTGCTTGTTGCCGAAAGGGCTGTTAAAAGAAAGGTATATGATCTGCACAACCTGGTCGAGGCGAGCAATGAAATCTATTCCATTCTGAATTTCAAACAATTACTTAATTCAGCACTGCTGACCATTATCGGTCAATTGGGCATTCAACATGCTTTTGCTCTGATGTTTGACAGTTCGCGTCACACATTCAGCCGGAATTTTCAAAAAGGTTTGCGGGAAAAAGAAATTCTTAAACTCAAATTCAGAGGGGAATCCAATCTGGCCCGTTTTTTTCTGAGACATGAAGTTCCTATTTATGTTGATGAACTCGATAAAGATTCGGAGCAAAAACGTTATCGGGAGAAGATGAGAAAGCTAAAGATCCACATAATAGCTCCTATCGTATATTCAGAAAGGTTACAGGGGATTATCGGTATCGGCGAAAAGTTATATGGCAATGAAATAAGTCAAACCGACTTCGAACTTTTTCATGTTCTGGTTAATATAATTTCAATTTCGATTGAGAATGCATTGCACTATGAAGAAGTGAAAAACCTCTCTCTGACTGATGGTATGACCAATCTACACAATTATCGTTATTTTTCGATTCGTCTCAAAGAAGAACTGAACCGGGCTAAACGGAACAAAGCCAAAGTCTCTTTATTAATTCTCGATATCGATCATTTTAAAAATTACAACGACACCCTTGGCCACCAGGCCGGTGATGAAGCACTACGCACACTGGGCCGGGTACTGAAAAGCACAGTACGTGACGAAGATGTCGTATCGCGTTATGGCGGGGAAGAATTCTGCATTATCCTGCCCGGCATTTCTAAAAATGATATTACACCGTTGGGCGAACGTGTGCGCCGGATAATTGAATTGCACCAGTTTTATAAAGAGCGGGTGCAACCCACCGGACGGCTTACAGTAAGTCTGGGTGGCGCAACCTATCCTGACGATGCTAAAGAATCGGATGAGTTGATTCAAAAGGCCGATCAGGCTCTTTACCGGGCGAAGAATCTTGGTCGCAATCAGCTGATTATATTTGATGCACAGGATGTTCTGGGTCAAACCACAGAGGCGATTGCTTATTAGAATGTTTCAAATTTTTAGCCAGCTAAATTGCGGAGTATCAATTTAATTAAAAGGTGATGTGATGATGTCTGATATTGGATATAACGATAATTTAGAGGTTGCCGGGCGGAAATTTCATTTCCAGACCGCCACCCAATCCAGTAAGGGCAAAATTCGCTGTGAAATTTTCGAAGACGGACGTATGCTATCCAAAGCGGAAGTGGACTTTGAACGCCGGGCGGGAAACCGCAATCAGACGATTGAAAATCGTCTCAAAAATGTGGTGGAATCATTACACCATGAAATGATCTCAGAAGTTGAGTTACTGTTCAAGATTGCCGAAAAGGTAAATAAAATGAAGCACAGCCCTTCCAATTGTAAGGTAGGGGTGATGTTTTTACAGAACAACCTGATCGAAGATGCGATTAAACAGTTCAAACAGGCCATTCAGACTGATCCGGATTATCTGGCCGGGTATAATTATCTGGGGCAGACCTATATTCAGATCGGTGAGTATGACCAGGCGATAAAGGTGTATCAAGAAGTAATGAGTCGCAACGGTCATTATACTGATATGCATAATAATTTCGGTTTGGCTTTACTAATGGCTAATCAGATAGATACCGCCCAGGCGGAGTTCGTCTTTACCGACGCCGCCGGCGGTCTCCCCGCCGCCACGCCGACGGGCGAGGTCGAGCCGGCTCCTCCTGGCCTCGGCGAGGGGCGGTCTGCGAACCACAGGGCTCCCATGACTCCCCTCAGGCTTCCGTCTTCTCCCCGAGCTCCCCGAAGCTGGGCGGCCGCCGCCGCGCTGGCAGTGACGCTCCTCTGGCTG
>Ga0209536_100014809_pt1 | contig 11172 bp, 8 predicted proteins | sample DeeMarSeWOR28_12_FD_187461 | JGI IMG/M metagenome (GOLD analysis project Ga0209536, IMG submission 187461) | Marine sediment microbial communities from White Oak River estuary, North Carolina - WOR-2-8_12 (SPAdes) (version 2) | ecosystem: Environmental > Aquatic > Marine > Intertidal zone >... | reverse complement strand
TACGACGTAATCGCTTTTATCAAGTCTCTGTATTCGGACCCCTTTTGCATAACGACCCTGGGTTGAGATCCCTTTTGCCCGCTGCCTGCTCATTGTTCCCTGCGCCGTTACAAAAAGAAGCTCGTCATCGGAATCGATAAGCATCATGCGGGCGACCCTGTCCTCTTTTCTAAGCTTCATCGCGGTCAGCCCTTTCCCTCCGCGCCGCTGGGCCTTGAACTCTTCAATTTTCATTCTTTTCCCGAATCCGTTCTGAGAGATTGCAAGAAGATCGGCCTGCTCGGTAATAACGTCCATAGAAACGACCCTGTCCCCTTTCCTTAGAGAAATGCCTCTGACTCCTCCTGCGCTTCTTCCCATGGCCCTTACGTCTTTTTCAGAAAACCTTATAAACATGCCGTTTTGCGTGCCAAGCATTATCTGCTGTTTTCCGTTTGTCTCTCTCACCCATCTAAGTTCGTCGTCTCCCTTAAGGGAAATTGCGGTTATTCCCGTGCGGCGAATGTTCTCAAATGCGGAAAGCTCCGTTTTCTTAACAACGCCGTTCAGCGTTGCCATAACAAGAAAGGATTTTTTCTCGAATTTCTTCACTGCAACAGCAGATGTTATGTTTTCTCCTTCAGAAAGCTGAAGCAGGTTGGCTACGGCCTGTCCTTTGCCGGCGCGGCTGCTCTCCGGGATCTCGTACACTTTTATTCTGTGCGCCCTCCCCTTGTTCGTAAAAAAGAGAACATAGCTGTGGGTGGAGGCAACATATATTTTGTCAATTTGATCTTCTTCTCTCGTTGACATCCCCGCAACCCCTCTTCCGCCTCGGCCCTGAGCCCTGAAAGAGGTTATCGGAACCCTTTTAATGTATCCGTCCCTTGTTAAGAGAATTGCCATTTCTGCGTCGGGAATAAGAGATTCTATTTCTATGTCTTCCGCCTCCCCAACTACGTCCGTTCTTCTCCTGTCCCCGTATTTTTCTTTTATCTCCGCCAGTTCCTTCTTTATGATCCCAAGGATTTTCTTGCGCGAGGCTAGAATCGATTTTAATTCTTTGATCAGGGCTTTTAGTTTTTTGTATTCCTCTTCTATCTTGAAGCGCTCAAGCTGGGTCAGCTTTTGGAGCTTCATGTCAAGGATCGCTTGCGCCTGTATCTTTGTAAGCTTAAATCTCTTGGTGAGGCCTGTCCTTGCTTCGTCGGGAGATTTGGATTTTCTTATAAGCTTAATAATGGCATCGATGTTCGCGATCGCGATGCGGAGCCCTTCCAGAATATGTGCTTCGTGCTCGGCTTTTTTAAGCTCAAACTTAGTTCTTTTTGTTACTACTTCTTCGCGGTGGGCGATATAGTTGTCGATCATTTCCTTGAGAGTAAGAACTTTTGGCTCGCCGTCAACAAGGGCAACCATGTTTACGCCAAAGGTGCCCTGCATTCTTGTATGTTTATAAAGCTGGTTGAGGACAATGTCTCTGTTTGCGCTTCCGCGAAGCTCGATATATATTCTCATGCCGTTCCTGTCGGATTCGTCTCTAAGGTCAGAGATGCCGACTATCTTTTTGTCCTTTACTCGCGTCGCAATCTCCTCTATAAGTGCAGCTTTGTTTGTTTGATACGGAATTTCTCTTACAATGATAGCTTCTTTCCCGGACTTTAAAGGCTCGATCTCAACGCGGGCGCGAACCTTAAGAAGCCCTCTGCCCTTGGTATAAGCATTCCTGATCCCTTCCTGTCCGCAGATCTGCCCTCCGGTTGGAAAGTCCGGGGCTTTTATGATTTTCATAAGCTCTCCGGCTTTCATGTCCGGGTCGTCTATAACGGCACTGATCCCATCGACTATCTCCGCAAGGTTGTGGGGAGGAATGTTTGTGGCCATTCCAACCGCAATTCCTGACGCACCGTTAACAAGCAGGTTCGGAAATCTTGAAGGGAGAACAAGAGGCTCTTTTAGAGAATCATCAAAGTTCGGCCCAAAACTCACGGTTTCTTTTTCTATGTCTGAGAGCATCTCTACAGCAACATGCGAGAGCCTTGCTTCTGTATATCTCATTGCTGCGGGAGGGTCGCCGTCAACGGAGCCAAAGTTCCCTTGTCCGTCTACAAGCAGGTAGCGGAGAGAAAAGTCCTGGGCCATTCGAACCATTGTGTCGTAAACCGCCATGTCGCCATGGGGATGATATTTACCTAAAACTTCACCAACAACCCTTGCGGATTTCTTGTAGGGTTTTCCAGGAGAAAGCCCCAGCTCATCCATTGCATAGAGGATCCTTCTGTGGACAGGCTTAAATCCGTCGCGCACATCAGGAAGGGCGCGCCCGACAATTACGCTCATGGCGTAATCAATGTATGACGCCTTCATTTCTTCTTCAACTGTCGTCGGCGCGATCCTTGCGGCAGCAGGCGCTGCTCCTTTGGGGGGAATTTCCTTGCCGGGAGCGTCTTTCTTCGGAGCTTCGGCCGCTAAAGGTTTTTCCTCTGCTTTTTCTTTTGAAGGCTTTGCCTTGTGAGGCTTTTTTGCCTTCTTTTCTTTTTTTTGGGCCGTCTTTTTAGCTTTCTTCTGTTTCTTCTTTGCCATTAACAAATCCTTCTTTCCTTGCCTCGGTCCTATACGTCAAGCCATCTGACCTTCTTTGCGTATTCCTGTATAAAATTCCTGCGCGCTTCAACGTTTGTCCCCATCAATATCTTAAAGATTCCGTCTGCGTCTTCTGCATCGTCGAGAGAGACTTTTAGGAGGGTTCTGTTTTCCGGGTCCATGGTTGTTTCCCAGAGCTGCCCGGGGTTCATCTCTCCCAGGCCTTTGTACCTTTGAATATTTACGCCCTCTCTTCCAATCTTCTTTACGAGCTTCTCCATTTCCGAATCTGAATATGCATATTGCCCCGACTTTCCTTTTTTAACGAGATAAAGCGGAGGCTGGGCAATGTAAAGGTTGCCGTTCTCGATTATCTCTCTTGTGTATCTGTAGAAAAATGTAAGCAGCAGCGTCCTTATGTGGGAGCCGTCTACGTCTGCGTCTGTCATGATTATTACCTTATGATAACGCAATGCTTTTAAAATTTCTTCCTCTGAAAGCTCTTCTTCTTTTTCTCCGTCCCCTCTCAGGCCAGTAACAACGCCAGGGCCGATCGCGGTGATCATTGTCCTAATTTCTTCGTTCGCCAAAATTTTGTCGAGCCTCGCCTTTTCCACGTTCAGGATCTTCCCGCGGAGAGGAAGAATTGCCTGAAATCCTCTGTCCCTTCCTTGTTTTGCCGAGCCTCCTGCAGAGTCTCCCTCAACAATAAAAAGTTCGCATAGAGAAGGATCTGATTCCGTGCAATCTGCAAGCTTTCCCGGAAGAGTCGCCGTATCAAGGGCAGATTTTTTTCTCTCCAGGTCCTGGGCTTTTCTTGCCGCCATGCGAACCCTGTAGGCAAGAAGAGCCCTTTCGATCATTCCTTTTCCTATGGCCGGATTTTTGTCAAGAAACCGCGCAACGCCTTCGTCCACAACCGAATCTACGATCCCTTTTACTTCGCTGTTGCCGAGCTTTGTCTTTGTTTGCCCCTCAAACTGAGGGTTTGAGACCCGGAGGTTCAAAACAGCCGTAAGTCCTTCCCGAATATCCTCGCCGGAAAAGCTCTCGTCTTCTTTCACAAGGTCTTTTTTTCTTGCGTAGTTATTTATGAGCCTTGTCAGCGCGGTCTTAAATCCTACCACATGTGTTCCGCCCTCTTTTGTTTTTATGCAATTAACAAAAGAGAAAATATTCTCGTCATAATAGTCCTTGCAGTGCTGCATTGCCAGCTCAATAAACACGTCGTCCTTCTCCTGGCAAATATAGATCGGGGAGGAATAAAGCGGATCTTTGTTCTCGTTTAAGTGCTCAACGTAAGACAATATCCCGCCGTCAAACTTGTATGTCTCGCTTTGGGGCTTTTTTCTTTCGTCCGACAGTTTTATCGAAAGCCCTTTATTTAAATATGCGATCTCTCGGAGGCGGTGGCTGACCGGCTCAAAATCAAAGTTTATGTCAGAAAAGATCTCTTTGTCAGGCTTGAAAGTAACTCTAGTCCCGGTTTCTTTCTGTTTCTTTGCAAGATCCTGGATCTTTGCTTTCCTGGGCCTGCCTCTGTCAAATTCCTGCTTATACTCTTTTCCGTCCCGCCTTACTTCTACTTCCATCCATTCGGAAAGAGCGTTTACAACAGAAACTCCAACTCCGTGGAGGCCGCCCGAAACTTTGTAAACTCCTGCGCCGAATTTCCCTCCCGCGTGAAGGGTCGTCAGAACAACTTCTACGGCCGGCCGCTTTGCTTCTTTGTGCCTGTCTATGGGGATGCCTCTTCCGTTATCGGCGACCGAAACAGAATTCCCCGGGCGGATCGTAATTTCTATCTCCGTACAATGCCCGGCAAGGGCCTCGTCCACGCTGTTATCAACCACTTCATATATTAAGTGATGAAGTCCTGGTTTCCCCGTTGAGCCGATATACATGCTTGGTCTTTTGCGGACAGCTTCGATCCCTCCGAGAATTTTTATCTTTGATGCATCGTAATCCGTGCCCTTGCCCTTTTTCTCGGCCGGCTTTACGCTCTTTGGGGGCTTCTGTTTCTTTTTCTTAGCCATTCCTTCCTCCTCGTTTGGCTTTTTTCTTCTTTTTGTGCTCCTTAAATTCCTGATAAGTTTTTGTGCCCAAAGCTTTTTTAAGAACAGAGTCTTCTTCGCCGCCAAAAACTTTTAAATGCGCCTTTGCTTCCTCCCCGAGACGGGCTAACACCCTCGGGCTTTTTCCCCTAATTGCCTCGCGAGCTATCAGGGCAAGCCTGTCAAGAGACAGGGCTTTTGTGCGGCCTTTTGCTTTTTCAAATACAAATCGATCCAGGTCCGGCATGCCTTTTTTGATTTCTTTAAAGTCAATATTCGGATCCGCGTTGAGGCGCCTCAAAAGGTTTAGCGACTTTTCGTTCTTAATGCTGATGTAGCAAACAGGACAATGGGCCCCTTCCCTTCTGTGTTCCGCCCCGCATCTTTTACATTTTTGGCCCTGCTTTGGGTTCTTGCTTTTTTCTTCTTTTTCTCTCCCGCTTAATTGGCCGACCCTGAATCTGATATCCTTTATAGTTTCGCCTTCTGCCTGCGAATTGATCTTCTGTAAAAACTTTTTTCTAAGAAGGGAGAGTTCGTTCGCCCAGGCCGAAGAAGAGGTTAATACATAAAGGGTGTTGCTCTTTATTCCCTCGGCTTCCGTCTGTTTTAAAATTCGTTTATCAACTGCTTTCCGCCAAAGCCTGATTATTTTTTCGGCTCTTATCGCCTTGCCAATTTTTGGCTCTCTAGAGCCAAATTTTGATATAATTTCCTTTACGTGAGTTGTCATTATTTTCTACGCCGGCGTCTCGCTTGTTCTTATTGGCATTACAATATATACGTAATCCGGGCCGTCAACCGGACGGATAATCCCCGGCGAAAGCGGGCCGGACAGTTCAAGCAGAATCTTTTCCTCGTCAATCGCCTTTAGGGCATCTGAAATCAGCCTTATGTTGAACGCCACCTGCGTTCCTGATTTTCCTTTTGCTTTGACCTCAATAACTTCGTCAGCGCTCCCAACATCGGGGGTATTGGCAGACAGATGAAGTTTGCTTGCAGCTACTTCAAATTTAACTATGTTGGCGCTGCCCGACGCAATAACTGCAGCTCGTTCCGAAGCCTCCAGCAAACTCTTGAGGTCTGCTTCCACCTTAATATCGCTTCCTTTGGGGATAACCTGCCTGTAATCAGGGAACTGCCCCTGTATAAGCCTTGAAACAATGTAGGAATCCTTGAATTTAAACGAAATTTGTTCTGATGCAATGGTCATTTTTAGCTCATCCCCGCCCCCGTCCTGCAGCATTCGGCTGACTTCCATAAGTGCTTTTGCCGGAACGATCGCTTTTACCCCGGCGCCTATCTGACCGGATATCTTCTCCCCTCTTCTGGCAAGCCTGTATCCGTCTGTTGCAACCATTCGGATGTTTGAATTATCTCCCTGCATCTCACTTCTGCCAAGCTCAAGAAGGACGCCGTTCAAAACATACTTTTCCTCGCTTGATGAAACAGCAAATATCGTCTGGTCGATCATTGAAGAAAATATCTTGGGATCGATTGAATATGTTCTTCCTTCCTTTATCTTGGGAAGGACAGGGAATTCATCTGACGGAAGGCCCCTTACATTTAGATAGGACTCATTATATGAGATCTTGACCATTCCTTTGTCGGAAACCTTGAAACTGACATTAGAAGATGGGAGTTTGGATACTATCCCGCCGATCGTTTTTGCAGGAACAAGCACGGAGCCTTCTTTCTTCACCTTTGCGGGAATCGTGACCTCCATGCCAATTTCAAGATTATTTGCAGAAAGTTTTATTCCGGATTTTGTAGCTTCAAATAAAATATTGCCTATTATCGGTAATGTGCTTCTTGTGGAGACGATCTTCTCAACCGATTGGACGCCTTCAAACAGATCATCCTTTGAACAAGAGTATTCCATACACAACCCCCCTATTATTATTAATAATATTCTTTAAATATATAAAAATAAGAAGCAGTAGTAGTAATTGTAGATATGTTTATATCTCAATTTTTTCTAATTTTAACACAAAAAACAAGAGAATTAAACATGGAAAAAGGCTTAATATCATTCTAATAAAAAGTGGACAAATCAAAAGAAATAAAATTATCAACACCAAGGAAACCTTACTAACAACTTAGCTACAGCTTTTTAACATGATGTTAACGGCCCTTAAGGCGTGTATTTTTTTAAATTCCTCATAATGCTTCTTATTGCTTCGTCAACAGTCGGCTCGTCATCAACAGCTCCCTTTATCTTCTCATAAGCATGAAGGACCGTTGTGTGGTCCCGTCCCCCGAATTCCTCGCCGATCTTTGGAAGAGAAGCCGGGGTCAGCTGCCTTGCCAGATACATGGCTACCTGCCTGGCGGTGGCAATTTCTCTTGTCCTGATTTTTGCCGTCATATCGTCAATTTTTACGCTATAGTACTCTGCAACAACCTTTTTAATAAGATCAATAGTTACAGAAGGCTTTTCTTTTGACGGATAGATAAGATCTTTAAGCACTTCATCAGCCATGGGGATAGAAATTTCCTTTCCGGTCAAAGAGGCGAACGCAACGATCCTGATAAGGGCGCCCTCAAGCTCTCTGATATTTGATGACATTTTGCTCGCAATAAGCGTCATTACATCGTCAGGAACGCTCAGCTCGGCGATCTCAGCCTTTTTTCTTAAAATGGCGATCCTTGTTTCAAGGTCCGGAGGCTGAATGTCTGCAATGAGCCCCCACTCAAACCTTGATCTCAGGCGCTCCTCAAAGTCCGGGATTTCCTTGGGAGGACGATCGCTTGATAGCACCAGCTGTTTGCTTGATTCGTATAGGGCATTGAACGTATGGAAAAATTCCTCTTGGGTCCTTCCCTTCCCCGAAAGGAACTGAATGTCGTCAACAAGAAGGATGTCTATGCCTCTGTATTTTTTTCTGAACCATTCTGTTCTGTCGTCCCTAATGGAGTTGATCAGGTCGTTGGTGAATGTTTCTGAGCTTACATAGATCACCTTTACATCCGGTCTTTCTCTGAGAACGAGATGTCCGATAGCCTGCATAAGGTGAGTTTTTCCGAGTCCTACCCCGCCGTATATAAATAATGGATTGTAAGCCTTTGCGGGAGCCTCCGCCACGGCGAGCGCGGCTGCGTGCGCAAATCTATTGCTGTGCCCTACTACGAAATTTTCAAAAATATACCTGGGATTAAGATACGTTTCCTTGCTTTGCCCTGCCTGCGATAAAGGCAGAGGCTGTGTTTTTGCATCTATGGGAGGAGTCTGGAAAAGATCCTTTGAGCCGACAATGAACTCGATCTTTCTTATGCCGTGAGGCATGCTTTTGTCGCCGAATATCTTGCAATGAGTTGCAAGCCAGTCTCTCACAACATCATTTGGGACCGCGACCATAAGCTTGCTGTCGAGAACAGAAAGCGGCTTTGCAGATGAAAGAAGGGTCTCAAAAACAGGCTTGTTCAGGCTTCCTTCAAAAGCAGAAATTACATCTTTCCACAGCACATTGATATCAATTTCTTCTGGCATATGTATTTTTCACCTATTTTGGGACAAAAGCTCAATTTTATGCCGTTCTTAGCAAAAAATTGAGCAGGAGCTTATCCACAGGCTTATCCACAAGGAACAAGATTCTGTTGATAAGTATTCTGGGAACCGCCTTGCCACAGAACGGCACAAACTCTTTTGCTCGCCGGGCCCTGAAACAAGGGCGAAATGCATTTTATCATATTTTTCGGCGAAATGCAACCGCCTTTTTTTAAAACGGGGAAAAGAAATTAATATAATTGCATCAAAAAACCTGCGCCTTTCAAGCCCGCGGCAAATTGTCGGCCATTAAGCAAGCGCCTGTCAGGAGAAAATCAATTGACAAGGCAGGTGCTCGTATGTATAATCATAAGGTTTGTTTGTAGAACAGCTAAAAGGAGAAAAAAATGGTCAAGAGAACATTTCAGCCTCATACAAGAAGGAGAAGAAAAAAGCACGGCTTTAGAAAAAGAATGAAAACAAGGGGCGGAAGAAGAACGCTTAGCAGAAGAAGGGGCAGGAAAAGAAAAAGCCTGGCTGTCTAGGCCGCAAACAATGGCAGGCATTAAAAGCAAAAAGGAGATCGGGGCGCTATTTAAGAAGGGAAAAAGAGCGTCGGGAAAACTTCTCAATGTGCGCTACTTTTTAAGAGAAGAAGGACGGCCTCGGAGCCTATTTGTGGTCAGCAAAAAAGCGGGCGGGGCGGTCAAGAGAAACAGAATAAGAAGAAGGATCAAAGAGGCGTGGAGAAAGATCAGAGAAAGAATTCTGCCGGGATCTGACCTGGCGTTTTTTCCAAGGGACGGGGCAGGGGAGGCAAAAACAAATGAATTTTATTGTGATATGGAGAGGATCTTCAAAAGAGAAAAGATCCTTGATCAAAAGTGATAAAAAAGATATTATTAAGCCTTTTAAATATTTATAAAAAACATCTCTCTCCAATACTTCCGCAGGCATGCCGATTCCATCCAACTTGCAGCGAGTATTCAAGGGAAGCGATCTCAAAGCACGGATTCGTTAAGGGCGCATGGCTTTCGCTCTTAAGGCTTTTAAGATGCAACAGGCTCTTTCAGGGCGGGCTCGACCCGGTTCCACAAATAGACAAGGAGAAACAATATGCAGGCAATATTTGCACCGCTGGTCAATATAACGATAGAACTTCTAAAGTTTTTTTATAGCTTGGTGCCAAATTACGGGGCAGCGATCATCTTTATTACGATACTGATGAAACTGGCGCTGTATCCGCTAACGCTTCAGTCAACAAAGCAAATGGCGGCAATGCAGAAGATCCAGCCCAAGCTTCAGGACCTTCAAAAGAAGCACAAGGAGAACCCTAAAGAGCTTCAGAAAAGGACCATGGAGCTTTATCAGGAAGAAGGCGTAAACCCATTTGGAGGCTGCCTCCCGATGCTTCTTCAGCTTCCCGTGTTTTTAGCCCTGTTTTTCGCGTTAAATAGCCCAGAATTTAAGGAGATCCTTACCTCTCCCGGAGTTAACGGAGGCTTTTTGTGGATAAAAAACCTTGCCGAGCCGGAGGCGATCTTCATTAATCTCTTTAGCTTGAACATAAAGCTTCCGATCTTTGCAATGCTGATAGGGCTTACAACGTTCTGGTCACAGAAAACAATGCCTCAGGCAGGAGGCAAAGGCACCCAACCCATGATATATTTTATGCCGGTCTTTATAGCATATATAAGCATTTATTTCCCCGCAGGAGTGCAAATTTACTGGCTTGCGCAAACGATAATCACAGCGCTTCAGCAATCATATATCCTTAAAAATTCTGGCTGAAAGGAGAATTACGATGAAGACAATTAAAATGAAAGGCAAAACTGTTGACGAGGCTGTTGAAGGGGCCCTGGCCGTTTTGGGCGCTAAGAGAGAGGACGTTGACGTAAATGTCCTGAACGAAGGAAAAGGCGGCGTTCTTGGCGTATTTGGAGGCGAAGAAGCCGAAGTAGAGGTAAAGCTTAAAACAGAAGCCGCAGAAGAAGCAAAGATCAGGCTGCAAGAGATACTGGACAAAATGGGATTTGTATCTCTTGTAAGCGCCAAAAAAGAAGGAGAGCTTGTTAAGGTCGAGATAAAGGGCGATGACCTTGGCAGGATCATCGGAAAAGAAGGCGCAACCCTTGAGGCCCTTCAGGTTCTCTTAAGCTCAATGCTGAGCAAATCTGCAAAGCAGAGAGTAAGAGTTCTTGCCGACGCGGCGGGATACAGGGAAAAAAGAGCAAAGAAAACCGAGCAAATGGCAAAAGAAGCAGCAGAAAAGGCAGAAAAAACAGGCAAAGAGGTGGTTTTGCCTCCCATGCCGGCATCAGAGAGGAGACTCGTCCACCTATATATACAGGAAAGGGCAGGCGTCGAGTCCTTTAGCAAGGGAGAAAGAGACGGGAGGCGCGTAGTTGTAGTGCCGAAAGAGAGGGCAAGGGAGATCATTGAGCGGGGAGACAAGGAGGAATTTTCAATGGAGGAGGGGAGCCGGGAAAGTGAAGAAAGGAAAGAATGATACAATTGCCGCAATAGCCACCCCCCTTGGAGAGGGAGGGATTGGAATTGTCCGCATAAGCGGCCCGCAAGCACTAAAAGTTCTTACTGCGGTTTTCGCCTCAAACGGACAAAGCAATAAAGGCCCCCTGCTAAGCCACAGAGTTTACCACGGATCCGTTATTGACCCCAAAACCGGAGATACGCTTGACGATGCAATTGCCTCGTACATGAAAGGCCCAAAAAGCTACACAGGAGAAGACTCTGCAGAAATTAGCTGCCATGGGGGCATAGCCCTTTTAGGCGCTGTTCTAGAGGCTATTATTGGCGCTGGAGCCCGCCTGGCAGAAAGGGGAGAATTCACAAAAAGGGCGTTTTTAAACGGCAAGATCGACCTTGTTCAGGCGGAGGCGGTTATTAATCTTATTAGGGCAAGAACAAGGCCGGGCATTTCTGCTGCTGCAGGACAGCTTAAAGGAATGCTTTCCCGGGAGATCATTAAGGCAAGAGACGGGATAGCCGGGCTTCTTGCAAAGATAGAGGCCTCGATAGACTTTCCTGACGACATTGAGGAACCAAGAG
>Ga0209536_100014808_pt1 | contig 11172 bp, 10 predicted proteins | sample DeeMarSeWOR28_12_FD_187461 | JGI IMG/M metagenome (GOLD analysis project Ga0209536, IMG submission 187461) | Marine sediment microbial communities from White Oak River estuary, North Carolina - WOR-2-8_12 (SPAdes) (version 2) | ecosystem: Environmental > Aquatic > Marine > Intertidal zone >... | reverse complement strand
GTTGCCGCTGGCGCGCGATTATCAGGTTAAACCCTACTAGAAGGTCAAGCGATCAGCTTGCTGCGGCTCAGCTCGGGTAGCAGCCGGCCGGTCCCTCCCCGGCAGCACAGCCATTCCACCCCTATGTCATAGGTGGGTCATGAATGGGTCGAGGGTGGCCAAGCCCCTGGGCGACCGGTGGACGCGATCAGCCGATGCGCCCGGTCACGTAATCCTCGGTCAGGCGATGCAGTGGTTTGGTAAACACTTTGTTCGTCTCACCAACCTCCACCAGGTACCCCAAATGGAAATAGGCCGTCCGTTGTGACACCCGTGCGGCCTGCTGCATCGAGTGGGTCACGATGGCGATGGAGAAATTCTCACGCAACTCCTCCATCAAGTCTTCGATCTTGGCCGTGGCGATGGGATCCAGCGCAGAGCAGGGCTCATCCATCAGGATCACCTCCGGGTTTACCGATATGGTTCGGGCAATGCAGAGACGCTGCTGTTGGCCACCCGACAGAGCGGTGCCAGGCTCTTCCATACGATCCTTGACCTCGCCGTACAGCCCTGCCCGGTCCAGGCTGGAATAAACGATATCGTCGAGCTCAGCGCGGCTGCGCGCCAGCCCGTGGATACGCGGCCCGTAGGCGACGTTCTCGTAGATGGACTTCGGGAACGGGTTCGGCTTCTGGAACACCATGCCGACGCGCGCACGCAGCAACACAGGATCGACTTTCCTGGCATAGATGTCTTCGCCGTCCAGCCGAATATCGCCGGTCACGCGCGCGATGTCGATCGTATCGTTCATGCGATTCAGGCAGCGCAGGAACGTGGACTTGCCGCAACCGGACGGGCCGATCAACGAGATAACTTCGCCGCGGCCGATATCAAGACTCACGTCTTTGATGGCATGCGTGTCGCCATAGTGAACGTTGCAGTCCCTCACCGTAAAAATCGGGTCGGCGACGGTCGGTTGCCCTACCGTTCTGCGCAATTCGCCCAATTCTGATCCATCAGCACTCAAAGTCAGCTCCTACCAGCGTCGCTCAAAACGGCTGCGCAACCACACTGCCGCTGCATTCATCAATAACAGGAAGGCCAGCAATACAATAATTGCCGCGCTCGTCCGCTCAACAAAAGCGCGTTCCGGACTGTCCGCCCACAAATAAATCTGCACCGGCAACGCCGACGAGGGATCCAGCGGCGTTTGCGGTATATCAACGATAAACGCGACCATGCCGATCATCAAGAGAGGCGCCGTTTCACCCAGAGCGCGCGCCAAACCGAGGATAGCCCCCGTCAACATGCCCGGTAATGCCAGCGGCAGCACATGGTGCGTTACCGTCTGCACCTGCGACGCGCCGAGGCCCAGCGCCGCTTTGCGTATCGAAGGCGGCACGGCCTTGATAGCGCTGCGCGAGGCGATAATCACGGTGGGCATCGTCATCAGCGCCAACACCAGACCCCCGACTAAGGGTGCCGAGCGGGGCAGCGAAAAAAAGTTGATGAAGACGGCGAGGCCCAGCAGGCCGAAAATAATCGACGGCACGGCGGCCAGATTATTGATATTGACCTCGATTAAATCTACCCAACGGTTTTTAGGCGCAAATTCCTCGAGGTAGATCGCCGCCGCAACCCCCATCGGAAATGCGATAACGATCGTTACCAAGAGCATGAAAAACGAGCCCTTGGCCGCGGCCCAGATACCGGATAATTCGGGATCGCGGGAGTCGCCGGAGGTAAAGAAAATAGTGTTAAAGCGCTTTTCGATCCGCCCTTGCTCCCGCAGGGACTCCGCCCAGAGAACTTGCTTGTCGTTGAAACGCCGGCTGGTTTCGTCGACATCCACGTCGACCCGGCCTTTGAAATACATATCCAGCTCATCATCGGCGGGAAACCATAGCGAACGGGTTTTACCAATGAGGGACGCGTCTGCAAGCACCATGTCCCGCAACTCATATATCGCACCCGTGCTGACCATGCTGTTCAGCGTACGCTTGTCACTGCGCCCGCTCACATCAGGGAAGAGCTTTTCCAGGGATGTTTTTACGAGCTTCTGATAATTAGCGCTCGAAAGTGCCTGCGGTTCCCGGCCGCCTTCCGGGTCGATCACGACCGGGTCAAAATCTATGTCCAGCTTTACGTAGGTCTGGAAAAAAGCAGTGTGCCCTTGCGCGATGATGGTAACGAAGAAGAAACCCACGAATGCCACGCTGGCGACAACAGCGGCGATTCCGTAAGCCTGAAAACGACGCTCCCGCGCGTAACGCGAGCGCAACGACGACTCAACCAGTTTTCTGGTTTCGGCAGCCGACTTTAACGCCTTACGATTGATTTCCGCCATATCAGTCGTACTCTTCGCGGAAGCGACGCACAACCTGCAACGCCAGCATGTTCAAGCCGAGGGTTACGACGAACAGGGTGAGCCCGAGACCGAACGCGGCCAGCGTCTTAGGGCTGTCGAATTCCTGGTCCCCCACCAGCAACGTTACGATCTGGACCGTAACGGTCGTGACCGCCTCGAACGGGTTTGCCGTGAGATTCGCGGCCAGGCCGGCAGCCATCACAACGATCATGGTCTCGCCGATTGCGCGCGAAACCGCCAGCAGGAAGCCGCCTACAATGCCCGGCAAGGCGGCCGGCAGAATAACCCGCGTGATAGTCTCCGACTTGGTCGCACCGAGGCCGTAGGAACCGTCGCGCAAACCCTGCGGAACTGCATTGATCACGTCATCCGAGATAGAACTGATAAAGGGCAGTATCATGATGCCCATAACCAGCCCGGCACCCAGCGCACTCTCGGCGGAAATTTCAAAGCCCATGTTGAAACCAAAATCCCTCAACAGCGGCGCGACTGTAAGGGCTGCAAAATAGCCGTAGACCACCGTCGGAATACCGGCGAGCAATTCAAGCATTGGCTTGACCACCGTGCGTATGCGCGGCGATATATATTCCGCCATGTAGATCGCCACCATCAGGCCTATTGGCACAGCCACGAGCATGGCGATTCCGGTGATCATCAGGGTGCCGGTAAACAACGGCACCGCGCCGAACGAACCTGAAGAGCCCACCTGGTCAGCGCGTATCGCCGTCTGCGGGCTCCAGTTCAAACCGAACAAAAATTCTGTAATCGGCACCTGCTGAAAAAAGCGGAGCGCTTCCAGCAAGACAGAAAACACGATACCGACGGTTGTCAACACCGCGACGCTAGCGGCCAGCAGCAGGCAAACGACCACCGTCGATTCAACCTGGTTGCGCGCCCGCACGGTTTCGTTCAGCCTGAAAAAACCCAACGCGCAACCCGAAGCGGAAAGCACGATCACTGTAATACCCAGAACGATACTGCTGAGATTACGCAGCGAGTTGAATTGTTCGGCCGCTGCACTGGTCACTTCGCTGGCGCCGGATAGCATCGTTCCTGCGGCAGCGTTGCGAATGTCGTTGATAGCGAGATTCAGCTGCGGTTCCGGCAAATTGCGTAAAGCATCCGGCAGTCCGGACACAACAGTGGAAATGATAAAAGCATCACTGAACGCCAGGTAGGCGATGATTGAAATTAATGCCGGTATGGCGCCCCAGAGCATCACATTGTAGCCGTGGTACAGGGGCAGTGAATGCATGCCAGCGAAACCATCCCTGTAGCCGATAACCATCGCCTTGCGTCGACCGGCCAGGTAACCAGCGAACAGTATCGCCGCATAAATCAGCAAAATAGTGGTTAAACGCATTTCTGCCCGACCGGTAATTTTTGTGGTTTAAATCAGGAAAAGACGGCGGCCAGAACATCGACCGCCGCCCGATTCTACCTGTACCGCGGCCAATCCGCAGGCTCTAAATTAGCTACTCCGCTTCGAGATTGAGGTTTGCCAAGCTTTTCACTGCCCCCTTAACCGCAGCGAATTCATCCGCAGGCAAGGGAATTAGCCCGCGATCGGCCAGATAACCGTCTTCGCCCATCGCCCGCTCGCTCGTAAACTCGGCCAGAAATTCTGCTATTCCTGGAATCGTCCCCACGTGGGCTTTTTTCACATAAAAGTAAAGTGGGCGAGATACCGGATAAGCACCGTCAGCGATATTTTCGAAAGTCGGGGCTTCGCCGTTCACTTTTGAGCCTTGCACGACGTCGGAGTTCTGATCGAGGAAGCTGAAGCCGAAGATGCCAAGCGCGTTGGAGTTGGATTGCAGCTTCTGCACGATCAGGTTGTCATTTTCACCAGCTTCGATGAAGCGGCCGTCCTCACGGATCGTGTGGCAAATTTCCTTAAAGCGATCCCCATCCTCGTCCTTCACCGCTTTGATCCAGGCGAACTGTTTGCAGCCCCCTTCCATTGCCAGCTCGACAAACGCATCCCGGGTCCCGGAAGTCGGCGGCGGACCGAGAACCTCAATCGTCGAATTCGGCAAACCGGCGCGCACGTCGCTCCATTTCTGGTAGGGATTGGCAATCAGTGAGGCCGAGCCATCGGGGTTTGGTACCTGCTTGGCAAGCGCCAGAAAAATATCCTGGGTGGTTAACTCAAGCTGCTTGGCCGCCGTCGAATTCGCCACTACGATGCCGTCATAACCGATTTTGACCTCGACGATCTCCTTGATGCCGTTGGCAGCGCAGGTCGCCACTTCGGACGATTTAATTCGGCGCGACGAGTTGGTGATGTCCGGCGTCGCGACACCAATACCGGAGCAGAACAGTTTCAGGCCGCCACCCGAGCCGGTCGATTCGACGGTCGGCGTCTTGAACTGCGTGGTGCGGCCGAACTGCTCGGCGACAACGGTCGCGAATGGATAGACGGTCGAAGACCCGACGATGCTGATCTGATCTCTGGCGGCCTGAGCAAATGCTGCGTTGGAAGTAACAATTACGACTGTGGCCGCTGCAACCAGGGCCGGGGCTAAAACGGGCTTGCGGGTGAATAATTTCACGCTGCGTCTCCTGCTGTGACTGATAACTAAAGCAGGGTGCAGTTTAGGGACTGAATGTTGCGGAAATATTTCAGCCCGCGATTTTTTCGGGGCTGAATTGTTACACGGGTGTTACAGCGCTAGGAGCCTTTCGAGGCCTGCTCGACCTGGTTGCGCAGGTCTTCCAGTTCCGTATGGCGCACATCCTTACCCTGGACGAGGTATATAACATATTCGCATATGTTTTTAGCATGGTCGCCAATGCGCTCCAGTGCCCGCGCCGCCCAGCTGACGTCCATGAACCGCTTAATGGTGCGGGGGTCCTCCATCATCATTGAAATACACTGGCGATAGATGGCCTCGTATTCCTGGTCGACGTACTTATCCTCTTCGACGACCCGCAGCGCATCCTCGACGTCCAACCGGCTAAAAGCATCCAGCGCATCGTGCAGCATGTCCTGCACGTGCTCGCTGAGTGACCTCAACTCGTCGTAACGATCGCGCGGCTGAGCCTCGGACGCCAGCCGCGCCGCACAAATGCCAACCCGCTGAGCTTCATCGCCGATACGCTCAAGATCTGTAATAACCTTGATGACCGCGACTATCAGTCGTAAATCCGCCGCCGCGGGGGCGCGGGTGGCCAGAATTCGGCTGCACGACTCGTCAATTTCGACCTCGTACTGGTTAACCTTGAAATCTCGTCTTGCTACATCGAGACCCAGATCGCTGTCGCCGGAGACAATAGCCTCTATAGCTTGCGCGAGTTGTCGCTCGACCAGGCCGCCCATGTTGCTCACCTGGGTGCGTAATTCTTCCAGGTCCTTGTTGAAACGGCGGGAGATATGTTGTGTAAACATTTCGCTATCCATAAGCGCTACACCCTGATTAGTTCTATGCACGATAGCATACAGCGGTTACTGATTACGCAACAGCAATGATGCGATCAACAGGGAAAGTACAGGTAAAACTGCTGCCTTTGCCCGGCGTGCTTTCGATAGCCAGCTTAGCGCCGTGACGTTGCAACGCATGTTTTACGATAGCCAACCCAAGCCCCGTGCCGCCGGCTCCGCCAATGCGCTCACGACCGTCTTCAACACGATAGAAGCGCTCCGTCAGGCGCGGCAAATGCTCCTTGCGAATCCCTAGTCCCGTGTCAGCAATCACGAGATACCCGCCGTCATCATCCGTCGACCAACTGATGCTAATCTGCCCGTCTTGCGGCGTATAGCGAACCGCGTTCGACACAAGATTGGTCAGTATCGACTGAATGTCAGCGACTTCGCCCGACAGGTCGGCGTCACTTTCTATATTGACGCGGATATCGTGCGGACAGTTTTGCATGGCCTTGGCTTCCTGAGCCGCTGCCGCCATGAGGGCCGCGATATTGACAGCCTTGCCCTGCCTTGCGGGACCTTTTGATTCCAACTCGGATAATCTCAATAATTCATTGACCAGCGTGCGCATCCGCGCTGCCTGCAGCTGCATTTCTTGCAGCGGCACCTGCAGGTCATCTGCAAGCGAGTCATCGTCGGCAAGCGCGTCAAGGTAACCGGTTATAACGGTCAGCGGCGTACGCAATTCGTGTGACGCGTTGGCCACAAAATCACGGCGCATCTTGTCAGCCTGCACCAGCGCCGTAACGTCGCGCACCAGCAGGAGCTGCTGATCCATGCCGTACGGCACCAGGTGACAGGACAGCCAGCGCCCGTGGTTGAGTGGAGACGGTATCTGCACTGCTTTACTGGTTGTCCCCGCCTGCATATACGCGACGAAATCCGGATCGCGAATCAGGTTCTCGATCCGCGCACCGCGGTCTTTCTTGCGCTTGAGCCCAAGCAATTCCTCAGCGGCATGGTTCATAAAGTAAATTTCATGGTTGCGGCTGACGAGTATGCCCCCGTCCGGGAAGGCCCGGGTTGCCTGACGCATTTGCTTTACCAGCGCCTTGTAGCGCTTACCGCGGCGCTTGGTGCGGCCACGCAGAAAATCGATGCGCGCAAACAGTCGCGGCCATATACCCTCGCCCTCCGGCAAAAAATCCATTTTTTCGCCGTTCAACCATCGTTCCAGCCGGAACAGCCAGAGCAGCTGCCAGCCCAATGCAATCGACACGGCACATAGCAAACCGTATACGGGCTGGCCGTATAACCAGCCAATACCGAGACCCGCAGCAGCCAGAAGACCCAGGCGCGCGAACAATGTGAACCAGACCTGAGGCATTAATTTGTTCTGCCGGCGGAAAAACGATACCCCGCACCGCGCACAGTCTGCACGTAACTATTGGCACCGGATTTGCTCAGCGCCTTGCGTAACCTCTGGACATGCACATCGACGGTGCGCTCCTCGATGTAGACATTGCGTCCCCACACGGCGTCCAGTATCTGTTCGCGGCTGAACACTCGCTCATTGTTCTGCATAAAAAACTTTAGCAACTTGTATTCGGTCGGGCCGATGACCAATTCACGCTCATCGGCAAAGACACGATGCTCGTCGGGACGCAGCTGCAGGACCCCGAGACTCAGCGGCTCACTTGTCTCGACGCCCGCTCGCCGCAATACTGCATTGATTCGCGCCAGCAGCTCACGCGCAGAAAAAGGCTTGGTCACGTAATCGTCGGCGCCGCCGTCCAGCCCCAGTATCTTGCTCTGCTCTTCTGCCCGGGCCGTGAGCATAATGATAGGCAAATCCTTGTAGGCCTCATCACGCTTCAGCGAGCGCGTCAACTCCAGGCCACTGGAGTCCGGTAACATCCAGTCGATCAAGACCAGGTCCGGCCTGTTATCGGCGATTACGCTGCGGGCACTCGCAACATCGCCGGCCTCGAACACAGAAAACCCCGCCCGGTTCAGGTTGAAAGCGACCATCTGTCGCACGGGAGCCTCGTCTTCAACGATCAGAACTTTGTGTGTCATCTGAAATGCCGCATGGATATCAAGAACCCTATTTCAGCAGCCTAATATTACAATTTGGTCACTGAAATATTACAGGTTCGTGACAGCGACGCAGATTTCATGACGCCGCCAACATGCAGATCATGCAGCCGGCATTAAGACAAGCGCGATCATTCGGCTGTGACCTTAAACAGATAGGCAATCAGATTGGCGCGCGCATCGGCATCCGGTATGCCCGCAAAAACCATCGTAGTACCGGGCACAAGGTCGGAAGGTCTTGCTATCCACTGATCGAGCGTTGCCGCGTCCCAGACAATGCCGGACTCTGCCAGCGCCGGCGAATAAACATAGCCGTCAGCAGTTGCCGCCGCTTTGCCCGCCAAAGCACCCAGATTGGGACCCAGCTTGTGAGGGGCACCCGGCTCTGTTGTATGGCACGCCTGACACTGGATAAATACGCGCATGCCGCGGTCCGGGTCGCCCTGCGCAAGACCGGCTGCAGATTGGGCTGCCGCTGCGTCCGGCGCTGCTGCTGCAGTATCGCTGCCCAGATCCCCAGCCACCGTCGCCGATGAGTCAGGCTCCTGAGCACAGGCTGCCAAAAAGCACGCGCCAATAACTAATGATATTTTTATGTAATTCATAGTGTTAACCAGTATTTGAAAATTATCTGTCAGCTTGAAGATCGGCGTAATTCCGCGGCGAGGTGTATCGCGCGGCGGATGCGCGGGTAGGTCCCGCAGCGGCAAATATTCGTTATGGCGCTGTCGATCAGCGCATCATCCGGGTCGGGATGCTCGCGCAGCAAAGCATCCACAGCCATGATCATGCCCGACTGACAGTAACCGCATTGGGGCACCTGCTCCTCGATCCAGGCTTGTTGGACCGGCGCAAGCGCGTCGTCATTCGCCAGCGATTCTATCGTCGTAACGCTTTTCCCGGCGACTGCCGCGACCGGCACGACGCATGAGCGAACCGGCTGCCCGTCGACCTGCACCGTGCAGGCCCCGCATTGGGCAATACCGCAGGCATATTTGGTCCCCGTCAGCCCGAGCCGGTCACGAATGACCCAGAGCAATGGCATGTCATCCGGCGCGTCGACGTCGGTTGCAGCCCCGTTGAGTTCGAAACTTATCACTCGCGCGCGACCTTCATGCGCTCAGGGTATTCCGCCTCCGCGCGCTTGCGATACTCGGCAGGCAGCGCCGCAAGTGAGTCAAGCTTTGCTCCCGCCGCATGCCAGAGCAAATGCCCCGGGCGATCGCCCATCTCCATCCATTCCAGCCATGGCATGGTTACGGTCGAACTGAATACGGCCGGAATACGGTGCAAGTCTGGGTTATTAAATTCACTGACAGTGGCAAACATCGACTGACTCTGGGCGCGTGGCGGCGGCAACCCGGGCGGGTAAACCGTGTCGTTATTCATCCACACGCGACCGGCGGCGACGCTCCACCATTTTCTAAGCGGCGCATCGGGTATCTGGTCACGTAATTTAGTCGGCCGCACACCGTTGACGGAGAGGTTGAAACCGCGGCCGGGTCCGCCGCCCTGCACCGCGGCGCCGACGGCATTGCTTTTGCCCGTATACGGATTGGCAAATTCCTTTAGCCAGCCGCCATCGAGCGAGCGAAAAAAAGTGACTGTATTGCCGGTGAGCTCGTACGTGCCGTCTTCGAGCTCGGCGATACGATAGAGCTCCATCCCCTCGAACGTGAACAATGCCTGGGGGTTTTTAGCTTCGCCCTCTACCGCGTAAACGGTGCCGTTGTACCACCAGGGAACATCTTCATCCCTGATACTCGCCATCATGCGGATGAAGCCCGCCAGGTTAGCCTCAGGGCTGGCGAGCTTCAGGGTGCCTGGCGCAACCGTCTGGCCCGCCTCGGGAAGGGCGCCCTGCACGCTGCTCATCAAGAGACCGCTTGCACCCATCAGTAAAGACCGCCTTGAAATATCATTTCCCACCGCACGCGCACTCGAATTAAAGGCCAAGCCCACCGGGGTTCATTAGCCCGTCAGGGTCCAGTTGCTGCTTGATACTTCTCAGCAGATCGGCCGCATTTTCCTCACGGCCGCGCATGTACGGATAGGCCTTGCCGATCTGCATGTGAGTCGCGCCAAACTCGGCGAAAACATCGAGTATGCGTTGCTTCATCTCAGCGACCAGGGCGCGACCCTCGGGATTCGCCGGGTACTCCGGCAGCACATCCAGGTATTCCTGTGGCAGGTAGCGCTTGTGATAGACCGTCCGATCGTCTTCCCAGTAGAACACCGGCTCGTATAAGAAGCCGTTGGTGCTGATACTGGTAAACATGGCCGCGTACTCGACCTTGTGCTGGGCCATGCGATCCGCGTATTCAGCGTATAGCTCGGCCAGCCGCGCATGAAAGCCGGACAGGCGCGAAAACGGCATGATGCCATGCATCGGCACCCATCGCTGTCCGCGTGGCCCCAGGATGGGGTACAAGGGAATAAATGGGTTGGCCATGAGCACTTCCGGAATCGTGTTCGCTATCTCATGACCGTGCGCGCCCGCTGCCTTGCGAATCAAATCGAGCCTGTTGACAACTTCCGCGTGGCTGTAGCCTTCTACGCTGAAATGCATGGCATACGGATACATCGACAGAAATTTCTCGCCCGCAATGCCCATCTTCGCAAGCTTGAACAAACCTTCGACCGGGTTACGCGCCGTCTTGAAGACTGCTTTCGCCGCCTCGAATTTCTGCGCGGCATCGGCGCTCCCCAGCTGCCCCTGCTGCAGTTTCGGGTCCAGGCCGAAATTGTCCGAAGCAACGCCCTCCCGCGCCGCAGCCGCTGCACCGGCCGCCATCTCATCGAAACTATCAAAGCCGAACGAACACGACACACGGTGGGTAGGATTCTTGATCAGCCTCAACGTAATGCGCGCTTTCAAGCCGAGCACGCCCGCATCGCCGGTGAACAAGCCGGTCAGGTCAGGACCGTACCAACGAAAGAACGGCCCGCCGTTTTCGCGCGCGTTAGAGCCGGTCCGAATAATTTTGCCACCCGGAATGACCACCTCGAAGGACAACACCGCGTCAGCCGATATGCCGTAAAGCCCCGAACCCAGGCTGACGCTGTTCTGCGACGTCGACCCGCCGACCGTCGCCTTCAGACCGGAAAAGGGACCCCAGAATGGCGTTCGCAAACCCTTGGCCGTCAATGCCGCGGTAAGGTCGGCCCAGGTCACACCGGGCTCAACAGTTACGTACATGTCCTCCTCGTTGATCTCGAGGACACGGTTCATACGCGAGGTGTCGATCAGGATCGAACGGGGCGTGGCGGGCAGGTAGGCATCGGTGTATGAAGCGCCGCCGCCGCGCGGCACCATCGCAACGCCCGCTTCGGCAGCGATGGCGGCGGCCACACCGGCGCG
>Ga0209536_100014807_pt1 | contig 11172 bp, 10 predicted proteins | sample DeeMarSeWOR28_12_FD_187461 | JGI IMG/M metagenome (GOLD analysis project Ga0209536, IMG submission 187461) | Marine sediment microbial communities from White Oak River estuary, North Carolina - WOR-2-8_12 (SPAdes) (version 2) | ecosystem: Environmental > Aquatic > Marine > Intertidal zone >... | reverse complement strand
GCCCTCTCCTCGGCCGTGATCACCGGATCCCCGAAGGTGCTGATGTAGACATGATCCCGCTCCGCTTTCTGCAGGTCGTGCTCCAGTCTGGCCAGGTCGCCCTCGGACAGTCCCCGGATCTCGTGACGGCCGGCCAGCCGGCCCTCGGCACGAGCCCATTCCAAGGTGAGCATGATATCGACGTTGACGGGATAGCCGATCCCCTCGCACAGGGCGTCATGGTACAACTGAATCTTCAAATAGTTCTCGTACAAATACATGCTGAAGCGATCGCACAACATTTCAAGGGCGATGAGGATGCTGATGCTGTCCTGCGTTTCCTGGCTCGCGGGCTCTTCCTCTACTTTCTCCAGCGCCTTCATGAGATTCTTGGCGAACACCACACTGGTGTGCAGACTCTGGTCCCCGTTGATGATCCCCAGATAGTGGTCCAGACTCATCGCTTCCAGGAATTGGCGTTCTTGGTCCGGCAAGTCGGCTGGAACTTGATCCGGCAAGTGCAAAGCCAGGGCATGGACGGCTTCGTGCAAGAAACCGAGGCTGACATACTCCTGCAACGCTGCAATGTCCTGGGGTGTTTTCTTAGCCTCCCACTGCTGACTGACATACTGCAGGAGTTGTTGAAAAGACTCAGCGTTGTCGCCAGCCCGCTTGAGCATTTCCGGCAGGTGGTGCCCATAGGCTTTACACATGGCCGCCGGATTCAGTGTGTTCAGTACAGCCTCCACGTAGCGCGGTGGAATCTCATCGTATAGGGGCTGATCCCGCTGTTCCAGAAACTGCGGATCCATGATTACAATCCTGAACACTAGCGTCGCCAACTCGTCCTTTTGCGGCGGGAAGATGAAGAGCGGCTCCCCTCCAATGGGCGTACCACAAACCAGTGTCGCGATCTGATCTTCCGGCAGGCTTTCCGCCTGCGTGAACCAGTCCACACAGATCTGGTCACTGAAGCGGCGCAGTCCGTTGACCTCGAGCGCCTTGAGCAAAGCAGCCACCGTTTCCTCAGAGACAATCGCAAAAGCACCCGGCCAGGGACGCTCCTCATCCGGCTCAATGATCTCGCCGAACTGTTTCCTGACTTGCCGATGCAATAGGCGTACGGCTTCTTTGGCACGCAGTTCCTGGAATAAATGACCGTGTTGGGCCTCAGTGGTCTTTTCCCGCCGAACATCCCTCTTGCTGACAAGCTTCGCGAATCTTGACGCTCCCATCTCCACCCCTATCAAGGCTACTGACTGTCGTGCCAGTTTGCTTTCAAACTCCCTAGCTCTATCTCCGATACCATCTATCTCACTTCATGTCGTGCTGAGGCATGGCGCGTGGAGTGCCCTCTCCGGACCTTGAGATCGTTCATGAAGGATCGAACGTGTCGTCGACAGTCACTCCCCACCATGTTCATCGTTCACTGTCTTCCCAAGGGTCTCGGTGGCCACACTAGAAACATTCCACGACAGCCACCCCGCCAATGCCCGGGCATCTTCGTTCGGTTCGTGCACCTCGTCTGCGATCTTGCTGCACAATTCCTTGAACCGCTCCCACACGGGGCGGATGTAACCCCCTTGCGCCAATCCCAGCTGCACATTCACGCTGCGCGTCCTGAGGAACCGGTCCAACTCCTCCAGCTCCTTCAACTCAGCCACCAGTCCTTGGGTGACAATCTGGCGGCTCACGCGACTAAGACGGGTATCCACGGTCAGCTCTGGTCGCTATTGTCTCGCGATTTCGGTAACAGTCCAAGCCAAGCAGCTCGCAACACACATTGATCACAACCTCGGCCTTTTGACGAGGCCCGGATCAACCACTTCGATTTGACTCGCCAATTCGGCGTCCAACCCGGTCTTGTACAGACTCCGCGCTTCTTTCAGTTGGCGCAGGGTCAAACCTGTCACATTCCTGAGGTTGGCCCCCCGCAGGTCTGCTCCGGCAAGATCTGCTCCTGCGAGATCAGCACTCTGCAGATCGGCTTTCTGCAGTTCGGTCCCGCAAAGCACCGCCCTGCACAGTCTCACCCCCCGAAGGTTCGCATTCTGAAGTTCGGCCCCATGCAGTTTCGCACCCTCCAAATTGGAACCCGCCAGATTGGCTCCCCGCAGATTCGCCTCCTTCAGGTTCGTCCCTGTGAGATCTGAATCAACCAGCTCGATTCCCTGCAATACGGTCCCTTGGAGGATGGCACCCGTAAGATTCGCATCCTCCAGACAAATGCCTCTGAGGTCGGCACCAAACAGATCGGCTCCCTCGAGATCGGCGCCTTCCAGGTTAGCATTCCAAAGGCAGGCCCCATACAGATTCGCCGCCAGTAGATTCGCTTGCCCCAGATCCGCACAGCTCAGGTTAGCCTCTGACAGATCCGCTTCCTTGAGGTGCGCTCCCCGCAGATTTGCCCCTTCAAGGTCAGCTCTTCGCAAATCCGCACACCAAAGGTCCGCCTCTCGCAGATCTGCCTGCTTGAGGTTCACTTCCCGTAGATCGGCATCTCGCAGGTCGGCACCCCTGAGGTCGGCGTGGTCATGGATGTCGAGCTGCGCCATCTGTCCTCAACCTGCTCTTTGTTGCCACAAATCCCACAGCCCGAGGCTACCGTCACCGTTGCCGGCCACCACGTAGTGTCCCTGTGGATCTACGGCCAGGGCGTTGATCTGATGTGAGTCGGGTTCCAAGTCCCTCAGGTGACGGCCGCTCCTGAGATGAAACAGACTGATTGTGTTTCCGCTGTCGGTCGTGACGAGTACAAGCTTGGAGTCAGGAAGCAATGCCATCGCTCGCCCCACAATTCTGTCATTGCCAAGAGTCGCCAGGCCCTTTTCCGACACCACACCCCACAGGGCACGACGCACGCTCTTACGAGAGAGTTTCCATAGACGCAACCTCTCGCTCATTGAGACGACGTACTTCCCGTTCGGAGCTATCGCCACATCGTCAACGCTGAACCCATCTGCATTGTGATGTCCACCGAAGATCCACAGGCATTTCCCGGAGCGAACGTCCCACAGTCTCGCCGTGGTATCTCGGCTGGCTGAAACGACAAAACGACCGTCCGGGGACAATGCGACCGCTGTCACGACGTCCGCATGACCAAAGAACCTGGACGTCTCGGCGTCGTAGGTGGGCGCCACAGCATAGTTGGTCAGGACGTCATTGTAGGCGAATTCCGAGTTGGACCCCCGTATGAGACTTTGCATGTCCATACGTGCAGGATGACTATCGAATACGCGCCGACAGAGCCCAGACCCAAGTTCCCACAGCCTGAGTGTGCAGTCTTCACCTCCCGATATGACCGTTTGACCATCGGGGGCCACAGCAACGCAACTAACTTCGCCTACATGTCCTTCGAGCGTCCGCACACAGTTGCCCGAGTAGATGTTCCAGAGTCGCAAGGTCTCGTCGTGGCTGCCGGAGACAGCAAACGGCCCGTGCGGGACAGCCGCAACAGCACAGACCTGAGCGCCGTGTCCCGCGAACGTACGCAGGCATTCTCCGCTCGCGATATTCCACAACCTAAGCGTATTGTCGCTGCTTCCAGACAAGACGAATCCGCCGTCTGTCGTCGTGGTTACGGCTGCTACGCTGTCACGATGCCCTCGGAAAACCCTGTGCAAGCTTGGCTCCGTTTTCAAAACACTTGAGGCATGGTCACATGTAGGGCTTCGGCGGCGCCCAGACTGTTGAGCGTGAGCCAACTGTCACAGCTTGCCCCTTCTCTTCCTGTCTTCTTGCTACCTCGTGTCTGACTCAACCGGCAGCAGCTGATCGGGAATGACAACGTCTCCGGAGCACTCCAAGGCTCCACGGTGCACCTGCCAATACTGTGCGGGCCACGCAACCAGCTCCCTTGCGGCCCATCGCCACGGCCAGTAGAGAGCACCGCTCTGATAAGGGGTCTCCCCCAAGTGAATGGCAACAACCGGAGCTCCCGGCCGCCTCTTCTCGAGCACCGCTGCCAGGGCGTGGCGAGCTCGCCCCTGATGCTTGTCATGAGCTATGAGACCAAGTGGCACATCTGGAGGAAACCGCTCCAATCGTCCCACACCACAAGATATCGCCTCCCATGTACGCACATTCCGCTCGTTGTCAACGTGCATTTGCTCGACAGGCGTTCCATTTGAAAGGGCCCGCTCATTGGCCAGGGCATCGGATACCGCCTTCTGTGTGAGTACGAGCTGAAAGCGATCGGCACACTGTTCGAGTTTGGCGGCGATGCGCGCATTCGCATCACCTGGAATGTATTTCTGCGTGGTATCGTTCTTTCCAGCTGGAGTGAACGCAACGGCGATGGCCACGGTCCCTTGGGGTATGGCTGTGCAGGTTGTCTCTTTGGGAGACGGCGAATACGCGAAAGTTGCCATGCCAACGAAGACTACGAAGCAAGCGGCGATGAACAGGGCCCTGATCATGGATATCACGCCTCGCACAGTTCCGTTGTCACAACCGGTGCACTACCAGCAGGAACGCTACTGTATAGAGCGAGAGCAGCACAGCGATGCCCGCCGCGCACAGCAACACCATCATCTGGTTCTTGTCGAGCCCCAACACTCTCGGCGGCTCCACTCCCATGTGCCGTTTCCTACCGCTCCGGTAGAAGATCGCGACACTTGCTATGCCAGCTAGAAGTAGCATGGGTACCATGAAGACCAAGAAACACAGTGCGGCTCCTGCAACGTAGAGCAGGATAGAGACCAACGACATATCGGCACCTTCATCGTGGAGCCTAGCTGACAGAGAGCTTTCCGTCTGCAAATACCATCTTGACGATCTTTCGTCCCCTGCTGTACGTCCACGTCCGTGTCATCACCTTCCCGCGACCATCGCAGGTTCCGCACTGGTAGGGACCGTCAACGTCGCTCTCAAGCCATGAACCAAGGTTCCTCCAGAGTTGTCCTGTCCCACCGCAAGGTTTGCAGGGATAGTATTCCGGCCGTCCCCCAGACTTCACCCAGCCGCCGGCCTGCATCTTTCTCAGCAGTGGCTCGAGGCGTTTTTCCAGATCTCTTAGTTCCCTGTGGCTAGCATAACCGTGGTCACTCAGCGTCCGCAGAACTTCCTTTGTGATTCGCTCGATCGGAAGTCTCTCAATCAGTTCGATCTTGTCGAACCAGTCGCCTGCCTTGAGGACAAGCTCTCTTGCCGCATTGCTGTTGCCTCTCGACAGGTCTTGCAGGGCAGACTTCTTCAATTCGTCAACCCGCTGTCTGTCTTTCTGCCTACGTAGTGCTTCAATGGCTGCAATGGCATCTTCCTTCCGTCTCGCCTCCTCGTACACTCGCTCGACTATCTCATTCCTCGTATCTTGGTCATTCAATCGCTGTGCCACTTCCCAGAGGAACGGCAGGAGGTGGGACAGATCGACACCGCGAGTGCCTTCATCACAATCGTTCATTCCAAGCTCAGTATGAACGCGAGCCTTCAACGCTAGGTCGAGGCCGTCCCGTGCGATCTGCGAGATGACGGATTGATCTTTGGCACACCCAAGGACAGCCTCGCGGGCTTCTCGAAGGGAATGCTCAAGGAATGACGAACCGGTTGTTTTCGTCAGCTTTGCGACAATGCGTGGAATGACAGATTGATCGGTGATTTTGCCCAACGCTCTCTTCCAAAGATCTTCCCGGCCCCCCAAAGGAGCAGTCGCCACGATTTCAGCTAGGACCGATTGATCGGTCAGCTTGTTCCAGGCCAGCTCATGGAGATCCTCGTCCCTGCCGTACCCGCAGACAACCGCCTTCAGTCTGTGCGGATCGGAAAGCCTCTCGATTGCCGCCCGTCGCACTGAATAGTCCGGATCGTTCACACCCAGCCCGTACAGAATCTGCTGATCTTCGATTTTCTCGACAGATGCTCTTCGTACTTCAGGATTACTGTGCTTCCACTTCGGTTTCAAGAAATCGAAGATTCCCATGGGAACTCCCAAGGTCGTTGGCCTGTCAGACTCCAAGCTGTCGTCGTCCTCGCACGTGTCAAAGCCGAGTCCCAGGCACACTCCCGAAAGCCCAATACAACACGAACGCGGCGCAGCACAACTGGAGGGCCATGACGACGATCCGTGCTAGCAAGAACCAGACACCCCAGTTGGTTGAGAAGGATTCGAGAACAAACAATGCCACCGTGGGACCGAACAGCAGCAGAAAGAGAAAACAACCGGCTTCTCTGTCCTGCTTCTGTTGCGCCGCCTGTTCCCCAATAGTCACAGCCCATTCCGGAATTCTCATTTGCTGCCCTAGAGAAGGGCGAGAAAACAGAAAGCTGGAATATCCCAGGAATCCAACAATGGCCGCGCACAGCATCACCAGTGATGTCCAGTGTGACTGGAGGAAAGATGAGATTCCCGACATTTCGACACCTCTCTCTAGTCACCTCGACCTGTGGAGCGCGCCCGCTACCTGCCCATCTCAAACCATCCAATAGCCTGTGGCCACACGCGTCAGTCGCGCGACTTCTCCAGTAACATCCCTACGGCCGCGCCTAGGGCACCACCTATGGCACCGGTGACGAAACCCCACAGACATCCGGCCAGGATGTCCCCGTCAGACATCGTCCGGTAACCGCCCAGGACGAGGTAGAGTGCAAAGCAAAGGGCAGCCCCTATCCGGCCACCGAGATAGACCAGGTCTCTCTTCTTGCCGGCCTTTCCGGCTTGCTGTTCCTGTTTGTTCACGATCTAGAATATGCTCGTCGTGACCTCGATCGTCTCCGTTTCGTCCTCCGCGAGATCTACTTGCCGCACTACTGGGGTACCAAACACCGTCGTGCACTCGCTGCTCCCTGGATCATCTTGGTCGCATTGCTGCAGGGTCACTTCATACAGACCGGGAAACAGTCCGTACAGTTCGCAGCTATTGGGATTCATGTCGGCACCCACGCTGACGATCGGCTGACCGGGTCCGGCGCTGCCGACGATCACTTGCAGGCCCCCGTCCAACCGGTTGATCACCTTGATCACCGTAGTGGGGTTCGATCCCTGCCCCGCGGTCGTGAATATCACCTCGCAGTTCGAGTTGTTGTCGAAGTCCGTGGGCAAGCTCGAGCAGGCCACACTCACAGCCGTCGCGGCTCCGATGCCAAGCATGCAGTACGACACGATTCGTGGCACAACGCCAGTGGTTTTCATGATCACACCCTCCAGGGATGGTCCCGGGCCCACGTCGTGCGCCAAGAGCGGGCCAGGTGCAGAATCAAAAGGAGTACAGCCACCGCCAAGTGCATCGCAGTCCAAGGTCAGCTGACCTTGGTGCCCGCGGTTCGTCACCTTGCCGATTCGATGAGAACGCAGCGCAGCTGCTTCGGCGTCGGCGAGTTGCTACTTGAGCTGGCGGTTGCGACGTCCTCGCCGATCATGCACTGTGGGTAGAGCTGGACTACTCGGCCTTGGCGCGCGTTTCGAGCCGATAGCCCAGTCCTCGCACAGTCTGGAGGAACCGCGCCTCGTGCGGGTGAGGTTCGATCTTCTTGCGCAGCTCCCAGATCAAATGGTTGACTTCTGTTTCCGTATGCCCGCCGGGCTCCCCCCAAATCGCAGTCATGAGTTCTTCGTAGCTGCACATCACAGGCACGTTGCGGTTCGCGCGATTCCGTTGATCCATGTACCGGATGAGCTTGTGCTCCTGTGGCCGCAGCTTGCCGATTTCTTGCCTATCACCGCCAGCAACGCGGTAGAGCCTGGCGGATATCCAATCGTACTCGAGGTATTCGGCTGCCCGTACCGGCTCCGCAGGTCGGGTCCCCAAAGGATCCCGAAAGGTCAATTCCCAGTGAACCGGCTCACCGTTCTCCGACACATTCGCAAGAATCCGGATGACGTCGCCATCCGCCAGCGGGGCCCGGCCTTCCACGATCTCCACGCCGGACGCTCGCTGAATGAACGTGCGGTTGACACTCGCGTTGTCCACGACCCACCATGACCCGGCGTCGCGTTCCACGGCACAATGCACCTTCCGCGTGACAAACTGCTGTGGATCGGGCTCCAGCGATACGTCGTTGTACTGCGCGAGTCGCCCAATGGTGATGCGGTCCTTCACCACATTCACCGAGAAACTCTGGCCGCCCGGGCCGCACACCTCGAGGACCGGCAGCAGTTCTTCGCTCAAGTCACCACCTGCCGGTTCGCGTGGGGAATGCGTCGGTCACAGCTGGACCGGCTGAGTGTGTCGTGACGCCCACTGGAGCATCGTTGGTCACGTACTAGCCAACAATTAGGGGTTCGCGAACACAAAGCAATGTTGCCTGGATGGGAGTCCGGTTGCGGAACAGTGTGGAGGGCATTTGTGGCAGCGCCAGGCGCTCGACGTCATGGCCCCGGATCTTGCGCCGCTCCGATCGCCGACGCGCGGGCCTCCACCCGAGCACTCTCTGCTCTGCGGCCCAAGGCACGCAGCACCGCAGCGTAGTCGGTCAGGGGCTTAACCAGGCTCGGGTGGTCGGTTCCCAATGCCGCTTCGCGGATAGCGAGAGCACGCTGAAACAGAGGGGCCGCGGCGGCGTAGCTCTCCTGCCGCACCGACAGATCGGCCAGACCCAACAGCGTTTCGGCCACGGCCGGATGCTCCCCCCCTAGAGCTGTCTCCCGAATGGCCAGGGCGCGACTGTACAGCGGTTCCGCCTCGGCGTAGCGTCCCTGTTCCGAGCTGACCAGCGCGAGATTGTGCAGACTGAGCGCGGTTTCCGGGTGCAGCGGTCCCAGAGCCTGCTCCCGAATGGCAAGGGCACGCCGCAACAGCGGTTCCGCCGCCGCGTATTGCCCCTGCTCCTTGTGCAGTGTCGCGAGATTGTTGAGCGCCGTCGCCACCGCCGGGTGGTCTGGTCCCAGAGCTGTCTCGCGGACGGCCAGCGCGCGGCGGAACAGCGGCTCAGCCTGCGCGTAAGCCCCCCGCCGCAGATGCAGCAATGCGAGGTTCTGCAGGCCGGTGGCGATATCCGGGTGGTCCGGCTCGAGGGCGGTTTCCCTGATGGTCAGCGAACGCTGAAACAGCGCTGCGGCTTCGGCGTATCTTCCTTGGTCCGAGTAGAGGTCCGCGAGGTTGTTGAGGACCTGCGTGATCGCCAGATGTTCGGGCCCAAACGCTTTCTCGCGGATCGCCAGGGCGCGACGATATGCACGCTCCGCGTCTACATACTTCCCTTGGTTGCGATACAGGATGGCGAGATTGTTCAGGCTCGCTGCCAGGTTGGGATGCTCCTCTCCCAGGACGCGTTCCCAGATGTCCAAGGAGCGCTCGAACAGAGGTTCCGCATCGGGGAGTCTCCCCTGCATGGCGTAGAGAGCGCCGAGATTGCTGACACTCTGTGCAATCGTACTATCATACGCCGGTAACGCCCGTTCCCTAATCGCCAGCGCCCGACTCCAGGCTGAATCCGCCGCTGCGTACTTCCCCTGCTTGAGATAGAGCGCTCCCAAGCTGTTGAGACTCTCCGCTACGTCGGGGTGATCTTCACCCCGCGCCGCGGTGCTGACGGCGACTGCCGTTTCCAGCGCCTGCTCGGCACGCTCGTACAAGGCAAGGTTCACGTAGACCCCGCCTATAGTGTGCATCAGCCGGGCCTGGATCAGCGGTTGGTCTCGGAGTTCCGTGGCGAGCCGCTCGGCACCCTTGTCCAGCAACTCCCTCACCGTCATCTGATCCCCGGTCGCAACGTTCGGGTCCGACACGCGAAACATGTCCACCATGAACTGCGATACCTGTTGCGCCGTCTGAGCTTCACTCGCCGCGGCCAGCTCCGCACGCCTGGCCCGGATCATCCCGTACGTGGCAAGCACGAACCCCGCGACGAGGGCCACCGCGACAGCGAAGCCCGCCGCGACGCCGACCTTGTGGCGTCTGACGAACTTGCCCACCAAGTAGGTGGCACTCGGTGTCGCCGCCGCAACCGGTTCGTGGGCTAGATAGCGCTCCACGTCCTGAGCCAAGCCGGCAACGGTGCTGTAGCGATGGGTGCGATCCTTGTCGAGGGCCTTCATCACGATGGCGTCGAGGTCACCCTTGAGTTGTGAGCGCAACAACGCGGGATCGGTCCTGCGACGTTCAGCTATGTCTTGCTGCGCCTCACCCAAACTGCCAAAGCGCGCGCTCGGCTTCACTGGATCGCTGGTGCGAAGGAACGCCGCCAGAGCGAGAGGATCCTGCGGTAACTCGGCAGGTGACTGCGGTAGGGCCCCTGTTGCCAACTGGTACAGCATCACGCCCAGAGCGTAGACATCTGCACGAGTGTCGATGTCCGATCCGGACATCTGCTCCGGACTCATGTACATGGGCGTCCCCATTAGGCGATATGGCTCGGTCACGAGCGTACGCTCCGTGAGGCGGTGGCCCATGGTCTTGGCGATCCCGAAATCGATCACCTTCACGACTGGCTTACCGTCCAACAGCGTGACCAACACGTTGGATGGTTTGAGATCTCTGTGGATCACGCCCTTCTGGTGTGCGTGTTGAATCGCCTCGCACACAGCGACGAACAGGGTCAAGCGCTCTCGTGTTGAGAGTCGGTGGCTATCACAGTACTCGGTGATCGGCACACCTGGCACCAGTTCCATTACCAGGTAGGGCCGGCCCAGATCGGTGGTTCCGGCATCGAGTACTTTGGCGATCGACGGGTGGTCCATCACTGCCAGCGCCTGACGCTCGGTCTCGAACCGCGCCACGAACTCTCTGGTATCCATGCCAATCTTGATGACCTTGATCGCAACCCTGCGTTTCACGGGTTCGCGTTGGTCGGCATCGTACACCACGCCCATCGAGCCCGACCCGATTTCTCCCCGGATCAAATAGGGCCCGATGCGGTCAATGCGATCGAGGTGATCCAGCGCCCCGGGAAACGGCACCGTCTTACCGTCGTCGTTTGTGATGGGGTCTCGCGACTGCTGGGAACTCATAGGCGCCCTCCGGTAGTCCGCGCTGCACCGCCTGCCCCCCAAGGCGACGCATCGGTCGCCTACCGACCGCCGGGGAGAGCGTGTCCGCCTGGTCTCGCGAGGGCGATCACGCATCTAAGACTGGAGACAATTAAGCTACGGGCTCACGGTGGACACGGCCAGACTGGCCGCTCGAGCGACGCGGACGGCGCTGAAGCACGGCTAAGTCGTGACTGCCGCTCCGAACCTGAGCCAGCCTCGCCCAGTCCGGCTCGACGCTCAACCCGTAGGCCAGCGCCACCGCGGTGTCTGCCTGCACGCCGTAGTATCCA
>Ga0209536_100014806_pt1 | contig 11173 bp, 8 predicted proteins | sample DeeMarSeWOR28_12_FD_187461 | JGI IMG/M metagenome (GOLD analysis project Ga0209536, IMG submission 187461) | Marine sediment microbial communities from White Oak River estuary, North Carolina - WOR-2-8_12 (SPAdes) (version 2) | ecosystem: Environmental > Aquatic > Marine > Intertidal zone >... | reverse complement strand
TAATCGGAAGATCAAGCTCCTGGGCAAGGCTTATTTGAGCGATAAACGCTTTTATCTGGACATCTTTCGGAGAAAGATTTCGATAATAATCCAGCCCGGTCTCCCCTATTGCCACCACTTTTTCGCCTAAGGCAAGCTTTATTAGCTCTTTAAGACTCGAATCGTTAAGCGCCTTAGAATCGTGAGGATGAAACCCCACGGCGGAATAGATCTTAGAATGGGAGTTCGAAAGCTTTAATGAATCCTTTGATGATTCTATGTCAAAACCAACATCAATTATGGCTTCAACGCCGGCTTCCTCAGAACGTTTGAGGACTTCGGAGATGTCCGAATATTCATCCATATTCAGGTGAGCATGTGTATCTATTAACATAATAATTTATTTTTTCTCAAGCCTTGGAAACAAAGGATCAGCTTTGGCCACCTTAGTTCCTGCAATTTTTATGCCAGGCTTTTCAATGGGATCCGTGAGGCCGAGCTGCTCCCACATGCGGGAAGTTGTAGTGGGAATAAACGGGGTGACGAGAATCGCTACAGTCCGGAGGACATCGCAGAGGTTAAAAATGACCGACTTCAGGTTGTCCGTCTTGCCTTCCTTGGACAGCTTCCATGGAGCTTCAAGTTCAATATATTTGTTTGCCTTATTAATAAGCTCCCAAACGGCGGATAGGGCGTCAGAAAAAGCAAGTTTATCCATTTGAGAAGCAACGATGCCCGGAGTTTCATTGGCGAGATTCACAAGCTCTTCGCTCGCTTCGTCAAAGGTGTTTTCTCCCGCTTCAGGAATCACTCCTCCGAAATATTTTTCGACCATTGTAAGAGTCCTGTTGAGAAGATTTCCGATATCATTTGCGAGATCAGAATTATACCTGTTGATAAAGGATTTCTTTGAGAAGTCGCCATCAACCCCGAACGGGACCTCTCGAAGAAGGAAGTAACGGACCGGATCAACCCCGTATTCCTTGCTCAAGGCAATTGGATCGACAACGTTGCCTTTTGACTTGCTCATCTTTTCGCCCTCAACGGTCCACCAGCCGTGACCGAAAACCGTCTTTGGAAGCGGCAGACCGAGAGCCATAAGCATTATCGGCCAGATTACCGCATGAAAGCGGACGATCTCTTTACCCATAAGGTGGACATCCGCGGGCCAGAGCCCTGCGAACTTTTTCTCGTTCGAAGTAAATCCAGGAGCTGAAATGTAGTTAATAAGAGCGTCGAACCATACATATACAACGTGCCCCTCCTGCCCAGGAACCGGCACGCCCCACTTGAAGGTTGTCCTCGTTACGCTCAGGTCTTTGAGCCCTTGTTTTATGAAGCTCAGAACCTCATTCCTGCGCGACGCAGGCAGAACGAATTCCGGATGGCTTTCAATGTGTTTCAATAATTTGTCCTGATATTTGGACAGTTTGAAGTAAAAGGTCTTTTCCTTTAGTTTGTGAACAGGCCTCTTGCAGTCAGGACATGTGTTCCCGGTCTCGGAAACCTGGAATTCGGTCCAGAAGGTTTCACACGGAGTGCAGTACCATCCCTCATATTCGCCGGGATAGACATCGCCTTGATCCAAAAGCTTTTGAAAGATGTTCTGGACAACCTTAACGTGTCTCTCCTCTGTCGTCCTGATGAAATCGTTATAGCTTATTCCCAGCGTCAGCCAGGCGTCCTTGAAGCGCTCAACAACCATGTTGACGTATTCCTGAGGGGAATAGTTGTGCTCCTTGGCGGCATCAGCTATCTTTTGGCCGTGCTCATCGGTTCCGGTTAAGAAGTAAACATCGAATCCGCTCATCCTCTTGAAGCGCGCGAGGACATCCGCCGCTATTGTAGTGTACGCATGCCCTATGTGAGGAACATCGTTCACATAATACAATGGAGTAGTTAAATAGAACTTTTGCTTCTTCGTCATTTATTCTCTTCCGCAAGAAATACCGGAAAAAGAATCCTGAAATGCGTCACCTTCTGCAAAGCCTTGTTCGCCCAGTATGGAAGCGGTTTTCTCAGGTCAGGATCAAGCGCGATAATCGGCATAGGGCTCCAAACATCCTCATCCTTGAACTTAACGTCGACAAGAAACCTCTCCAGAGCCTTTTTATCCCAGTCAGGATCGGAAACGTCAGCTGGAACATACCTTGGATGGATAAAGTATTTAAACAGCGGGGCAACCCCCTCCGGAGAAGGATCGGTCGCAGAAAAAGGACCCACAACCATCCACTGAGTAAGGACCCTTGCTGTCAGCATTTCTTCGCTCATGCCGTGCGCGGCGGGGATTATTTGAAACCCACCTATCTCACCGTAGGGAGAAGTAGATAAATCCAGAACTCCCGGATGATTGGCGCGGATCCTTCCGGTCTCACAGTACTTTGTGCCGAGGAATCTGCCCACGCCAACAACAGGGCGAAGGACGGTTCCGATAATTTTTTCAGTCCCGTCCGCGTAAGTAAGAGTAATCAGGCCTCCGAATCTGTTCTCAAGAACCACTTTAACCGGATAATTGACCGGCCTTTCGACAATAATGACAAAAGTGTCCCCCTCGGTCGGGGCAAATCCCAATCCGATCGGGCTCAGATTTCCCTGAGCATCCACAGTAGAAACCTGATTGCCGACAAAAGGAGAGTATTCTCCGCCAAAGATCGATGTTCCAGCCTTTATATCGGTATAAATTGAAGAATCTGGGCTCAGGTAGGAATTATAGTATTCCGGAACCTGCTTCTGGTCTATCGGGAGAAGACTGAAAATGACGCCTTTATTGTCCGCAAAGTTGAAATCTGTCTTCACATGAATGGCATTGACGGCCACAGCGGCAATGTCCCCTTCATCGATCCATTTTGAAGCGGTGTAGCCGTTGTTGCTCACCATGCTGGTCGGATAAAGAACGCTCCCGATCTTCGTCCACACAGATCCTTTGTCCCCGCTGACCTCGATCGCTCCGGCTGCAACGTTGTGGACTCTTATCCTGTAGATCTCGGTAAATTCAGGATTATTTTCTTCCTTTACGGCCTCAAACGTGCCGGACCAGTTCGCCGCAGCCAGGGCGGCGGACGAGAACACAGCCAGGATGATCGCAATCAACAATAACTTAGCAATTCTCAAAAGTACATCACCCCCGCGACTATCAGGCCGATCACGGCAAGAGCCCACATGTATGGCAGGGTTTTCCTTAAAATGTCATGAACGCTTATTCCGAGATGGTTAGCAATCCAAACATTGTGAGTGTTTGTCGGGTCCGAAACTCCCTGTATTTGCCCCACGGCCAGCATCGCGGCCATGATTGCCGCCGGAGCCAGCTTGCCCGATACCAGCATAAGACCGATTATTCCGCTTCCCAACCCCCAGATATTCAACGGCCCGCGATAAAGAGAAAGCGGAGCCAGTATAGAAAAGAGCAAGACATAGCCAAGACGACCACCCGGCAGGACAAACGAAACCAGCGGCTCAATTGAGCTGGAGATGACAGGATGCGTGACCGCGTTGAGAAGCATTCCTATGCCGATCAAAAGAGCTATTGCCGGGGCTGAAGCCGAAATGCCTTCAATAATCGACTTCGTCAAAGTATTTATGGATGAATCGCCGAAAGTCGTAGCGACACCGTATATCAGTCCAATAAACATCGCGCCAATTATCGGGAATTCAAATGGAACCTGGGGCTTAGCAATAAGATTGTACATAGAAAAGCCAAGCACAAGCCCAAGCGGAACGAATGGAGTTAAAAGAGAAAGCTTCGGAGCCGCCTTCTGTTTATCTTCAGATAGATTAACAGCCCAGAGAGATGACAATCTGTCTCTGCGCAGCTCGATCACGAGGAACACCGTGGCCACAACAAGCATGACCCCGCAAAGCGGCAAGGCAAAAGAAAGTATGTCCGCCTGTTTCAGGTTGAGAACACTCATGTAGAGCTGCCAGTTGGCCAAATTAAGTATGCCGCCGAGCGAAAGGCCGATCAAAAAGATAGATGCCGCCGCGACCGAAGGAACTCCGATCGAGAGCATGACGGGCAGGATTATTGTCGCCACCATGATCACCGATCCGAGCCCGCCCAGAACAGTGAACATGAGAGCCGTAACAACGGTAAGCACCGCAGAAACCCAGATCGGGTTGTCTCCGGAAAACTCCGCGGCATAACGTACGATTGTCCTTGCGACCCCCGTGTTCTTAATTAACTGACCGAGCATCGCTCCGAAGAAAACTGTCACCATCGCCAGGGCAAGCCTTGCTGATCCGAAAGAAACAACAACAGAGAGAATCTCAGGAGCAGGAACACCGCCCATCATTGCTATCAGGACCGCCATGATCGGCAGCGCAAGAAGCGCCGGAATGAGCCTGAAAAGCATCAGGAGAGCCATTAAAACAAATATGAATATTACCGCGATAGCGCTAGCCATTAGAACGCTTTTTAACCTTTCAGATATTCAACGAGGGTTCTTATCCCCGCGCCCGTTGCCCCTTTAGAAAGATAGGCTATCTCACGGCTCAGATAAGCCGTACCAGCGATATCCAGATGAACCCACGGAGTGTCTCCCACAAATTCCTTAAGATATGTTGCGCCGACGGAGGGTGAAGCCTTTCCGTCCTCATTGCAGTTCTTCATGTCGGCGATGTCGCTCTTAATATATTCCTTGTATTCATCATACATGGGAAGCTGCCAGTATCTCTCTCCGGCAGTCTTTCCCGCTTCCTTAATATCATCAACAAAATCCTGGTCATTACCGAAGATTCCGGCCGCCAGGTCTCCCAAAGCCTTAACACATCCGCCTGTCAGCGTCGCGAGGTCAATAAGTTTCGAAGCCCCCAGTTTTCTGGCGTAAGCAAGGCCGTCAGAGAGGATCATTCTGCCTTCCGCATCGGTAGAGATGATCTCCACGTTCTTACCCTCAAGGCTCGCGACAATGTCTCCGGGTTTGAGCGCCCCGCCGCACGGCATGTTCTCCGTAAGAGGAACCACGGCTATGACCGACTTCTTTGTCTTCAGTTTCTCAAGAATTCCCATGGTTTCTATTACAGCGGCCGCCCCCGCCATGTCGGTCTTCATCTCAAACATACCCTTTGAAGGTTTTATCGAAATTCCGCCGGCATCAAAAGTGATGCCCTTCCCCACAAGACCGATAACATCGGTCTTCTTCCCGCCACCATCATATTTTAGGACTACGAGCTTGGGTTCTTCTTTGGTCCCGCGCGCGATGGAAAGCATTGAGTGCATGCCGATTTTGTCCATTTCTTCCCAGCCAAGAACTTCACAGGAAAGCCCGGCGTTCTTCGCCATATTCTTCGCGTATTCAGCAACATAAGTCGGAGTGACCTTGTTCGAAGGTCCGTTAACGAGATCCCTGGCCCTGTTCACGGCTCTGGCCACGATCTCACCGGTTTCGGCACCGGACTTAATCTTCTTCACTTTCTCCGGGTCATAATCAACAACTATCAGTTCATCCACTTCACCATTCTGTTCTTTCTTTGTCTTGAATTCATGATAGTCGTAATGACCGATAATTGAACCGGCAACCAGCGCTTCGGCCGCTTCAGCGGGTTCAAGCCCCCCGATGCCCGCGCCGTGGACTATCGTCGCGACTGTTTTCGCCTTTATTCTTCTGGCCGTTTTTATAACCGCCGCGGCAACGGTTCGGACCTTATCGAGATCGAAGTCTTTTTTCTCCCCGAGACCGGCTATCGCGACGCGGCTGGCCTTGATTTTCCCGTGAGAATGGATCACGGGAACATTGCCTAGTTTGCCGTCAATCTCTCCGCTGGCGGAAAACTCCGTTATCACTCCTCCCAGCGCCTTGTCCACCGCTCCCGTCGCGCCGCCCGGATGCTTTACTCCTTCAAACTCGTTGACAACGAGAAGGTCGCAGGAAACTTCGTTGATCGAACCGGTTTCTACCCTGATTTTCATACCGACCATTCCTTTCCGAACATCAAATCAATTTCGACTTTTGCGCGTTCGGGGCTGTCGCTCCCGTGAACAAGGTTCTCAATGGCGCCCGAAGGGCCTGTGTCCGATTCCCCCCTGTATTTCCCCCTGATGGATTGCGGCGATGCTTTCGATGGATACGTATCGCCCATAAGATCCCTCATGCGGTCGACAGCATCAACACCTTCGATCACGGCGCATATCACCGCGCCGGACCCCATGTACCCCACCAGCTTCTCGTAAAAGGGTTTTCCCTTGTGTTCGGCGTACAGGCTTTCCAGGTCTTCCTGCGAAAGCTTTATCTTTTTCTGCGTCAAAATATTGAGACCCGAGTCCCTTACATCCTTGAGAATTGAAGACGACAGCTTTTTCCTTATAGCATCGGGCTTAATAATGAACAGAGTCCTCTGCACCAATTTCTGCTACCTCTTTTTCTACCCCTTAAGCAGCGCCTTTGCCTTTTTTATGGCTTCCTTCACCCTGCTTGGCGCGGTCCCGCCGGCAATGTCCTTCGCCTTTACGCTGTGGTCGGCGGAAACGACGCGGGTTATGTCAACGTCAAACTTTTCGGAGAACTTCTTGAATTCCTTGGCGGAAAGATAATCAAGCTGCATATTTGATTCTAGACAAGAAATTATGATCTTCCCGACAGTCTCGTGGGCCTGTCTGAACGGAACTCCCTTGTCAACAAGGTAATTCGCTATCTCCGTCGCCGTAAGAAACCCCTTTCGCGCCGTTACTTCAAGGACCTTCTTGTTGACCTTGGTGACGGCAAGCATCTTGGCTATTATGTTTATGCAGTTTTTCGAAGTATCGATCGCGTCAAATACCGCTTCTTTATCTTCCTGCATGTCCCTGTTGTAAGCAAGAGGAAGGCCCTTCATAGTGGTAAGAAGCGCAAGAAGATCTCCGTAGACCCTTCCTGTCTTTCCCCGAACGAGTTCCGCAACATCGGGGTTTTTCTTCTGGGGCATTACCGAGGATCCTGTCGTAAAAGAGTCTGAGATCTCGATAAAGGAAAACTCATAAGTAGACCAGATGACCAGTTCTTCGCATAGCCTTGAAAGATGCATCATTACCATGGATACCGCAGACGCTACCTCAATTACAAAATCCCTGTCTGAAACGGAATCCATGCTGTTCCTTGATATCCTGGAGAAGCCAAGCTCCTTGGCCACAAGGTCCCTTTTGATGTTAAAGCTTGATCCCGCAAGAGCGCCCGATCCCAGAGGAAGAACATCAATGCGCCTGAAAGCATCAGCAAGGCGCTCCCTGTCGCGCATGAACATTTCGAAATATGCCATGAAATGGTGGGCAAGCAGAACGGGCTGTGCCCTCTGCATGTGAGTATACCCCGGAATGATGACGTCCGTGCTGTCTTCCGCCAGATCAATAAGCGTTGTCTGAAGCTCCTTTAAAAGGCCGATCACGGCAACAACTTCATCCTTAAGGTACATCCTGAGGTCGGTCGCGACCTGATCGTTCCTGCTCCTGCCGGTATGCAGCTTCTTTCCAAGGTGTCCTATCTTGTCTATCAACATCTTTTCGACGTTCATGTGAACGTCCTCGTATTCCACCTTCATTTTGAGCTTTCGCGATTCAAAACCTTTAAGTATCTGCTGCAGGCCCTTGATTATCTTGTTGCATTCCTTGGAGTTTATGACGTGGGCGTTGAAGAGGGCTTTTGCGTGGGCTATGCTTCCAAGTATGTCATACTTGTAAAACCTCCTGTCCACTTCCAGCGATGAAGTAAATTCCTCAACTTCCTTGTTCGTCCTGCCCGTAAACCTTCCTCCCCATGCCTTCTTTTTCTTCGCCATATCTCAACCTCCCAATTTCTTTTTGTCTCTCAGCAGCGCCTGTACTTTATACTGCAAACCGAAAAGATTTATGAAGCCTTCCGCATCTTTCTGGTTATATGCCTCTTCCTTCTCGAAAGTCGCGAGCTTCGGGTCGTATAAGGAATTCGGTGACTTGCGCCCGACAACAGAGCAATTGCCCTTGTACAACTTCAGCTTAACTACGCCATTCACGGCTTCCTGAGTTTTATCGATGAACGAATCTAGCGCCTCGCGGACAGGCGTGAACCACTGACCGTTGTAGACAAGCTTAGCGTATTCAAGCGCAACGCCTTCTTTATAACGGAAAACATCCTGATCGAGCGTTATGGACTCAAGGTCCTTGTGCGCCGTCATGAGGATTGTCCCTCCGGGGGTTTCATATACTCCCCGGGATTTTATGCCGACAAGGCGGTTTTCAACGATATCAACGCGGCCTACGCCGTTGTCGCCCCCGATTTTATTCAGCTTTTCGATCAATTGCGCCGCGCCGAGCTTGCTGCCGTTCAGTTTAACGGGAATACCGGCCTTGAATTCAATTTCAACATAAGCCGGCTTGTCGGGAGCTTTCTGGGGGGACTTTGTCAGAATGAACATGTCTTCTTTCGGCTCATAGTAAGGATCCTCAAGCACTCCGCCCTCAAAACTAATATGCCAGAGGTTGCGGTCGGAGGAATAAGGTTTTGATTTTGTTACGGGAACCGGAATTCCTTTCTTCTTCGCGTATTCGATCTCTTCCTCGCGGCCCTTAAGCTCCCACTCGCGCCACGGGACAAGAACTTTGAGCTTCGGCGCCAGCGCCTTATATGTAAGTTCAAATCGGACCTGGTCGTTGCCCTTGCCGGTCGCCCCGTGTGCAAGCGCATCGGCTCCAACCTTCTTTGCGACCTCAACCTGTTTCTTTGCAATAAGCGGCCGGGCTATTGATGTGCCGAGAAGATAACGGCCCTCATAAACAGCGCCTGATTTGATCAACTTAACAAGATAATCCTCGGCAAACTCGTCCTTTAAATCTTCAACAAACACCTGCGAGGCGCCTGATTTTTTAGCTTTTTCCTTGAGGCCGTCCAGTTCTTCTCCCTGCCCCAGGTCAGCGCAGAACGCAACGACCTCGCACTTATAGTTGTCAATCAACCACGGGATCATTACGGACGTATCAAGCCCGCCGGAGTACGCAAGAACTACCTTCTTTGCCATTTCATCCTCCTAGTAATAGTGACAGTATTGCCTTTTGGACATGAAGGCGGTTTTCCGCCTGGTCGAAAACGACTGACTGCGGGCCGTCTACGACTTCCGCCGATATTTCCTCTCCGCGATGGGCGGGGAGGCAGTGCATTATGATCGCGTCTTTTTTCGCCAGACCGACCAACTCGCTGTTCACCTGAAAGCTCTTAAAATCTTTCTTGCGTTTCAAGGCTTCTTTTTCCTTACCCATGGAGGCCCAAACGTCCGTATAAATTACATCTGCTTTGGAGACCGCGGCTACCGGATCGTTCATTATCTCAATAAGATCATTCGTTTTGCCGGCATCCTCGAAAGCCGATTTGACGATGCTTTCCTTGGGCTCATAGCCCTCGGGCGTCGCGACAACAAGGTTAATGCCGATTTTAGCGCATGCGAACATTAATGAATTGCAAACGTTATTCCCGTCCCCGACATAAGCTACTTTCAAATCTTTAAGGCCTTTTTTCTCCTTGATGGTGAACATGTCCGAGAGGGCCTGACAGGGGTGAAGAAGGTCAGAAAGACCGTTGATGACGGGTACCGTGGCATGCTTTGCCAGTTCCGTCACTTTTTCGTGCTCAAAGGTGCGGACCATTATGCCGTCGACAAATCGGGAAAGCGTTTTTGCCACGTCAGAGATCGATTCCCGAACACCGAGCTGGATATATTCCGGAGCTAAATTGATAGTATGGCCGTAAAGCTGCCACATGCCCACCTGGAATGAAACAAGCGTCCGTGTAGACGGCTTTTCGAAGATCATGGCAAGGGTTTTGCCGTTCAAAAGTTTCTGTTTTTGGCCGGCTTTTTTGCCCGCTTTTAGGCTCCCGGCGAGGTTCAATATTTCATTAATTTCCTCGGCCGAAAGATCATGTATAGATATTAAGTCTTTTCCCTGTAATTTAGCCAAAAAAACACCCTCCCCAAAAGATACTTTTTGGGTCATTGTAGTGTAGCATATCAGATGGACAAAAACAAACATGTTGCACTTGATCTATTTTGTTTAGTAATTATGGGGCTCTGCCCCCTATGGTTAACCCCCTAAACACCTTTTCTCTTCATCAACCCCCGCACCATTTCTTTGGGCCGTCAAAGAAATGGTGGAAAGAAAGCGGCTTAGGGGGACACCCCCTAAGTACCCCCGTTGCGATTGCAACATTGTCAATGCAATCAGTCACAGAGATATATTAAGTACTGTGTTTTGATTAATATTTCTCCTGAATTTCAGTAAATAAGGTGTGCAATCGCTTATTATTGAATGCCTCCCTACCTCCTCCCCCGAAGATCACTCAACGGCAAGGGGAAGCCATCAAACTTCTGCGGCGCAGGCACGGCAGGGTCAGCGGCGGTCCGGGGATTTGCTGCGACAGAGCGAGACTTGGTGTTGCAAAAAGATAAGGCGGAGCAGCAAGGGCGGCAAGGAGAAACACCCCAGGAGGGGGTAATTTTGGAGGCGGGGTGTTTGCCTGCGCCTTGATTTTCTTTTGTTACTTTTCTTTGATCAAGCAAAGAAAAGTAAAGAGAAAAAGAAGTTTACATAATAGATCTTATATGAACAAAAAAAAGAGGGGCGCAACGTGCCTGTTAAACGCTGCCCCCTCAATTTATGCCGACTATTAAACTATTCGATACCCAAAAGCCGCCTCAGCTTGCGGGATTCTTATCCCGGTTTCGCGTCTTCAGATGTTACCAGCGACATTGATTATCTCCTTTGCAATATCTCCTCGTTGCCGGACGCATCAACAAATGAGACCAGGAAAAAGTCCTGCTGCTGATCGGGAGCGCCTTCAATCTTCCTCAACTGCTCCTCTCTTTGTTTCTGCCTTTGAGCGAACATCTTATCCACATCCCTTGTAAGAACAAGATAAATGAAATTATTGACGTCACGGACGCTTTCCCTGTCGAGCTTGTTCAAAGGAACATCCATCCTTTCAAGGTATTCTTCTTTATTGTTGCTCCATTCAAAAGTGCGCGCGATGTGGTGAGCAAGAGCGGCCCGCTCGTCCTCTCCCCACACACCGGTGAATTCCATGTTGTTGTAAAATTCCGCCGGATCGTCAACCACTTCAGGGACCGGCTGAGTGATATTGCCGTCAAGCTCATAAACGGTGAACTCCTTCAACCACAGATATTCCTGGAAGCTTTTTACCATCCTTGTGTAGTCCGAAAGAACGGCATTAATATCGCTGTTCACTATCTTATAAGGCTTAAG
>Ga0209536_100014804_pt1 | contig 11173 bp, 13 predicted proteins | sample DeeMarSeWOR28_12_FD_187461 | JGI IMG/M metagenome (GOLD analysis project Ga0209536, IMG submission 187461) | Marine sediment microbial communities from White Oak River estuary, North Carolina - WOR-2-8_12 (SPAdes) (version 2) | ecosystem: Environmental > Aquatic > Marine > Intertidal zone >... | reverse complement strand
GTGCGACGAAGGCGTCGAGCCCCGCCTCGAGGGGGCTCGTCTCGTCGTCGAGCTCGTGGCCGTAGAGGGGCAGGGCCGCCTCGAGGCGCAGCGTGTCCCGGGCCCCCAGGCCTGCGGGCTGGGCGCCCAGGGGCGCGCCCACTTCGAGAAGCCTCTCGAAGATCTTCTCTACTCCATCGACATCACAGTAGATTTCGAATCCGTCGGCACCGGTGTAGCCGGTCCGGGAGACCAGCGCGTCGACGCCCGCGACCGGGTGACGGTCGAAGCGGAAGCGCCGCAGCTCGAGGGCAGCGGGGGGAGCCACGGCGCGCAGGACGTCGGCGCTGGCGGGTCCCTGGAGCGCGATCAGGGCCGTCTCCAGGCTGCGGTCCTGCACGTTGCAGCCCTGCGGAGCGCGGGCCTGGATCCAGCGCAGGTCCTTCTCGACGTTGGCAGCATTCACGCAGAGGAAGAGGGCGTCGTCGTCCAGGCGGTAGACGGTCACGTCGTCCACCACGCCGCCGGCCTCGTTGCAGAGCAGGGCGTAGCGCACGCGGCCCGGCGCCAGGTCGGCCACGGGCCGCGACAGCAGGTGCTCGGCCGCGGCGACGGCGGCCGGACCCTCCAGCCCGATCTGTCCCATGTGCGAGACGTCGAAGATTCCCGCCGCCTCGCGCACCGCCGCGTGCTCCCGCAGGATCGACGTGTACTGCACAGGCATGTGGAAGCCCGCGAAGTCGACCATCCGCGCCCCCAGTCGCTGGTGGGCGGCGTGCAGGGGGGTGCGCTTCAGCGCCGACATGGGCCGGAGGCGGTGCGGCGCATCGCCGTCACGTGGCGACGCGGCTCTCGTAGGCGTGGAGCGTGTTGCGCAGGAGCATGGTGATGGTCATCGGGCCGACGCCGCGGCGGTGGGGCGTGACGATCCGCGCCACGCCCTGTACGCCCTCGGTGTCGACGTCGCCGGTCAGCACCCCGTCCACGACCGTCACGCCCACGTCGATCACGGCGGCACCGGGCTTCACCCAGTCGCGCTTCACCAGCAGGGGCACGCCGACGGCGGCCACCAGGACGTCTGCGGCCCGGCAGCGTTCCTGCAGATCGCGGGTGCGCGAGTGGCACATGGTCACCGTGGCGTTGGCGCGCTGGAGCAGCAGCGAGACGGGCTTGCCCACGATGTTGCTGCGGCCGATCACGACGGCGTCGGCACCCTCCAGGGGGATGTCGTAGCGCTCGAGGATCTCCATGATGCCGAGGGGCGTGCAGGCGGTGAGGCAGGGCTCTCCCAGCAGGAGGCGCCCCGCATTCAGGGCGTGCAAGCCGTCCACGTCCTTGGCCGGGTCGATGCAGCCGGTGATGGCGTTGGCGTCGAGACCCGCGGGCAGCGGGAGCTGCACCAGGATCCCGTCCACGCCGTCGTCGGCGTTCAGGGCCTCCACGGCGGCGATCACCTCGTCGGCCGAGGCCGTTTCCGGGAGCGTGCGCTCGGTCGAGTCCATGCCGATCCGAGCGCAGGCTCGCCGCTTGCCCTTGATGTAGGAGGCGCTCGCCGGGTCGGCCCCGACCAGCATGACGGCCAGCTGCGGTGCGCGTCGGCCGGCGCCGACGTGGCGTCCCACTGCCTCGGCGAGCTCCTTGCGGATCTCGTTGGCCAGGGCGAGACCGTCGACGACGGTCGTGGCGATCGATTCGGACGACATGGGGGGCTCCCGGGCGGGTGGCGCAGAGGGGTTGGCGTCGAGGAGACGGAGCGCTTGCGGCGCGCAGGGGACCGGCGTCAGGCGGCGGCCTTCGCGCCCTTCGCCTTTGGCTTGGTGCCGCCCCCGCCTTTGTCGCCCTTGCCACCGGGCTTCGAGCCACTCCCACCCGAGTCGCTCTTGGAGTCGCTCTTTTCCGACCCCTTCCCGGCGTCCTTGCCGCCGTCGCCGTCGGGCTTCTTCTTGGCGTCGCTCGAGGAGTAGAGGTCCGAGTACCAGCCGCCTCCCTTCAGCACGAAGGAGGTCTGGGAGATCAGCTTCTTCACCTTCCGCGAACGGCAGGCGGGACAGGTCTTGACCGGGTCCTCGGTGATGCGCTGCTCCACCTCGAACTCGTGCCCACACTTGTCACAGGCGTACTCGTAGATCGGCATCGGGTCCTCGACTTCCTTGGGTGGGGTTCGGGACGACTGGGGCAGAATGGGTACGCACCCGCAGGTCCGCGGCCGCGAAGCGAAATCTAGTCACTCGACCCGCCCGCTGCCAGCGCGCGCAGGCGGCTGCACAGGGCCTCGGGATCGCCGCGCAGCCGCACGCGCTTGCGGCGGTGTCGGGCGGCCGGGTCGAGCTCCACGGCGCTGCGCTCCAGGCCGAGGGCGGCGGCCAGGGCCTCCACGCAGGCTGCGTTGGCCTCGCCCTTCGCGGGGGCTGCGGCGACGGCCACGCGCAGCGCATCCCCGTGGGTGCCCTTCACCGCGATGCGACGGGAGCGCGGCGTGACGTGGATCCAGAACGAGACGCCACCGGCAACCCGGTGGAGGTCGAGCGGATCCGCGGTCACTCCTTGCGGCTCGACCCTTCGCGCGTCCGGGACAGGACCGCGACGCGTCGTTCCAGGTCCGGACTCTCCGGGGGCGGGTCCTCGGAGAGGTGGTCGATGAGCTGCACGTGCCGCTCGATGGTGCTGCGCAGGGAGGCGGCGAGGCGGGTGCGCAAGCCGCGCATCTCCCGGATGTCCTCGGCCAGCCGGGCCGCCCGGCGGTGTGCGGCCTCGAGCACCTTCTCGCCCTGAACCTCGGCTTCGCCCACCAGCACCTCGGCCTCGCGCATGGCGGTCTGCTTCAGGTCCTCGGACAGCTGCTGGGCCGAGGTGAGCGTGTCCTTGAGGAGCTGCTCGTTGGCGGTGAGCTCCTGCATGCGCTGCTCGAGCTGACGGATGCGCTCCCGCGCGGTCTCGATCGCCCGGAGCGCAGCCTCGTAGTCCTCCGCCACCATGCGCAGGAAGCCGTCCACCTCCTCACGGTCGTAGCCCGAGACCCGACGCGGAAAGCTGTGATTGCGGATGTCGAGCGGGGTGATGCGCAATGGGGCTCCGTCGTCTCCCGGTCCGGCAATATATCGGGCAAACCGCCCGGATCCTTGAGGTTGTGGCCCGGAGCCGCGGCGCGAGTCCAGGCCCGTATCCCGCGCGGATTGTCGCACAACCCCGGCCGGGAACGCGCCTCTAGCTGCCGCCGAGCTCCCGGGAGCGCGCCGTGGCTGCCGCCACCGCCTCGTAGACGGCGGCCCGGAGCCCACCGGCCTCGAGGCGCTCGAGGCCGGCGATGGTCGTGCCGCCGGGCGAGGTCACCTGGTCCTTGAGCTGGGCCGGGTGGCGGCCCGCCTCGCTGGCGAGCTTCGCCGCCCCCAGCACCGTCTGGGTGGCGAGCTGCGAGGCGGCATCGCGCGGCAGTCCCACCCGGACGCCGGCGTCGGCCAGGGCCTCGAGGAACACGAAGACGTAGGCCGGGCCGCTGCCCGAGAGGCCGGTCACCGCGTCGAGCAGGCTCTCGTCCGGCGCGGTCCAGCACGTGCCCACGCTCTCGAACAGGGCCGTGGCCAGGGCGAGGTCCTCGGTCGTGGCGTCGGCATTGCCGCAGATCGCCGTGGCTCCGGCACCCACCAGCGCCGGGGTGTTGGGCATCGCGCGTACGATCCGGGCACCCCGCGAGAGCGGCACCGCCAGGGAGGGCAGGGAGACTCCCGCGGCGATGGAGATCCACAGGGGGCGGGGCTCGGCGCGGCTGAGACCGTGGAGCGCGGAGGCCACGACGCCGGGCTTGACGGCGATCACCACCACGTCCGCGCCGTCGACGGCGGCCGCGTTGTCGCTCGTCGTCGCGATCGCGAGGTGCTCCTCCAGGTGCTTGCGTCGCGCCGGGTCGGGGTCGGCGGCGATCATGCGGTCCGGGGCCAGGCCCGCGGCACGCAGCCCTCCGGCGAGGGCCTCGGCCATGGCACCGCCGCCCAGAAAGCCGATGCGGCGGCTCGTGATGTCGTTCATGGGATCCTCCGGCCCGCCGTCGCGCCGGGCTCAGCGGGCGTCGGAACGCTGCGGGGTCGCGTCGGCGAGGGACTCCCGCGGCCCGAACAGCGCCGTGCCCACCCGGATGATCGTGGCTCCTTCCTCGATCGCAACCTCGAAGTCCGACGACATCCCCATCGAGAGCTCGCTCAGGGCGTCGCCGCCCGGCGCGTCTCGATGGGCGTCGCGCAGTGCCCGGAGCCGAGCGAAGGCGGGTCGGGTGGCCTCCGGGCCGCTCGCCGCCGCCGGGATCGCCATCAGACCGACCACGCGCAGGGCGCTCCAGCGGGTGCTCGCGGCCAGCAGGTCCGCCAATGCGTCGGGGGCGACTCCGCCCTTCTGCGGCTCGTCGGAGAGGTCCACCTGGACCAGCACCTCGAGCGTGCGCTCCGCGGCGGCGGCCCGGCGCTGGAGCTCGTCGCCGAGGGACTCCCGATCGAGGGACTGGACGACGTCGAAGCGGGTCACCAGCGTACGCACCTTGTTGCGCTGGAGTCGCCCGATGAAGTGCCAGCGCGGCGGATCGTCGCCAGTGCGGCGAAGCGCGTCCATCACCTCTGCGTGCTTCGCCACGGCCTCCTGCACGTAGTTCTCGCCCACGTCCCGGAGACCGGCGCGAACCGCCTTCACCACCTGGTCCGCCGACTTGCGCTTCGAGACGCCCAGCAGCAGGATCTCGTCTGGCGCACGATTGGCGCGGCGCGCGGCCGCGATCACCCGGGCGTGGATCCCTTCCAGACGCCTCGCGATCTCGTCCGCGGCGTTCAAGCCTCGATCCCCAGCTCGCGCAGCGCGGCGAGGGTTTCGTCGAGGGGCAGGCCGATCACGTTGGTCTCGCTGCCCACCACCTTCTCGACGAAGCGCCGCCCCTCTCCCTGGACGGCGTAGGCCCCCGCTTTGTCGAGGGGCTCACCGGTGGCCACGTAGGCCCGGATCTCCTCGGGGGCCGCCGTGCGCAGCGTGACCCGGCTCTCGACTCGCAGCTCGCGCAACGCGGAGGTGTCGCGGCGCGCGAGGGCGACGGCGGTGAGCACCCGGTGCGTACGTCCCACGAGCCGGCTCAGGTGCGAGATGGCCTCGGCCGGATCGGCCGGCTTTCCCAGCACGATGCCGTCGATCTCCACGAGGGTGTCGGCGCCGAGAACGATGCAGGGCCGCTCCGCGGGCAGGGCGGCGGCGACGGCGAGGGCCTTCTCGCGAGCGAGACGGCTGGCCAGCGCCTCACTCGTCTCGTCGGGCCGTGCGCGCTCGTCCACGTGGGCCGGAAAGACCTCGAAGTGGAGACCCGCACGGTTCAGCAGGTCGCGGCGCCGGGGCGAGGCGCTGGCGAGGACGAGCTCGAGAGTCACCCCCGCACGGTATCGCAGGGACGGCTTTGCCCGCGTGGCGATCGTCGGGGTAGGCTCGTCCCCATGGAAGGGCCGCCGCGGCACCGCTGGAGCCTCGAATCGGCCCGGGCGATGCTGCCGGAGGTGCGCAGCCGGACCGCAGCGGCCCACGCCAGCGTGGAGGCCCTGATCGCGGAGCGCGCCGTGGCGGCTGGCGACCCGGTGACCCAGGCCGAGGTCGAGCGCAAGCTCGCGCGCGTCGTGAGCGGCTGGATCCGGGCGATGGAGGCCCTCGGGGTCGAGGTGAGGGGGCCCTGGCGCATCGACTTCGATTGCGGGCGCGGCTGCTACTGCTGGTGCTGGCCGGAGGAGCGGCTCGAGTTCTTTCACGACGACGACTCGGGCTTCGAGGGGCGCGTGCGAATTCAGTAGCGTCTCGCCGTGGCGTTCTCGTCGTGTGGCTCCCGAAGGAGCGTGAGGCCTGTGAGCAGGTGTGGCGGCGCGAGGGCGAAGCGTCCCTCGAAGCGACGCGCGCCCGCCGCGGCGGGAGCGTCCGCGCGGACCAGTCGCACCTCGAAGCGCCTGCGCTCGAGGTCGATCCGCACGTCGGCGTCGCGAAACCCGAGTCGGGTGCGTGCGAGCGGGTAGTAGCACTTGTAGAAGGCCTCCTTCGCCGAGAAGACCAGCTTTGCCCAGGCCTCGAGCTCGCGACCCGCGAGCGCGGTCAGGTGCTCGCGCTCGGCGGGAGAGCAGATGCGCTCCGCCGCCCGTCGGGAGAGCGGCGTGTCGCACTCGACGTCGAGGCCGAGCCCGAGGATCACTCCCCGCCGGGCAACGACGACGCCGCAGAAGCCTTCGCAGTGACTGAGCGATCCCACCACATCGGCGGGCCAGACGGGGGCGCGGTCGGGGCCGCGCAGCACCGGGCCCCGCGTCGCCCCCAGGCGTGCCAGCGCGGCGTGGGCGCAGGCCCGGCCCAGGGCGAACTCGCGTCGACGCTCGGTCGACATGCGTCCCACCGAAGCGGCCTCGGCGGGCAGCAGTGGCTCGTCTGCCATCGACGCCGTGGCGCGCAGCGCGACCGCTCCGTCGGGGAAGAGGGTCTCGATCACGGGTCGTCTCGGGGCGGTCTTCGCGCGCGCTTCACCCCTGCGCGATGGCGCTTCGCATCGAGGCGCCGCTTCGTCGCGCCGCGGGAGGGCGCCGTGGGCACCCGTGCGCGTCGCACCTGCAGCGCCTCGCGAACGACCTCCGCCATTCGCTCCCTTGCGACCTCGCGGTTGCGGGCGCGGGACCGGAAGCGTTGGGCGTGGACCACGAGGTGGCCGCGCCGGGTGAGCCGCGGGCCGAGTCGCGCGATCAGGCGCCGACGCTGGGAGGCGTCGAGGGAAGGGCTCTCGCGCACGTTCCAGCGCAGCGTGACGCGGGTCTCGGTCTTGTTCACGTGCTGACCGCCCGGTCCGCTGGAACGGCTCGCCCGCTCGTGGATCTCGGCGGCGGGGATGTGCAGGTGGGGATCGATACGAAGGCCCTGGGGGCGATCCATGGGCCAGAGGGAAACAGCTCTCCCCGGCGCCGACAAGGCCTGCGCGCACGGTGCCGCACGCCGCAGCTCGAGGCCTAGAGGTTGTAGCCCACCTCGCCGTGGTCGCTCAGGTCGAGGCCCTGCTGCTCTCCGAAGTCGTCGATGCGCAGGCCCACGGTCGCGTCGATGAGCTTAGCCAGGCCGAAGGAGATGATCCCGCAGTAGCCGGCGGTGATGAGCGCCGCGACGAGCTGGATGCCCACCTGGCGCCCGATGGCGAGGTCGCCCTCGAGCCCTCCGAAGATCTGCGAGGCGAAGACGCCCGCCAGGATGGTGCCGACGAAGCCGCCCACGCCGTGGACGCCGAAGACGTCGAGGGAGTCGTCGTAGCCGAGCTTGAACTTCAGGGTCACGGAGGCCCAGTAGCAGGCGGCGCCGGACGCCAGACCGATGGCGAAGCCGCCGAACGGGCCGATGAATCCCGAGGCGGGCGTGACGGCGGCGAGCCCGGCGATGCTGCCGGTCACGATACCCAGCACGCTGGGTCTCCCGGCTCGAGCCCACTCGATCACCATCCACGTGAGCGCCGCCGTGGACGCGGAGACCTGGGTCACGACGAGTGCCATGGCCGCGGAGCCACCCGCACCGAGGGCGCTGCCCGCGTTGAAGCCGAACCATCCGACCCAGAGCATGCCGGTCCCCATCACGGTCATGGTCATGTTGTGGGGGGGCATGGGTGTCTGGGGCCATCCGCGACGCTTTCCGGTGACGAGGCACAGCACCAGGGCCGCGACGCCTGCCGTGATGTGCACCACGATCCCTCCGGCGAAGTCGAACACGCCGAGGTCGCCGAAGAAGCTGCCGTCGCCACCCCAGGTCATGTGGCAGATGGGCAGGTAGACGAGCGTCAGCCAGCCCACCATGAAGAGGAGCATGGCCTTGAACTGGAGCCGCTCCGCGAAGGCGCCCACGATGAGGGCCGGCGTGATGATGGCGAAGGTCAGCTGGAAGGCGAAGAAGAGCGCCTCGGGAATGGTGCCGCTCAGCGATTCCGTTCCCACTCCGGCGAGGAAGACCTTGTCGAGCCCCCCGACGAAGGAGTGCAGGTTGGTGACGCCGGCCTGCATGCCGCTCGTGTCGAAGGCGATGCTGTAGCCGTAGAAGAGCCAGAGCAGCGTCACCAGTGCGGTGAGTACGAAGCACTGCATGAGCACGGAGAGCACGTTCTTGGTGCGGACCAGCCCCCCGTAGAAGAGGGAGAGCCCCGGGATGGTCATGAAAAGCACCAGGGCCGTCGAGGTGAGGATCCACGCCGTGTCTCCCGTATCGAGGACGGGCTCGGCCTCCTCGGCGCCCGCAGCCCGCGCGAGGCAGGCGAGTGCGATCGTGGCGAAAGGCACGCGTCGGAAGACGGGGGGCATGGGGCCTCCTGGGCGCGGACGGGCCGCGGGGCGGAGTCGCACTCCGGCCGCGCGTTATATCAGATTCCCGCGCGGAAGCGTGCAGAAATCGGCCCGTTCGTGTGGGTCGACGCACGCTGGCGGGGTCTTGCCGTCCGGCGACCGCTGCGAGACCATGCGGCGCCGACGGACCCGAAATCGCCTCGGAGGATCCGATGTCCCTCGCCGCCGACGACCGCATCGTGCTGCTCCACAATCCGCGCTGCTCGAAGAGCCGGGCGGCTCACGCGCTGCTCGAGGAGAAGGGCGTGGCCTTCACCGAGCGCCGCTATCTCGAGGACCCGCTCTCCCGCGAAGAGCTCGCCGACCTCCGGCACCGACTGGGGCGTTCGCCGCACGAGTGGGTGCGGAAGGGCGAGGACGCCTACCGGGAGGCGGGTCTGGATGCCTCGGCTCCCGAGGAACGCGTGCTCGACGCGATGGCGTCGCAACCGATCCTGATGGAGCGCCCGATCGCGGTTCGCGGGGCGCGAGCCGTGGTGGGCCGTCCTCCCGAAGACGTCCTCGCTCTGCTCTAGCCGCGCTTCGCAGTCGTCGCTGCCCTGACGGCCCAGCCGCAGGGCGGGCTGGCGGCTAGTCGTCCGCGTAGAAGCGGAGCAGGAAGCCGAGCTGCACGGCGACGTAGTCGAGATCCTCGATGCCACTGCCGGTCGGGAGCACGTAGGCAGTCTCGAAGGTGAGCGCCACGTTGCGATTGGCGTACCAGTCGATGCCGGCGCCGCCGCGCACCACGAAGCCGTCGTCGCGATCCTTCGTGCTCTGTCCGACCCGATTCGCCGTGGAGTAGCCCCAGCCCGCGCCGGCGACCAGGTAGGGCTGGGTACGTCCGGTGAGCACGTAGTACTTGCCGTTCGCGGTGCTGGTGACGAAGCGGATGTCCGTGGAGGTCTTCTTTCGGCTGTCGTCGTCGAAGCGGACCCGCGTGTCGATTTCGAAGCGTCGGATCCACTCGAGCTCCGCCTCCGCTGCGAAGTGGGGACTGATGCGGTAGCCGAGGCGCACGTTCATGCCCCAGTTGAGGTCCTCGAGATCCGACGAGACGCCCTCGGCACCGTCGAGGGAGCCGGCCCCTTCCTGGGCCATGCTCTTCATGTCGCTGCGCTGGGTGGCGAAGGCGGCCGTCGCGGCTCCGGACAGGTAGAGGCTCGATTCGGCGAACAGCAGCTCGAGCCGGTCGTCGTAGTACCCCCCGTCCTCGTCATCCTCGTCGGAGTAGTCCTCGTCGTCCGACTCCTCGTCGGAGTAGTCCTCGTCGTCCGACTCCTCGTCGGAGTAGTCCTCGTCATCCGACTCCTCGTCGGAGTAGTCCTCGTCATCCGACTCCTCGTCGGCGTAGGACTCCTCGTCCGACCCGTCGTCCGCGGCGGCGTGGGCTTCGTCCCCGCCCGCGGCATCGTCCGCGGGCATCTCGTCCCGGGCCTCGGGCTCCTCGCCTTCGACGGCGGCCGTCTGCGCGCCGACGGGCAGGGCGAGCAGGGTGCACGCGAGCGCGAGGCTTCCCAGGAGGCCCCACGGACGGGGGAGCTGCCGCATCTCGATCCTCCTTGACTGCATTCCCGCTCCGGGCCCGACGGTGTGGTTCGAGACCCGCGGTTGTGCACGCGCAGGGAGCACCAGGGCCCCGTGATCGAAGCCGTTCGACGCAACGTCCCCGCGGCGCCGGCGAGCTTACCACCCCCTCCCGGAGAGCTGTGGCGGTTTTTTCCCGGTGCGGACGGTGAAGGGATTCAGCGCTCGCTGCGCGTCTCCAGGCCGAGCACCTGGAAGCGAGCGGGCCGCTCGCCCGCTGTGAGTTCGGCCTCGATGCGGCACGAGCCGTGAGCGGCGCTCGTCTCCCGGGCAGCGCGGCGGACGGCGTCGCAGAGCTCGCTCCAGAGCGTGCCTCCCTCGTCGAGTAGATGCGGGTCGACTCGGCGCGCCTCGACGACTACATGGACCGCGCCGCGCCCCGTCGACCACGCGCGCACGTTCTCGGTCTCGAAGAGAAGGGTCTGGCGCGGCGCGAGGTCGGCCGGGATCGGAGCCAGCAGCGACGCGGGCGCAGCGCGCAGACCTGCGATGAGGCTCGCGCGCACCGTCGGCGGGATCTCGGCGCGCTTCGCGTAGTTGGGATGGTCGATACGGATCCAGGCGGGTGTGGCCGGGTCCGAGAAGAGCAGCGCCTGTGGCTCGTCGAGAGCGAAGCGGATGTACTGAACGGCGGACAGCCGGTCCTCCTCCATCTGCTTCGGGTCGAAGCGGGCGGGAACGAGCTGCCGGTCTCCGCCGTCGCCGACCTCGAGCGCGACGTGCTCGTCGATGCCGATCAGCCGATCGAGTTCGGGTCGGATGCGACCCGGCTCGGTGATCTCCAGGAAGAGGGTCGCGGAGAGCTCGCGCTCTCCTGGAATCAGCTCGTTGTAGACGTCGAGCTCGTCCTGGATCTTCGCAGGGTCGTCGATGCGTTCGACGTAGACCATCTCGAGGACCTGGAAGCGCAGCGTCTCGCGATCCTCGAAGAGCAGGGTGACGCGATCTCCGACCGACATGCGCCGGTCGCGCTTGTGCGCGATGACCGCGCGACGATAGTCCGCTCGCAGCGACGCGTAGGTCTCCAGGTCGACGAGGTCCTCCGGCTGGAGCGGGTTCACTCGGCGCCGAGTCCGTAGGCGTGGCGCAGCAGCACGACGGGATGGACGGCCTTGCGTCCGGTTCCCTCTTCGATGCGAAGGGCCGAGAGGGGGCAGTCCGTGGCGACGTGATCGGGATTGGCCGCCTCGATCCGCTCGAGCATGGGCTTCGCCACCGCGAGGGAGGCCTCGTGGAAGCGCGCCTGCATGCCCCAGGTGCCGTCCACG
>Ga0209536_100014803_pt1 | contig 11173 bp, 8 predicted proteins | sample DeeMarSeWOR28_12_FD_187461 | JGI IMG/M metagenome (GOLD analysis project Ga0209536, IMG submission 187461) | Marine sediment microbial communities from White Oak River estuary, North Carolina - WOR-2-8_12 (SPAdes) (version 2) | ecosystem: Environmental > Aquatic > Marine > Intertidal zone >... | reverse complement strand
TCGAGCCGCTCGGGCCCCGCAGCGTGCTCGCAGGCATGCGGCTGATCTCCGCGCTCGGCATCCTGGCCGCGGCCGGGGTCGTATACACGCTCGCGCGACGCCTGACCGGGTCCCAGTCGATCGCAGCGGTGGCGCTGGGCGTCACGCTGTTCGTTCCGGTGGCACAGCTCTCCGCGACCATGGCGGGCAACGAGGCGCTGTCCGCGGGACTCGTCGCGGTCGCCCTGGGCTGCCTGGTGCGGCTGCAGCACGACCCGACGAACCTGCGCGCCGCCGCGGCCGCCGGAACCTGCGCGGGACTCGCGTTCGCGACGAAGTTCAGCGGAGCGTTCGCGGTCGCCGCCTGCGCAGTGCCGTTCCTGCGCGCCGACCTCGACCCGCGCGGACGGCGCGCGCTGGCGGTCTGCGGCGTGGCGATCGCGCTGATCGCAGGCCCCGTGTACCTGCGCAACGCGCTCGAGACCGGCAGCGTGCTGCCCTTCACCCGCAGCGCCCAGCCGCTGGTGCGCGAGCACGAGTCGCGCTGGACGAGCACGCCCCGCCGCTGGCTCGACTACGTGCGGGTCCCGCCCGGCTGCGGTCAGTACCCCTATGCGAACGTGATCGCCCCGGGCGGACTGCTGGCCGGCTTCAACGCGGACATGCAGAGCGTGCCGTGCCTCACCTACGCGGGCCTGTGGTTCGATCCGTTCGGCGTGCGCGCCACCCGCACCCAGCCCGGCGACGGCGTCGCCTGGGGGTTCGCGCTGCTGCTGGCCGGCATCGTGCCCACGCTGCTGCTCGCGTTCGGCCTGGGAGCGGCCGTCCGACGGGCGGTCGCGACGCGCGGACGCGCACCGGAGACGCCGCTGGTGGTCGCGACCGCGCTGGCGCTTCCGGCCTATGCGTGGTTCACGTGGCAGGTGCCGTCGCTCTCCGCGGTGAAGGCCTCCTACCTGCTGCCGCTGCTCGCACCCGCCGGCGTGTACTTCGCGCTGGGCTGCGCGCTGTTCCCGTCCCCGGTGCGCCGCGTCGCGCTGGGCCTGTCCGCCGCCGCGGCGGCGCTGGCGGCCTGGGTGTTCACCACCGGTACGGTCTTCCCGCCGACGAACGCGACCGCCTCGCGCGGCTACTGGCTCACGATCGCCGAGCAGCTCCCAGACCCGTTCATCGCGCGGGCGGCGGAGCGCCTGATCGAGTGAGCAGCCGCGGGGGGCCCATCAATCGCCCGGGCTCCCGATGGCCCGGGCCACCGCCTCGCCGACGATCTCGTTGCCCGCGGGCGAATAGTGGCTGCCGACGCTCGCGAACAGCGCGTCGGGGGAGTCGGCGCGGGCGCGCGCCAGCAGCTCGTCGGTCGGATCGGCGAGCGCGTGGCGCCGACGCAGCCCCTCGAGCATGTCGCGGAACTCGAAATCCTCTCCGCGCAGCAGGCGTCGCAGCGGCTTGTGCGAGGGCAGGTGGACGATCAGGAAGCGCATGCCGGCCTGCCGCACCTCGCGGGCGAAGGTGTCGATGATGCGCTCGCAGAGCGTGCGCGGCTCGCCGCCCGCGGCGAAGAAGTCGACGTCCTTGCGGCGGAACGAGAAGCGCGTCTGGATGCCGGTCTGGACCAGCGCCGCCAGCCGACTCGCGTACAGCGCGCGATCGGTGTAGTCGCGCTTGCGATAGAACCACTCGTCGCGACTGTGCTCCCACGACTCGAAGTCCGCGAGCAGCGCGGGCAGCCGGTCGGGATCGACCGCGGGGACGTTGATCGCGCGCAGGCCCGGGCCTTCCAGCACCAGCCGCGGCTTCGAGAACACGAGGCCGGTGTCGGGGCTGTAGAGAACCCGCAGCAGGTTCAGGTTGCGCTTGCAGTTCGAGCTCTGGAAGCCGAACACGACGAGGGCCGGGGCGAGCTCGCGCCCGCGCTGGCGCCAGCGCAGGTAGGCCTGGTCGACGGCGTAGCCGCCGACGCCGAGGGTCAGCACCTCCGCCGCGATGCCGCGGGTGGCGAGACGCTCGGCCAGCACCGCCGCCCAGGAGTCCTCGTACGCCACGTCGTTGCCGTGGGTGAAGGAATCGCCGAACAGCGCGATGCGCAGCACGCCGGCCGCCGGACGCAGCGCGGTGTCGCGCCCCTGCACGGGGCTGCGCAGTCCGAGGCGGTCCGAGAGATAGAGCCCGTCGTGCGAGCGGGCGTCCGGCCGGATCGTCCAGCCGAGCTCCGGGTCGGCCTGGATGTAGCTCGCGTCACCGGCGGCCCGGTAGGCCGCGACCTGCGCGCGCACCGCGTTCACCGGCGTGCGGTAGGGCAGGATGCGCAGCGCGTGCACGTACAGGCCGCCGTCCGCATCGCGCCGGGTGAGCACGCGCGTCACCCCCTCGGCCAGCAGCAGCGAGGCGGCCAGCGCAGCGGCCAGCAGCAGCGACAGGGCCGTGCGCTCGCGGCTCACGAACGGGGCCTCCGGCTCGGGGGCGGCATCGGAGCGCGAGGATACGCTGGTCGGGCTTCGGACTTGATATTGACAATGTAAATTTTACAGTGCAAAATGCTGCTGATGCCCCGCTCCAGCCTCTCGACCCGGCAGATCGACGACTTCCGCGAACGGCTGGTGGCCGCCGCGACCCGGCTGTTCGTCCGCCGCGGCTACGACGGGGTCACGCTGCGAGCGATCGCCGGCGAGCTGGGCTGCAGCCCGATGACCCCCTACCGCTACTTCCGCGACAAGGCGGACATCTTCGCCGCGGTGCGCACCGCCGCGTTCGAGGCGCTGGCCGGGAGCCAGCAGGCCTGCTGCGACGAGGCCGACGAGCCGCTCGCAGTGCTCGCGGAGCTGGGGCGCGCGTACCTGCGCTTCGCGCTCGAGCAGCCGGACGCGTACCGGCTGATGTTCGAGCTCGGCCAGCCGAACCCCGAGGGCTTTCCCGCGCTGCGGGCCGCGTCGGAGCGCGCCATCTCGCCGCTGCGCACCTGGATGGGGCACGCCGTCGACGCGGGCGTTCTCGCGGGCGACCCCGACGTGTTGACCCACGTGTTCTGGTCCGGCGTGCACGGCATCGCGTCGCTGCACCTGGCCGGCAAGCTCTCGTGGGGCTGCGACGTCGACCGGCTGCTCGAGCCGGTGCTGCAGACCCTGTTCCGCGGGAACCGTCCCGACGCGCCCGGCCTCGGAGAGCCGACTTGAGCGAGGAAGCTCCCTACCGACCTTTCTGGTTCCGCCTGACGCCCTTCCTCGGGCGCCCGCCGCAGCTCACGCAGCAGCAGTGGAGCGTGCTGGGCCTGGTCGCGATCGTGTCGCTGTTCGAGCAGTACGATCTCTATCTCTTCTCGCTCAACCTGCGTCACATCCAGACGGACCTCGCAATCGCCGAGGCGGAGCTCGGCTGGTTCGGGTCGCTGGTCCGCTCCGGCGCGCTGCTCTCGATCTTGATCGCGCTGGCCGCCGACCGCTTCGGCCGCCGGCGCATCCTGCTCGTCACGGTGCTCGCCTACACGCTGCTGACCGGCGCCACCGCGTTCGCGCCCGACGCCTGGAGCTTCGTCGCGCTCCAGTTCTGCGCCCGCGCGTTCGCGGTGGCGGAGACGCTGATCGCGATCGTCGTGATCGCCGAGGAGTTCGAGCCCCAGCACCGCGGCTGGGGCATCGGCGCGCTGGGCGCGATCCAGGCCTGTGGCGCGGGCCTCGCCGCACTCGCGTTCGGCTTCGTCGACCTGCTGCCCGGCGGCTGGCGATCGCTCTATCTGGTGGGACTGGTTCCGCTGCTGCTCGTGGCCCACTGGCGGCGCAGCATGCCCGAGACCTCGCGCTTCACCCAGCTCCAGCGCGAGCGCGCCACGGCGCTGCGCGCGGCGCCGCCGCTGCAGCCGATCGTCGAGCTGCTGCGCACGCGCCCGGGACGCCTGACCTCGCTCGCGGCGGTCGCGCTGCTGCTCTCGCTGGCCACGTCGACCGGGGCGTTCTTCGCGCCCAAGTTCCTGCAGGACGTGCACGGCTGGTCGCCGGCCGCGGTCGCCTCGCTGAACTTCCTGGGCGGCGCGCTCGCGATCGTGGGCAACCCGCTGGCCGGCTGGCTCTCCGACCGCCGCGGCAGGCGGCCGATCACCGTGCTGTTCGCGCTGGCCTATGCGGGGGTCACGATCGTCTTCTACTCGGCCACCGGGGTGCTGGCCCCCGCGCTGTGGGTGCTGCTGATCTTCTCGATGATGGGCACCGACGTGACGCTCGGGACCTACGGGGCCGAGCTCTTCCCGACCTCGCAGCGCTCGACCGCGTCGGGCCTGCGCATGGGCGCGAAGGAGCTGGGTGGCGTCGCCGGACTCGCGCTGGTGTCGCTGCTGTTCGGCCAGGTCGGCTCCAACTGGAGCGCGATCGCGATCCTGTGCGGGGTCAGCCTGGCGGCGCCGCTGCTGGTCTGGCTCGCGTTCCCGGAGACGGCCGGTCGCAGCCTCGAGGAGATCGCGCCGGAGCCCGGCACGGCTCAGTCGACGCCGCCGACCACGTCCTCGAGCCGCGGACCGATGCGCGCCGCGACGGAGGTCAGCCGCTCCGCGTCGAAGCCGTAGAGCGCGAGCGCGTTGCCGCCGAGCATCGGACGGATCTCGCCCTCGGGCAGCGGCCCGAACGTCGCGCGCAGCGCCGCGAGCGTGTTCGGCCAGGTGCCCTCGAGGTGCGGGTAGTCCGAGCCCCACATCAGCTTGTCGACGCCGATGCGGTGGCGGTCGACCGCCTCGTGGGCGGGCAGGAACGACGCGCCCAGGTGGCACTGGCGCTGGAAGTACTCGCTCGGGCGCAGCGACAGGCCCTGGTGGAAGTGCTTGAAGAAGGGCAGGTCGGCCTTGAACTCGAGCACCCGCAACGTCTCGAGGATCCACGAGCAGCCGGTCTCGGTGAGCACCAGCTGGAGCCCCGGGTGCCGCTCGAACGCGCCGGACCAGACCAGCGCCGCGAAGGGCCGGTGGGCCCACATGTCGACCTCGCTGATGTACATCGCGGTCGCGGCCGGCACGTCGCCGTAGTCCGGCGACCAGCCCGAGTGCGAGTGCAGCGGCATGCCGAGCTCCTCGCACACGGCCCAGAGCGGCTCGTAGCGCGGGTGGTGGTAGAAGGGATGGTCGCCGGTGTGGGTCGGCAGCAGCACGCCGCCCCACAGCCCCATCTCCTTCGCGTCGCGCACCTCGCGAACCGTGACGTCGATGTCGTCCAGGTTCACCAGTGCGACGCCGGCGTGGCGCCCCGGGTTCCCGTTGCACAGATCCGCCAGGAAGCGGTTGTAGGCGCGGATGCCCGCCAGGTTCTGATCCGGATCGATGCGCGCCCGGTACTGCATCAGACCGGCGCCGAAGGGCGCCATCTGCGGAAAGATCACCTCGCCGGCGACGCCGTCCGCCTCGAGCTCGCGCAGCCGCACCGCCGCATCCCACTCGCCCCGGCGCGGCGCGAACGCGCTGCCCTCGTCGGAGAGCATCGCGCGCAGCACGTCGTCCTGGTTGCGCGCGAGCTCGGGGGCCGCCCTGCGCAGGCGACTGAAGCCCTCGTCGCCCGCCTTGTCGGCGTACTCGTCCACCGCCTCCTGGTCGAAGAAGGTGCCCGTGCGGCTCACCATCTCCCGGGCGAAGGCGATCCACCAGGCGTCGGCCGCATCCCGGAACTTCGCGGGCAGGTACTCGTTGTACATCGCCGGCAGCGCCCCGGCGTGACAGTCGGAGCTGACGATCAACAGGTTCGGCATCGGGCGTCTCTCGCTCCCGCGGCGGCGGCCGCCCCGTCGGCCGCCGCGACCATTCTCCGCCATTCGCAACGCCAGCGCGATACCATGATCCGCCGCTTCCGGACACGAGTGCCGCATCACGGCTGCCGTCACCGGGGTCGCGATCGTGCGGCGAACGGAGCTTCGGGTGAAGCGCTGGATCTCGATCGTTCTGGGCCTGCTCGGCCTGTCGCTGGCCGCGCTGCTCGGCTTCGGGCCGGGCGGGATCGAGCGCTTCGCCCAGGGCGTCGTGCCCCACGATCCCTACCCGCTGAGCGAGACCGCGCGACGCCAGCACGCCGGGCTGGTGGTGGCGGACTGGCACGCGGACAGCCTGCTCTGGCAGCGCGACCTGCTGCGGGAGTCCAGCCGGGGGCACGTGGACTTCCCGCGCCTGGCCCGGGGCAACGTCGCGATCCAGATGTTCACGGTGGTCACGCTGGTCCCGCGCGGCATCAACTACCACAGCAACGACGCGAGCTCGGACATGCTGACGTGGCTGGCGGCCGTCCAGCGCTGGCCGCTGCGCACCTGGTCCTCGCTGCTGGAACGCGCGCTCTACCAGGCGAGCCGGCTCGAGGAATTCGCGCGACGCGCGCCGGCGCAGCTGAGGCTGGTGCGCAGCGCGGCCGACCTGCGCCGCGTGATCGCGGCCCGCGAGCGCGGGCCCGAGCGGCCGGTGGCGGCGCTGCTCGGCATCGAGGGCGGCCACGCGCTCGAGGGCGAGCTCGCCAACCTCGCTCGGCTCGACGCGGCGGGCTTCCGCATGCTCGGACTGCACCACTTCTTCGACAACCGGCTCGGCGGCTCGCTGCACGGTCGCAGCCGGGCGGGCCTCACGCCCTTCGGCCGGGAGGTGGTGCGCGCGCTCGAGCAGCGCCGGATCATCGTCGACGTGGCGCACTCCTCGCCCCGGGTGGTGGAGGACGTGCTGGCGATCGCGACGCGACCGATCGTGCTCTCGCACACGGGCCTGACCGCCGTCTGCCCGAGCCCACGCAACCTGCCGGACGCGCTGATGCAGCGCATCGCCGCCGCCGGCGGCATCGTCGCGATCGGCTACTGGGACGCGGTCTGCGATACCTCGCCGGCCGGCGTGGTCGCGAGCCTGCGCGCGGCGATCGATCTGCTCGGCGAGGACCACGTGGCGCTCGGCTCCGACTTCGACGGCGGCACCCACACCACGTTCGACACGTCCGAGCTGGCGGTACTGACGCAGACGATGCAGAGCGCGGGCTTCAGCGAGCGCGAGATCGCCAAGGTGATGGGCGGCAACAGCCTGCGCTTCCTGCTCGCGCAGCTGCCGCCGGAGTAGCGCAGGACCGGGCCGGCTTCAGGCGGTGACCGGGGGCGTTCCGCGCAGCCGCAGCCAGAAGAGCGCACTGCCGAGGCCCAACACGCCGGCCCAGACCCACGCCTGGCCGCCGGAGAGCAGCACCAGCGGCGCGAGCGGCAGCAGCATCACCCGCACCGCCTCCGAGGTCGGGGCCCAGGGCTTCGACTCGAACAACCCGCCCAGGTTCACCAGCCCCCAGGCGATCGCGACCGCGGCGGTCGCGGCGACGGCGACGTCGAGGGATCGCCCGAAGCTGATCAGTGCCACCGCCAGCAGCGCGATCAACGCGAACTGCGCGAACGCGTACTCGCCCACCCGTCGCGGGTACGCGGTATCGAACTTCACGCTCGCGTCGCCCACCGGCGGCGGCGGCTGGGGCCCGCCCTGGTCCTGTGGATACCAGCCCGGCGCGGCGAAGAACACGCGCAGCTTGTCACCGAGCGCCCGCGTCGCCCGTGCGCTCTGGAAGAGCTCGACCCAGTAGTGCAGGTTGGCCCAGATCGGGTTCCAGCTCGCGAGCGGCTTCGTGATGCCGTAGACCACCTCCTCTTCTTCGCGCTGGAACGTGCCGAACAGGCGATCCCACACGATGAAGCTGCCGCCGTGGTTGCGGTCGATGTAGAGCGGATTGCGCCCGTGGTGCACGCGATGGTGGGACGGCGTGACGAGCACCGCCTCGAGCGGGCCGAGCCGGCCGATCAGCTGGGTGTGCAGCCAGAACTGGTAGATGGTGTTGGCAGCGGAGCAGGTGAAGAACACCAGCGGTGGAAATCCCAGCACCGCCAGCGGCAGGTAGAAGAAGGCCGAGAAGAACGGCTGGAGCGCGCTCTGGCGCAGCGCCACGGCCAGGTTGTAGTCCTCGCTCTGGTGGTGCACGACGTGGGCGGCCCACAGGAAGTTCACCTCGTGGCTCAGCCGGTGGAACCAGTAGTAGGCGAAGTCCACGGCCAGGAAGCAGGCGATCCAGCTGGTGGCCTGCTGCGGCGACCACTCGGTGACGCGGAAGCCCTCGTAGACCCCGACGTATCCGGCGACGATCAGACCGCCGAAGCCGAGCACCAGCAGCTGCATCAGGATGCCGGTGCTGACGTCGTTGATCGCGTCGTCGAGCCGGTAGACGCGTGCGCCGCGCCGTCTCGCGACGAGCAGCTCGACCGCGATCAGCAGCAGGTAGACGGGCCCGGCCAGCCCGCTGTAGTCCTTCACGTGCACTCCGCTGGCGGAGCCCCAGTCTGCCCGAGGCGCGCGATCCGGTCGATGCCTCGCCCCCCGAGGCGCTACCCTCGCACCCATGAGCGACGAGTGGGCCGGGGCGGACGCGAGCGAGCAGGCGGCCGCCGTCCGCCGCGGCGACGTGAAGCCCGGCGAGCTGGTCGAGGCCGCGATCGCGCGCATCGAGCGGCTCGACCCGCAGCTCAACGCGGTCATCCACCGCCACTTCGAGCGCGCCCGCGACGAGGCGAGCGGCCCGCTGCCGGACGGACCCTTCCGCGGCGTGCCCTTCCTGTTGAAGGACCTGGCCGGAGGCAACCGCGCCGGCGATCCGATCCACTGGGGCACGCGCTTCCTGAAGCAGGCGGACTTCCGGGCGACCACGACGTCGTACCTGGTGCAGCGCTTCCTGGCAGCCGGGCTGGTCGTGGTGGGGCGCACCAACGTGCCGGAGCTGGGCGCCTGGTCGATCACCGAGCCCGACGCCTACGGACCGACCCGCAATCCCTGGAATCCGGAGCACGCCGCCGGCGGCTCGAGCGGTGGGGCGGCGGCGGCCACTGCAGCCGGGCTCGTGCCGTTCGCCCACGCCAGCGACGGCGGCGGCTCGATCCGCAACCCGGCCAGCCAGTGCGGGCTGGTGGGGCTCAAGCCCTCGCGCGGACGCGTCTCGCTCGGGCCCGACACCGCCGAGGCGTGGGCGGGCATGACCTTCGAGTTCGCGGTCACGCGCAGCGTGCGCGACGCGGCGACGCTGCTCGACTGCGTGCACGGACCGATGCCGGGCGACCCGTACACGGCCCCGCCGCCGGCGCGGCGCTACGCCGAGGAGCCGGGCGCCGACCCGGGCGCGCTGCGCATCGGCTTCGTCGAGAGCCAGCCCGACGGCGAGCCGCTCCACCCGGAGTGCCAGGCCGCGCTGCGCGGCGCGCTCGAGACCCTCGAGGGCCTCGGCCACCGGGTCGAGCCCGAGTCGCCCGCGCCGCTGCGCACGGACGCACTGCTGCCCCACGTGCTGAACGTGATCTCGTCGAACCAGGCCCGCGACGTCGAGCGCTTCGGGCAGCTGCTCGGTCGCCCGCTCGGACCCGACGATCTCGATGCGGACAACTGGCGCGTGACCGAGATCGGGCGGGCGGTCACCGCCACCCAGTTCATTGCCGCCACCGATGCCTACAACCAGTTCCGGCGCGAGATGCTCGGCTGGTGGAGCGACGGCTTCGACCTGCTGGTGACGCCGACGCTCACGCGACCGTCGCCGCGGGTGGGCGAGATCGTGCCCGCGGCCGACAAGCCACTGGACGCCTTCATGCGTTCGGGCGCGCTGCTGCCGTTCTGCGTCCCGTTCAACGTCACCGGGCAGCCCGCGATCTCGCTGCCGCTGCACTGGAGCGCCGAGGGGCTGCCGGTGGGTGTGCAGCTCGTCGCCGACGCGGGCCGCGAGGATGTGCTGCTGCGCGTGGCGGCGCAGCTCGAGGCCGCGACCGGCTGGGCGCAGCGCCGTCCGCCGGTGCACGCCTAGCCGGCGGACGGCCCCGCGACTCCCGCTGCGCGCCGCTAGTGCAGGACCCGGTCGAGCAGCTGCTCGACCAGCGCACCGCCCAGCCAGGAGCCGACCGCCAGCGCCGCGATCAGGCTGGCCCGCAGCAGCGCCGGCGTGCCGAGTGGCCACTCGCGCGCGCGCTCGAGCAGCCCGTGATACGCGACCAGGTCCGCCATGCCCGGTCCGTCGGGCGCCGGGCGTCCCGCCAGCAGCGCTGCACCCCGTGCGCGGATCTGCGCCTCGAGCCCGCCGAGCGCGGCGCGCTTGGTGGCGACGATGCCGCGGTGCGCACCATGGATGGAGAACGCGAAGGAGGCGCTCACCAGCAGCAGGATCGCGCCCAGGATCAGCACGTTCGAAACACCTGCGGCCGGACCGAGCCAGAAGAGCGACACCAGCGACGAGATCAGCACCCAGGCAAAGGCCCCGCGCTGGCTGGCGCGCGCGAAGGGCGCCAGGGAGCTCGGATCGAGCAGGTCGACGCGCAGCCGCTCCCCGATCCGCGACAGCGTCAGGGCCGAGGTCGCCTCGCTGGCGAACGCGTGCCCGCCGAGCCAGCCCGTGATGGCACTGCGAGCGATCAGCAGCAGCATCATCGGATCGCTGAGGGGTGGGCGCTGCAAAGACTCCCAGAAGCCCGGATCGAGCAACGGCATCGCGCCGAGCAGCAGCGCGCCGACCAGGCCGCTGGCGAACAGCCGGACCGGGGGGACACACAACGCCTCGTTCACGTAGCGCTGGAAGCTCGCATCGTCGCAGTCGAGCTGGGGTCGCAGCTCGCGCAGGTCGCGCAGCCGCCCGCGGCGCAGGTACACCAGCGCGGTCGGGATGTACGCGAACAGCACGCCGTTCAGCCCGTCGAGCCAGAAGTACGGATCACGGAGCAGCGGGACACCCGGCCGGCCAGCCGTCTCGAATGCCAGCCGGTAGAGCTGGGCGACCGCGAGCAGCGCCAGCGCCAGCGCCAGACCGACCCAGAGCGGCGAGTGTCGGGTCGCCAGGAACGGACGCAGCGTCCAGTCGCTGACGGGCGGCTCGTCGGCGGCAGGCCCGTCCAGCGGCGTGGGCCGGGCCTGCTCCGCCCCCACCGTCGCCGACACCTCGCCCGGTCGCATGGCGCACAGCGTACCGCTCGGGCGAGGCCAGCGGGCCGAGGACTTCCGGCCGGCGACCCCGGCCGGCTCAGCGTCCCGGCGGCTCGAGGTAGGGCCGCCCCTGCTCGTAGAGCGACAGCCGAGCCCGGAAGGCCGCCGGCGCGTCGTGCCCGGACAGCAGCAGGGCGCGGCGCGACGCCTCCACCGCCTCGGGAAAGCGCTGTGCCGCGGCATAGGCCGCGGCGAGGGTGTCGAGCGCTCCGGGATCGTCGGGGG
>Ga0209536_100014802_pt1 | contig 11174 bp, 10 predicted proteins | sample DeeMarSeWOR28_12_FD_187461 | JGI IMG/M metagenome (GOLD analysis project Ga0209536, IMG submission 187461) | Marine sediment microbial communities from White Oak River estuary, North Carolina - WOR-2-8_12 (SPAdes) (version 2) | ecosystem: Environmental > Aquatic > Marine > Intertidal zone >... | reverse complement strand
ATCCGCATGGAAGAAGCAGTCGAGCTGGACCTCGAGCCTGCTCCCGAGACCACACCAGCTGAGGCCGCCCTAGCCGAATCCACCGCATCAGAACCTGAACCCGAACCACCAGCAAAGAAACGCAAAGCCGCGCCGAAGAAATCTACTCGTGCGAAGAAAACTGCAAAATAAATCCAACCAAAGGGGGCTCTTCCTTCCAAATATGAAATATACAGACCTTTCCATCCAAACCCAACGCGAAGCACCTAACAACGCCCGTACGCAGGGATTTGCTTTCCTCGTACGCGGGGGGTATCTCACACGTGAGAACCAACCAACCGTGCTCGGAGAGTATGTGCTCAAGCATCTTGAGAATTTATCTACTGAATTGGGAAACTCTTTTTTTAAAAAGCTTGATATTCCCAATATCAGCAATGAAGAAGAAACCTTCTTCCCCCTGGAAACAGGAGCACTTGATGTTGTTTATTGCGCGGCCTGTGGATACGTAGCACGCAGTGAGCTAGCTTCTTTTGTAAAAAATCCCCCCCCAACCGAAGAAGCGCTTCCAACGGAAAAAGTCGCCACCCCTGAATGTAACACCATCGAAAATTTAGCTAATTTTCTGGAAATCCCAAAAGAAAGAACAGCCAAAGCATTACTATACACCCGCCAATATGACGGGAAATTCATCTTTGCCGTGGTGCGCGGCGATATGCAACTCAGCGAAGCAAAACTCAAGGACCAAGTTGGTGATGTGAAACCTGCTACAGAAGAAGAGATCGCCACATCCGGTGCGGTGGCGGGATATGCTTCGCCTATTGGTTTGAAAGATGTGCTCATCATCGTAGATGACTTGATTCCAAACTCACCAAATTTGGTGGCAGGTGCAAACGAAACTGGCTACCACTTGAAAAACGTCAACCATGGGCGTGATTACAGTGCAGAGATTGTCGCGGACTTGGTACAGGTCGAAGAAGGAAATGCCTGTGCTCAGTGTAGAGAATCACTCTCTATTTTATCGGCTGATTTACTTGCTTCAAAGAATACTCATTCATTCAATAAAATCCTTCATGCCCTGGCTGAATCTCACAATGATGAGAACGGCTTAACAATACCCCATCCTGCCGCGCCGTTCGATATTTATCTGATGCACATCCCCGGCAAGACGATGGATACTGGTGCTGCAACAACTGAGCTATATGAAAAGCTGGGTGCTGCCGGTATTTCTGTCCTTCTTGATGATCGCGAGGCTCGCGCCGGGGTCAAGTTCAACGATGCGGATTTGATCGGCTGTCCAATAAGAGTAACTGTGGGGGAACGGGGTTTGCAAGATGGAATGGTAGAATTGAAACCGCGTTCTGCTTTGCAGAAAAGTCTTGTTAGTCTGAAAAGTCTGACTGGCCTGACAGGTCAGGCCGAATTCTGGAATTTGGTCAATAACATTGACATGTAAGAACTTTTAGGCAAACACTAACTACCTAACTATCAAACCAAAAGCTACCCGACTAATATGATGAAAATCCCTATGTCCTCCCCCGACCTGACCGATGCAGATCGTCAGGCTGTAATCGATGTCATCAACACGCCCAATTTGAGCATGGGCCAGCGTATCCTGGATTTTGAGGGGGCTTTTTGCAAGCAGACCGGGCGAAAACATGCGATCGGTGTCAACTCAGGCACAGCGGGATTGCACCTGTGCGTGCGCGCGGCAGGAATTAAGCCAGGAGACTTGGTCATCACAACGCCGTTTTCGTTCGTGGCTTCATCAAATGTGCTGTTGTTCGAGAACGCAGTACCCATTTTCGTGGATATCGATCCGCGCACGGGGAATATCAATCCCAAATTGGTAGCTGATGCGGCAAAGAACATTGAAAAATATTTACCCCGTGTAGGGGCGCAGCATGCTGCGCCCCTACGGGCAATACTACCCGTAGATGTATTTGGCCAACCCGCCGACATGGATCCCATCAACGCGGTCGCCGAAGAATATGGATTGAAAGTGATCGAAGATTCTTGTGAAGCATTGGGTGCGGAATACAAAGATCGCCAGGCTGGCACGCTCGGAGATTACGGTGTTTTCGCGTTCTATCCCAACAAGCAGATCACGGTTGGCGAGGGCGGTATGATCGTTACAGATGATGGTGAAGCCGCCGATTTCATGCGTTCACTGCGTAACCAGGGACGCGCTGTCGGCGATACCTGGCTGCAGCACACACGCCTGGGCTACAACTATCGCCTAGACGAGATGTCCGCGGCGATGGGGGTCACGCAACTGCGCAGGCTGGATGAATTGCTCACAAAACGGGAGCAAGTGGCAGCCTGGTACGAAGCGCGTTTGAGCGAAATCCCAGGCGTCGAGGTTCCCATTGTCGAATCTTATACCACGCGCATATCGTGGTTCGTTTACGTTGTCCGTTTCAACCCCAAGATTGATCGCGATTCAATAGCGGAACGTCTTGGGGAGAAAGGCGTACCTGCCCGTCCGTATTTCCTTCCCATTCACCTGCAGCCTTACATGACCGAGCGTTTTGGCTACCGCGAAGGTGATTTCCCCGTAACTGAAGATTTGGGTCGCCGTGGGCTGGCCCTGCCGTTTTCCGGGGTGATGACCGAGGAGCAGGTAGCATACGTTTGTGGGACGATTCGAGAGGTTTTGAGCGCAGCGTGAACGACGGTCATTATCCCCCTCCCAAGCAGGTTGGTTTGATAATCCACGCCATCCTGGTCACGGTGTTGCTCGGGCTTTCGGGCTGGGGTATCTGGAACCTGACTTTTGCTGAGGTGGGGCCGAACTTCGTCATCTTTTTGCTGGATGCGCTGCTGGCGCTGGTCCCAGTACCGTTATTTATCTACCGTGCCTATGCCTTGATGCGCGCCGATTATATTTTGGATCGTGACAGTCTGGAATTGCGCTGGGGACTGCGTGACGAGGACATACCGTTGACCGACATCGAATGGTTGCGCCCCGCATCGGATCTGACCACGCCCGTGCGCCTGCCCTGGTTGCCCATACCAGGTGCCGTGCTAGGAACCCGCCGCCACCCAGACCTGGGCGTTGTCGAGTTCCTGGCAGCGGATCCCAGAAACCTGCTGCTGGTGGCGACTTCCAAACGCGTATATGCCATTTCGCCGACCAATGCGGCAAAATTCGCGCAGACCTTCGCGCGCACGATCGAGATGGGCAGCCTTACACCTGCTGAGCCAGTTTCAATCTATCCTTCCTTTATTTTTTCACGCGCGTGGGAGAATCCGTTAACGAGATTCTTTTGGCTGGCCGGGCTGTTTTTAAACATCGGGCTGGCAGTCTGGGTGTTGCTGACCATCCCATCACTCAGCCAAGTGTCGCTTGGGTTTGCGCCCTCGGGCGCGGCCTTGCCCCCTTCCCCGGCAGGGCAGTTGATCTTGCTGCCAATTGTCAGTTCCTTTATGTTTGTCGTGGGATTGTTTATGGGCCTGTATTTCTATCGTTGGGAAACGCACCGCGTTCTGGCGCTCATCCTGTGGATGTCGAGTGCATTGACCAGTTTGTTGCTTTTATTAGCGGTGTTGTTTATTATTTCGACACCAGTGTAACCCTCACCCCTGGCCCCTTCGTGGAGCATCCCCGAAGGGGACTCCCTTGAAGGGAGAGGGGAAAAATTGAACATGCAACTCATCATCGGAATTCTTCTCGCAATTATCATCGCCTATCTGGCCTACCGCGCCCGCAGCTTGGATCGCAGTGGAGCCTATGCTGCATTCATCATTGGGACGGTCATTTTCGGACTGGGCGGATGGCGTTGGGCGGTTCTGTTGCTGACCTTCTTCATCACCTCCAGCGGACTGAGCCGTGCGTTCAAGGAGCGCAAACGCGAAGCGAATGAGAAATACGCCAAAGGCGGGCAGCGCGATGCAGGTCAGGTGTTTGGCAACGGCGGGATTCCCGCCCTGTTCGCGGCGTTGCATGTTTTCTTACCCGAAGCGAACTGGCCCTGGCTGGTATTTGCAGCCTCGCTGGCGGCGGTCAATGCTGACACCTGGGCCACCGAACTGGGCGTGCTCAACCCGACTTCGCCGCGCTTGATCACGGACCTGCGCAAAATCGTTGAAAAGGGTACATCCGGTGGAGTTTCGTTGGTTGGAACGCTGGCCGCGCTGGCCGGGGCAGGGATCATCGGCTTGGAAGCTCTCTTACTCACTCCAACCGGGAGTAACTGGATTTTTTTCATCCTGGTCACTGTCGCTGGTTTACTCGGCGCACTGTTCGACTCGCTGTTGGGCGCGACCGTCCAAGCAATTTACTACTGCCCCGCCTGCCGGAAGGAGACCGAGCGCAACCCCACGCATAATTGTGGCGCGGAAACAAGTCAAATCCGCGGCTGGAAGTGGTTGAACAATGATTGGGTAAATTTTGCGTGTGGAGTATTTGGAGTTGTGATTGTTTTCGTTCACTACATCTGAAACTATAAATTATTACCCCACCAAATGTGACACCACAATCCTGATCCCGATCCCGATCAAGACCAGCCCGCCGAGCACTTCGACGGGTTTTCCAAATCTCTTGCCAACGCCATTGCCCATGCGTAGGCCGAGCAACGCCAATGCCCCGGTCACCACACCGATGACGATGGCAGGCGTCCAGATGGTGACGCCTAGGAAGGCCAGGCTCAGGCCGACGGCCAGCGCATCGATGCTGACAGCAATCGAGAGCATGACCATCGTCCAGCCGCGGGAGGGGTCTTTCACAATTTCTTCTTCCGCCTTGCTCAACCCTGAGCGGATCATGCGCACCCCTACAAATGCCAGCAGACCAAAGGCTACCCAGTGATCAACACCTTTTACATACGGCTCGATGGTGTTGCCGAACAGCCAACCCACTACCGGCATGAGCCCCTGAAACAAGCCAAAGTGAAAGGCGATGCGGAAAACCGGGCGCGACCCTGGCCCGATTTTGACGCCGGAACCCAGGGATACGGCGAAGGCATCCATGGCCATGCTGAGAGCGATAAAGAGGATTGCGGTGAAGGACATGGTTCTGGCTATCAGAATGAACGTTTTGTTCAGGGAGTGTAGAGTGGGCTAGACTGTACAATTTGTAGCACTTCGTTCCATATCAAATCAGTATCTCCCCCAGAATAGCGATTGTTGAACTCAGTCTGAGCTTTTTCAGGCTGGCCCAGGTAGAGATAATCAAGCACAAGCGGCAAGATGGCACAGATGTTGGTACCGTCCCATTCGCCGAGTTCGCCGGGGGCAGCCAGGGCACGCTGCTGATTTGTGACGATTTCTTCCGCGTATTGTTCCGGGTAGTGTAGGCTGGCAGGAGTGTAGCGATCTCCCCTCGGGTCGTAAGCCATGATGACTTTAACACTCACTCCAGCCGCATAGGGACAATACTGGTAGGCAAACGAATCATCATAGGTGATGAACTCGGATATGCCATCTGCATCTAAATCTTCGAAGTAACCGCCCGCATTCGATTCGGGCTTTTTCAGGATAAGCACAGCCGCATCAGGCCGCAGACTATAAACCTGCGTGCCAAAACAACAGTGCGCGCCACCTGAAAAAGTTTCCACCACCAGGTCGGGATAGCCGTCTGCGTTGAGGTCTGTGCCGGTCAGCTCGTGGAGGGCAGAGAACATGTCCACGCGGATGGATAGCTGGCTCGCCGCTTCAATCAACAGGATGGATTCAAAGCCGAGTTGGTCGTCAGGATTTCTCCACACCCGGATGGTATAGCTGTTGATCTGTCGCTCTTCCTGCAAGAGATAGTCCGGCTCGGGGGCCACTGCTTCTGGCGGTGGCGGAGCGATTGTTGGCGCTTGGATTGTAGCGGTGGGAATAGGAGTAAAAGTAGGAGGAGCGGAAACTGTTTCTGTAACGGTATCAGGCTTAGGATCTGGGGTTGAAGCGGGGGTAAACAGTCTGCAGGCCAGTGAGATAATAGTCAGTGCAGCGATAGAAACAGCAGTGCGACGCATGTTCGTTATTCTAATTTGATTTGCCTTTCCAGAGTTTGAATTTCTTAAGGATAGACCCCCCCAGAAATTCACGCGCCAGGGAATTTTCAGGTATCAAGTTAATGTCGATCGGCAGGAACCATTCCAGAAACGCCAGCAAACGCTTGGCTTCGATGTATTCGGGTGTGCCATGTGGAACTTGACGCAGCAACTGCTCTGCCAGGGGTTTGAGACCAGCCAACTCATAGACCAACGCTGAGTTGAACATCACGTCCGCATTTTCTTGATAGGGGAAAATATAACGCTTTTCACCACGTCGAACCGACTCCCAACGCGAAATAGTATCCTTACCGGTATATCCGCGCTCACGGGCATCGCGCACAATGCGGCGGATGAGACGCGTATCGGTAGTGGAAACACGGTTGTGGCGATCCAGGTTGAGCTGGGTCAGCGCCGAAACATACACGCGGAAAGCCTGCCCGACCAGCGCTTCGGGAATCAGACTTGGGTTAAGACCGTGAATGCCTTCCAGGATGATGATCTGCCCATGCTGCAACTGTATGGTTTCGCCAGGTTCGCGCAGGCCAGTCTTGAAATTGAAGTGCGGCATCTTCACCTTATTGCCAGCAACCAGATGCTGAAGATGTTCGGCCAACAGGGGCAGATCGAGGGTTCCAATGGCTTCAAAATTAAAATCGCCATTTTCATCACGCGGCGTTTTTTCACGGTCAACAAAGTAATTATCGAGTTCCAATGGATAAGGCGAGATGCCACGCGCCAGCAACTGGATGGTAAGACGGCGTGAGAAAGTGGTCTTACCGGAAGAAGATGGCCCGGCCACCAGCACCAGCGAGATTTCATCCTGACGCTCGGCGATCTGACGGGCAATCTCTGAAATGTGTTGCTCATGCAGAGCTTCAGAAACCAGTATGATCTCGTGTTCGCGCCCGGAGCTAATAGCATCGTTGAGTGCGCCTACATTGTCAATACCCAGGCGCGTAAGCCAGTTACCATACAGACGAAATGTTGCCAGTAACTTGGGGTAATAGTGCTTCTCCAGCAATGAAGTGGGGGCATGACGACGCGGGAAGCGCAGGGTAAATCCACCTTCGGTGAAATCAAAGTCAAACCAGCGCAGGTAGCCCGTGGAAGGCACCATGTAACCATGGTGGTAGTCCATACGCTCACCCAGGCGGTACATGGTCAGATAATCTTTATTGCGATGCGAAAGTAAGTGGATTTTGTCATCGTACCCTTCTTTCTCGAAATAGGTGATGGCTTCTGACAACGGAATCTCCATGCGTTCGAAAGGCAGATCTGCATCAACAAGTTCCTCCATATGAACTTTAAGTGCCTCGATCTCAGACTCCGAAAGGGCCTGCCTGCCGGAAACCTGACAGTAATAACCGCCGAAAGAGACCGAGTGGTCGATGGTCAACTTGCCCTTGGGATACAGGTCACAAAAGGCCATCTCAAGCAAAAATGTCAACGAACGGCGGTATATGCGCGCGCCATCTGGTTCGGACATATCTATAGGCTTGACGGTCGATTCATAAGTAATGGGGTAGGTCAGCTCGCGCAAATTGCGGTTGACCACAGCAGCCACAACAGGGACTTCGAAACTATCAGCGACCGATTCTAAAAATTCGCCGACTTTCGCGCCGCGCGGGCCAGATAGTACGCGCCCGTCAGGGAGATGAACTTCCACTTCGGGGCGCGGCTCAGTTAGTTGGATTTTTGGTTTTGATGTCTTGCTCATGGTTACCTTTCAAAATCGGACAGGTATTTTATCATTATTAAATCGCCACGAATGACACGAATTTTCACCAATAATTCCATATTCGTGCTCATTCGGGAAATTCGTGTCCTGTAAAAAAAACTAAACTTCCGAGAGAAACTTCTCTGGCTGACGAGCATATTTCTCCAGAGTGATCTCGCCGTCTGTGAGTGCCAGCAACGTTTCAGTCAGGATTTTATTGACCGGGGTGGGCACACCCAACTTCTCCCCTGCGCGTACGACCGCGCCGTGTAAAAAATCTACTTCACTTTTGCCACGCCCGGAGTGCAGGTCGATGTGGAAGGAGGGCATCTTGCCGCCCCGTCCAGCTCCGGCTGCGCGCGCCAGCAAGGGTTTGGACAACCATAAAGGCAGTTTGGTCGCAAAGGCCAGCGCCCGAACCGGTGTGCCGGGCAAATCCACCACATTGATGTTCTGGGCGTCCATGACCGCCAGGCACTCGCGCAGCATATTGATTTCCATCTCATACAAATCGTTATGCGCATATATTTCAGCAGCGCTCATATCCAGAATGGCTGAAGCCGGGTTGGCGAGCAGATTCGTCAGCATCTTAGACCATTTCATGCTGTCCGCATCGGAGAATGCCCGGGCATTGAGGTAGGCCTTGTTGAAGGAAGCAACCATTCGGTTCGAGAGCGGATGCATGGAGGCAATGCCAACACCACGTAATTTCTCGAGCACAATATCCCCTGCACCACGACGGCCAATGGCCGATGTCACAGTTCCGTAGATCACCTTGTCTGGCCCCAACATTTTTGCAATGGCAGGTTCATTGTCCACACCATTGGAGAGACACAGAATGGGTGGCATGCTGCCCGCAAAAGGAGCAATACCTTCCAATGCAGCAGGTGTATCAAAAGATTTCAAGGCATAGATGGCAACGTCGAAGGGACCATATCGCAAGGCATCTTCCATGGATGCAGCGATCACAAATGATGACGGATCAACAAGGAAGGCTTCTTTTACCTTGCGACGTTTGTCCAGAGCCAGGTTTAGACGCAAACCACGTTCGCGCAACTCTTCCGCAACCCTGGTCTGCTCCACGAAAACAACGTTATGCCCGTCTAAAACCAGACTCCCGCCAATATAGGTTCCAATTGCCCCTGCGCCAAAGGTTAGGACATTCAGCTTTGATGTGCTCGCCTGTGGAACTGCCATGCTAAACCGAATCCTTTCCATTCCAATGGGAACGGTCATTGACCACGTTGATCTGCCACTGATGAGATTTTGAATGGTAGGTCAAATGAGCAAAGCCGGTATTCTTGAAACGAAAACGCGGCCCGCTGAAATTAGCCTGGGGTACAACGCCAACGATAGCGTGCATGACCTGATTGAGCAGTCCGCCATGCGAGACAACCAAGTACTTTCCCGGCCTCCGTTTGAGCAGATCTTGAAGAGCCTGACCTCCGCGAAGATAAAGCTCCCAATCCCCCTCACCCTCATTCCCAAGGATGGCTGAGAAAGGAGTGATGAAATCGCGGTTTGGATAGCGTCGCTTGACATCTTCAGCAGTCAATCCTTCAACTTGACCGATATTTCGCTCCAGCCAGATCGGGTTGGTTTCAACTGGCAAGTTCAACGCTTCGCCAATGATATCTGCTGTTTCTTTGGCGCGTTTCAGCGGGCTGGAAAGGATGCAATCGAAATTCCTATTCTCTGCTAGCCATCTGTCCGCAAGCGCCTGCGCTTGTTCGCGGCCTTTGTCGGTTAACGGGTAATCGGCCTGTCCCTGCCAGCGTCTTTCCGCATTGCCGACGGATTCCCCATGACGCAAGAAGAAGATATCGAAATTTTCTGACTCAGTCATCTTTACTTTCTTCCCCCTGCTTGATTAAATACACCGGGCGGCGTTTGACTTCCTGGAAGATGTACCCAACGTAAACTCCGATAAAGCCAAGAAGCATCATAATAATGCCACTAGCAATCAGTAGGAAGAATAACAGAGAACTCCAACCAGGTTCCAATTGGTCAGAAGTACCTCTAAACCAGAAGGACAAAACATAGATAATTTGAGCAAGAGCTAATAAGAAGAAAAATCCACCCATACTTAACCCAATATATAATGGCATCATTGAGAATGAGAAGATTGCATCAGATGCCAAACGGACCATTTTCCCCAGCGAATATTTCGACTTTCCCGCAACCCGTTTTGGTTCGTGATATGGGAGCAATACTGACGAAAAACCCATCCAAGCTATCATGCCACGCAAAAAGCGGTGGTATTCTGGCATAGATTTCAATGCGTCTACAGTTCGACGCGACAGTGCACGGAAATCCGCTGCACCCGGTTGAATGTGTGTGCCACTAATTTTGTTAAGGATGGAATAAAAGAAATCAGATGTGACCTTCTTGAATGAATATCCTTGCACATCATCGATACGTTGCGCTTGAACGATATCATATCCTTGTTTGACTAAATTGATCATTTCTGGAATCATCTCTGGTGGATGTTGACCATCAGCGTCCATGCTGATAACAATATCGCTCTGTGCTGCGTCAATGCCAGCTGTCAACGCGGCTTGATGACCGAAGTTACGGCTGAGTTCAAGCACCTTGACCCGTGTATCGTCCAGGGCTTGAAGGGCAGTGGGCGTGCCATCATCGGAACCATCGTCCACATAATAAAACGTGAAGTCGTATGGCAGGTCGTCAATGACAGCGCAAATACTGGCATGTGTCTGCTCTACAACACCGGCCTCATTGAAAACCGGGATGACCAGATCAACGGATTGTATTTTACGTTTGGGATTCATTTAGTAAGGATTCTACCATTATGTCCACAAAGAACACGATTACTCTTCATCCGCAAGCTGTAGCAGGTAGTCTCCGTAGCTATTGTGGTTCAAGTCCATGCCCAGCGAGCGCAGTTGATCCCTTGAGATAAAACCTACCCGGTAGGCTACCTCTTCGGGACAACCTATCATCAATCCCTGCCGCTCTTCCACAGTCTGGACGAAGTTTGCCGCTTGTAGCAAATTTTCATGCGTACCGGCGTCCAGCCAGGCGACACCGCGTCCCAGCGGTTGCACATTTAACTGTCCGCGCTCGAGATACAGGCGGTTGATGTCGGTGATTTCCAGTTCGCCGCGCGGTGATGGCTTGAGATTGGCGGCCATTTCGATAACCTGGTTATCGTAGAAGTACAGCCCTGGCACCGCATAGCGCGAGCGCGGTTTTTCCGGTTTTTCCTCGATGCTGACTGCGTGGTATTGATCGTCGAATTCAACGATGCCATAACCGGTTGGGTCTTTAACCGGGTAGGCAAAAATTTGTGCGCCCAATTGCAATTTGGCCGCTTCGCGCAGGATATCCCACAGGCCGGTCCCGTAGAAGATGTTATCGCCGAGTATCAGACTGACCGGCTCATCCCCGACAAATTCGCTTCCCAGAATAAAGGCCTCTGCTAGCCCTCGTGGTTGCTCTTGCTCGACATATGCAAACGATACCCCCCACTGCTT
>Ga0209536_100014800_pt1 | contig 11177 bp, 10 predicted proteins | sample DeeMarSeWOR28_12_FD_187461 | JGI IMG/M metagenome (GOLD analysis project Ga0209536, IMG submission 187461) | Marine sediment microbial communities from White Oak River estuary, North Carolina - WOR-2-8_12 (SPAdes) (version 2) | ecosystem: Environmental > Aquatic > Marine > Intertidal zone >... | reverse complement strand
TATTCCTCCGACCCCCGGGCCGATTGCCGTGGCTGAAATTATTGAGGTGCCCCTGGGTTGGATTATTATTTTTGGATTTATAATCGGATTTCCAACCGCTATCGTGGCAGGTCCCTGGTTCGGGAAATATATTTCAAAGAAAATATACCTTGAACCTCCCGAAATTGATCCTGATTTACAGGATATCACTGAAAAAAAAGAAGATCTTCCTGCCTATCAGTGGATCATTGCCCTGATAGGGATTCCTCTTTTCCTTATCCTGTTAAGGACATTGATCGAACTGGGCTACAAGGAAGAATGGATGATGGAAAATACTTTTTGGGATGCCCTGCGTTTCATCGGTCATCCGTTCATCGCATTGCTTATTGCCACACTCCTGGCCGGATATGTAGTGGGAATACGACGGGGTTATTCACCAAATCAGATCATGCGTGTTGCCAATGCGGCCCTGGCACCGGCCGGCCTTATCATCCTGGTCACAGGAGCGGGAGGTGTTTTCAAACAGATCCTGGTCGATAGTGGAGTAGGTGAATCCCTGGCAATGATATTAACCGAATACAGCATCTCACCGGTCATTCTGGCCTATATCATTTCGGTAGTGGTACGCGTCACACAAGGTTCGGCAACCGTGGCAATGATTACTGCAGCCGGCATGATCGCACCTGTCGTGGAGGTTATTGGATTTACAGATATGGAAAAATCATTGATGGTGATCGCCATCGCCTCGGGATCGACCATGCTTTCGCATGTTAATGACAGCGGATTCTGGTTGGTCGGGAAATATTTAAATATGTCGGAAAAACAAACACTTCAGTCCTGGACGGTAATGGAATCCCTGATATCGGTCTTTTCATTCATCATCGTTCTTATCCTGGCCTGGATATTTGGCTGATCAGCGATATAAGGTTGCTTTGAGTTTGAGAATGTTGAGGGCTTCCTTCAAATTTTTCAGTTTGATCACGGATATATTGCGATCATTCCTCTTAATGCTGTCGTAATATTTATTTACAGAGATAGAAGTAACCAGGCTTTCCGGGACAATGAGAAAAATGGTATCAACATCGGTTTTGTCCGTAAATTCCCTATTGAATTTTTCCCCCAGCCATAAATGATGTTCTTCCGGAAGAATGGAAATGGCTCCAAAAGCATCGATGACTAAATTTTTAACTTTATTTTTTACGCAAAAATCCATCATAAAATAGAGCATGGTTTGAAACTCATGAAAAGCGCAATTTGCAATACGCCAGTCTTCCCTAACCGCCTTAAGTTCTGCCATCCAGTATAAAGTGCAGAATTCTGTATTATATATCTCCTCTTCCATGACCAGATTTGTATGTAAATTTGAATAAACAGAATTTTTTTAACATTTTCTAATTATACGTTTAGATAAAGTGGCAGTTTAATAAATTATATGGATGGCATAACCCTTTTACCTGCGGATTGAATCAAAGAGGACCTTTATAAAGGAGGATCGGCACAAAGATTAGAATAAGATATATCCTGACGGATCACAAAAATTTAATATTTTAGCTTTTTTAAATCAAGATACATATGAGAACCCTATTTAATGTTCAATATTTAACAGAATTCGGACAGAATATCTATGTGCTTGGCAATATTCCGGAATTAGGATCCTGGGATGAATCTAGGGCGGCCCGAATGGATTACCTGGCCGATGGGCAGTGGAGATTGGAAATCCATCTTGACAATGCTAAAACAGAACCGGTAGAATATAAATACATTCTGAAAGACGACAGGAATCAAATGGTATTTTATGAATGGGGAGAAAGGAGGAAATTAAATTTAAATGAAGAAGGCTTTTTTTCGATTCATGTACGGGATCAATGGCGGAATGCTGTTCGTGAAGAAAATGCGATGTTCACCTCGGCGTTTACCGGGAATCTCTGGAGAAGGAAAGAGAAAAAAATAAAACGTCCTTCCAGGAAAAACTATAACCACCGGTTTCAACTTTATGCTCCCCGGATCGATGAAAATCATCAATTCTGTATCATAGGAAATGAAGAAGGGCTTGGCCAATGGAATCCCGAAAGGGCGGTTATAATGGACGATTCGGAATACCCGCTTTGGAAAACGGATGTATTTATCGAAGGATTAGATAAACCGATTCAGTACAAATATGGTATTTTCAATAAAAAGACCCATACCCTATCCGGTTGGGAAATGGGTGATAACCGTTCGCTCGAACACAACCTCTCGGTTATTGATAATGACCTTATGATCAATACGGATCAGGATTATAGGTATCCTGAGAATAAATGGCGCGGTGCCGGTGTGGCCATTCCCGTATTTTCACTTCGTACTGACCGGTCATTTGGTGTAGGTGAATTTCCCGACCTGAAAGTATTAATCGACTGGGCGGAGAAGACAAATTTAAAACTGATTCAAATTCTTCCTATCAACGATACCGTAGCGACCCATACCTGGACAGACTCCTATCCCTATGCCGCTATTTCGGTCTTTGCCCTGCATCCCATATATTTGAATTTACCCGAAATGGGAACCCTTTCCAACAAAAAAGAGATGGACCGGTTCATCAGGGAGGGAAAAAAACTAAACCAAAATAAAGTTCTTGATTATGAGGCGGTGATGGATCTTAAATCAGTCTTCTATAAAAAGCTTTACGACCAGGAGCGGGATAATTTTCTGAAAGATCCGGCCTTTAAAAAATTCTTCAAGCAAAACCGGGACTGGCTCGAACAGTACGCAGCCTTTTCCTATCTCAGGGATAAATATGAAACTCCCGATTTTACCAATTGGGAGGATAACGCAATTTACAATCAATCCGAAATTGCCAAGCTTGTTGATCCAAAAAATACGATTTATGATGACATTGCGGTTCACTATTTCATTCAGTATCATTTGCATCTTCAACTGAGCGAAGTAGTTGAATATGCAAGGGAAAAGGGAGTCGTATTAAAAGGGGATCTGCCCATTGGCATTTACAGAAACAGCATGGATGCCTGGGTAGCACCCAAACTTTACCATATGGATAAACAAGCAGGGGCCCCTCCCGATGCCTATTCCATCTCCGGACAGAACTGGCGTTTTCCTACCTATAACTGGGATGAAATGGCCAAGGATGGATATGCATGGTGGCGGAGAAGGCTTATCCAGATGGCCAAATATTTTGATGCCTATCGTATCGATCATATCCTGGGGTTTTTCAGGATCTGGGAGATACCCTGGGAATCAGTGGAAGGACTAATGGGGGTATTCAATCCGGCCATACCTATGTATAAACATGAAATTGAAAGCCGGGGGATCCGGTTCGATTACAACCGTTTCTGCAAACCTTATATACGGGATTACATGTTGCACGAACTTTTCGGAGAATATAAAGAGGAAGTAATCAGAAATTTTCTTAATCGCCTGGAAAATGATTCTTACGAACTGAAACCTGAATCCGATACACAAAGAAAAGTGGCGGAATATTTCAGCCAAATAAGCAACGAAGAGGTTGAAGAAGAGGATAAAAAGGAAAAGATAAAATACGGATTATTCACCTTGATAGGAAATGTATTGTTTTTTGAAGAACCCGGTTCGAATGGTGAGGCATTTCATCCAAAAATTGCATTCCATCAGACTTATTCCTATAAAGAACTGGATGACTACCGCAAAAATATTCTTAATGAAATCTATACTCATTATTTCTACCACCGGCAGGAGGATTTCTGGCGGGAACAGGCCATGGTCAAATTACCGGCGATTACCAAGGCATCCAATATGCTGGTTTGTGGGGAAGACCTGGGTATGGTTCCGGATTGTGTCCCGGGAACGATGTTTGAGCTTGGCATATTGAGGTTCTATGTACAGAGGATGCCCAAGGAAACTGATTATGAATTTGGCCACCCGGCCAATGCGCCTTATCTTTCCGTTGCCAGTCCATCGATTCATGATATGTCGACGGTAAGGGGATGGTGGGAAGAAGACCCAGAAAGATCCCAGCGATTTTACAATCAGATGTTAAGCCATTATGGCGAAGCGCCACGTTATTGTGAACCCTGGATCGTGGAGGAAATTCTCGTCCAACATTTGTACGCTCCTTCGATGTGGGCTGTTTTCCCCATCCAGGACCTCCTGGCAATTGATCAGAATTTAAGAAGAGAAGATCCGAAAGAGGAGCGGATCAACGATCCAAGCAATCCGAATAATTTATGGCAATACCGTTTTCATATCAACCTGGAGGACCTTCTGAAGGAAGAAGAATTTAATCAAAAACTGGCCGATCTGATAAAAATGTCGGGAAGAAGCCAGGGATTTTAACCAATAGAGAGGCGATTTTTCACTTTCCAGTGAGTTACAATGAGGAACGGTTGAGTTTTTAAAAAGTTATTTCGGATATGAAAAAGGGGTTTCTTTCTCTTGGCATAGCAGGTTGATCGCCTTCAACTATACTTTCATATCCCCTCCATCGTCTATCAATTTTTATCCGTTAAGAGGAGATCATAAATGGAAGGTATATACAATCTCTGGCCAGTTGACCGGGCTATTAAAGATTCCCGCCGAAAGACACTGGTACTGGTTGAGATTTTTTTAAATTAAAGAGCTGATAATCAGGTATTCTTATTGTGATCTATCATCAGGAATCCCGGTCAAATCTTTAAAAAAAGGCTATACACTCCGGAAATTTCCTTCTGAAATTATCATAATTTTAAAAATCGCTAAAATCAAACCATAATCCTTTCACCAACTTTCCCCCTTTCCACGTCTTTCAGAAGGAAACTTTACATGGAGGGTACGGCCATATTCCTACCGGATCCCTTTATAGGGATATACTTTGGGATGGAACTTTTTAATTGCCATATCCGCTTCATATAAATTATTTTCATTTATTCCTTTTCTACATTTTTCTGATCCTGTTCATTCCTTCGTCCCGCGGGTATCCTCGACTTCGGGAAAACCACTTCGTGGGGTGAGATTATCGCACCCTCTCCGATTTCTACGTCACCCATCACGGTGGCTTTTAAACCGATGGTAGTGCCTTTGCCGATTTTAACCCTTTCCACGATCAGGTAGCCCTGCGACGCGTAATGTGCAATAATGGTGGCCGATCCTCCAATAGTAACCTTATCTTCCAGTTCAATGAGTCCGGGATCCGAGATGTTGGTGGTATTGATATGAACTCCTTTGCCTATTTTCATTCCCATCATTTTATAGAAAAGAATATTCAATGGGGTGGGAGTCAAAAATTCAAGGAAAGTGTACCTGACCACATAAGTAAACGCATTGTGAATATACCAGGGTACGGAGGTGAGGGAATAATAGGAATCCCGGAATGGTTTTACGCGGAAAGGCATCAGGAAATTAAATAATGGAATTACGAATATCAGGGTGATCCCGTACAGGAAATATCCGGTTACAATTCCAAATCCCTGACTGATGTAATGCCACACGGGATGCCACAATTCCGTTTTTTCGGATATCAGAAAAAACAAATAAACACCCGGCGTGGCCGAAATGCCCATTGCCAAAAGACAAAAAAAGTACAGGAATATCAAAGCGAATAAGTAACTCCCCGTTCTAAACTTTCTCAAAGTGGTTTCGAGAAAACCAGCAATACCTTTTAATTCGGATTTGGTAGCATCTACATCAATCCTTTCTTTTTTCTCGGTTTTTTCAGACATAATTTTTTCGGTAGTTAAGAGTCAATCCAATCATTCCATTGAATCAGATGTCCGGGATAATGGATGCCAATATATAAAATATTCATGTTGGAGGGATTTCTAATTCCAATTTTGAACCGAAATCTTGGGATTATTGTTATAAATCTGAGTGCCATCTGTTGAATTATCTATTCATAAACCATAACGCCGAGGAGGTACATGATGAGTATTCTGCGAAAAATGTTAGGCCCCCGCTCAAAATATATAGATGGGATTCCTTATACCTATGAAGCCAGGGTGGATGAGTTAAGAGGTCATGGCGATAAGCCCATGTATAGTTATTATTATGCCGATACAATCTGCGGATTGCTTGAGTACCTTGAAAAAAATCAAATTGAACCGGCAGAAGCAGAAATATTTGAAGTGTATCAGAAGGATGAGGAGAAGATCAAGACTAAGTTTTGTTTAAATAAAAAAAGCCGATGGCTTACCCGGCCACAAATCTGTCGTTCCATGTACGATCATTATGTGGGACATATCGATGAGGATCATTGTGCGTATCGGGACCGGAACCGGCGGGGAAGCGGTCCTTACTGATAGGTGGCTTAATCTGAACGATTTAATTTACATCATCAGACCATTTCAATTTTAAAACTTGCCACAACGTCCGTTTTTCAGAAATGGCTGTTGGAAAATACGACTTTTTTTTTCTATAAGGATCTATTGGCTATATTATCTAGAGATCTTTTAGTAAATGTGTTAATAGCCATCCTCCTTTCTGTAATTCTGGGCTGGTTTGCTTCACGGGAATGGATCGAAAACTTCGCTTCTGAAACAGCCATTCCCACGTGGATATCTATAGTAACCGGGTTGGTGATAATAACAGTTGTTTGGTTTACCGTGAGTTATCATGCCTTCAGGGCTGCCTGTAAAATTCCAATAGAAGTAAGGCGGTACGAATAGTTGGTCCGTTTTGGAATTTGAAGTCTTCGGATAAGATGTGAAAATGGGTTTTAAAACAGCTGAAGTATATGAATGAGACTCCAGGGGATCGATCTGAATCTAAATAAAGGATGAAGAAAATCCCCTCAACGGATTCCCGCTACAGGATAAAGTTCCATTTTTAAATTACCTGCCGGCAAACATCTCAATTCCCTACCCCATCGATCATTACGCTAGAATCTTCAATTTCTATTGCTGATACTTACATGTGAATATCCGCCCTGTTCCGGATTATAAAAAGTGATTTTAATACAAATTCCAACCATTTCTCAATAAGAGCAATAAATGAACACGAATTAAGGTGGAGGGGTTACATATGGACAATGAGACCTATTTATACCATATGAGCCATTTTTTACCCACAAACAAGAATTTTTAACGTTTTCTAATCCAGATAAAATTAATTATGATCATGAAAAAAGCTTATTTGTTTTTGGGTATGTTAATGATGGCCAGCCTGTCGTTTGGCCAGACTAAAAAAGTGGCCGTTGTTACCTTTTTTGTGGATAAATACATCGATGCCTCAAAAATCACGGCAGAGGCCAGGGATCAAAGCACGGAACAGACCATGCGGGACGATCCGAATTTCGATTTGAGACCCTTGCTGAACGATTTTTATGAAACTTTCAAGAAAAAGTACGCGAAAGAATTTCCATTCGAACTGGTGGATGAGAAGGATGTGATCGGGAATCCGGCATACCAGGCCTATAATGGAATGGATGGTGTGGAAGACCAGGATTCAGTCGATTATTATAATGAGGCCATCCGGGACCGTTTTATTTCAATTGATGGTTATAAAGTTTTTTTATCCGGTGGAAACATGCTGCGTTCCTGGCGGACGGAAGCCCATATGATGAAAATTTTTAATGAGGTTGATGGGGTGATGTTCGTCTATATGTCCTATGGTTATGAACCTAAGGTAAACATCGGGGGCATGGGAAATGCCGGCATCCGGGCTTACATGCATATGGATCTGTTCAACAAGGAAGCCAAAAAGGTATTCAAACTGGATGAACATGCCACTTCCAAAAAGGGAGTAGCCATGATCAATGGGGTGCCGATCATGACCCCCGCCAAGGTATTGCCTTTATGTGCAAATGCCACGGAAATTTTGCTAAATGATATGGAAAAAGAATTACCCAAACTGGTAAAAAAGGTAAATAAGAATTTATAGTCAGATTGTGAATGATCTACTATGATCCCCGTTTTGAATTAATGTAATTTTATTTACAGGAATTTGGAAATTCTCAGTTGATCAGGTAATCAGGCGATTACCTGATTTTTTTTTAATATGCCCGGTAATTTTCCTTTTCCGTATAGAAATCGCCGGATAAAATATAAACAAATTATCAGGCTTCAGGAGTTGTATTTTTTATTCATGTAGACTACCGATTGTTTGATCAATTCCTTCAAAACATCGATTTTTATATCAGTTAGTTTATTTATATACAGACAGGATTTACCCGTTTTATATTTACCCAGTTTGTTCATCAGCTCCGGGTAACGTTCAAATCCGGGCATGATGTAGATCGTCAGGTTCTGTTTCCGGGGCGAAAATCCGGTGAGGAAAAAATCGCCTTCCCGTCCACTCTCATATTTATAATGATAGTTTCCGTATCCAATAAGGCTGGAACCCCACATTTCGGGTTCCAGGCCGGTCGTTTCTTTCATTAGTTCCAGTAGGGTACGGGCGTCTTTTCGTTTCTGTTCCCCGGGTATTGTATCTAGAAATTTCACCACACTGTATTTATTCCTGGTCGTTTTATTCTGAGTCATGATGTTAAAATTTGGATAAAAATGGAAAAAGGATATCAATTTAATAATAAAATAGAAAAACGCTATTTTACTCATACGATCTACGGTGAAAAAGATCCGGGAAACCTGCATCTGCAGGAAGATTTAAATCAATGATTCCTTTCGGGGACAGGTCCGGGAGATCTGCGCTAGGGGATTTTCACATGAGGGTTCTCCTGACGCCGATCGATAATTGGAACAGTACCGAATAAGTTTATTTTTACACTCCCCTGCTTTTATTTTTTGATTATTAATTATTAATTCAAGGTATCATATCAAATCTTCTGTCATGAAATATTTAAAATACTTTATCGTCTGGATAATATTATTTTCCTGTTTCATTTTCCAGGTAACAGCCCAGCCGGAGATCGGTCTTTTTATCGGGCTTAACAACAGCAAATTCACCGGTGACGGACCTCCCGGTGGCGCATACCGGTACAGGAGGGGATTTCTAGGATCCATTCATATGGATTTCAGATTATCCGACCATGTAAAACTCAGTGTTCAACCGGGATTCAGGACGGGAGGAGCCACAGTAGCCTTTAAAGATCCGGATCTCGAGGAATACAGGGACAGCCTGAAAATTAATACGTTCATTCTCACATTACCCCTCCTGATAAAAGTGACCTCGATGAGTGAAAAAGTATATTTTACAGGTGGATTTACAATCGATTTTCCATCGAGCATCAAAGCCGATAATGGCGAGGATAAAATTGATATTACAGATGAACTGTTTAAGGTGAATGTAACTGCACAGTTTGGCCTGGGTTACCGGATCCCCGTTAAGGCCACCACCCTTTACATTGAGCTCAGGTATCTTCAGGGATTGGTGAATCTCAGTGACCGGCGGGATGAAGAAGAAGCTTATTTACCGCGGGTTAAATCCTCCGCCATGCAGCTGGTAATCGGCTGGCAATTACCCATCAGAAAAAATAAAGGATCATGAAATTTCTATTCTCTCTTCGATATTTCAAAACAGTAATTAAATCTTTCATGGGACTCGTCCTATTAGGAGCAGCAGTCAGCCCAGTACATGCCCAGGAATCCGGAAATAAAATTCCCGAATTGAATGATCATGTGTTTGTATATATGTCGAACATAAAATATCCGTTCACGAATACTACTTTCACAACCAATCTGGGGATAGGCAGTGCCGATAATTTATCCTACGAGATCGGGGATATTAACGGGCAACCGATAACCGGGATTAAAGGGAACCTGACCTTTGCACACCTTTCCTTCGATTATCAACAACGGATCCGCGACTGGATCGCGCTGTATTTGAATGGAGGGCTGACTGCCCGGCTGGGAACGGATGTGTTCAGCCTGTTAAGCCAGGGCATAAACACAGTAACTACTTTCAGGATCGGATGGCTAGTCCGGATTGCAAAGGGTGAGAAATATGCCCTATCCGGTACGATCGGACTTAATAATTCGTCGGGCACTTTCATCAACATCAGACGGTTTGTGGAAGATATCGTCAATAATGTTCCCAATCCTTCCATCACGACAGATGCTCCCGTTTTACTGGGTGATTTCGGATTACAATTTGCATATGGGTTAAATGAAGTCATAGGGCTTGGTTTTGACGGTAATTTCGCATTCGGGGAATCCTTTGACCGCCAGGATGCGGATCTGAGGTATGCATTAAAAGGGGCGATTGACTTCAATTTTAAAGGAAGGTATAATGTGCCTCTGGGAATCGTTCTGGGATACTCACTTGTTTCCCAGCCGGAACTGGTTTATACGAATAAAGGAACCGCTCAGATTGGTAGTATCAAGCTGACCTATACCGGAACCAACGATTTTCTGATCGGGTTGGAATCCAGCATGATGAATATTCCGCTGGAGGATGTTGATCAGAAATCCCGGTTTCAGGTAGCTTTGATCTCGATTCGGTATTATTTTAACTGATCTGATCCCACCTTCTTTTTGTTAATTAATGGCCGATTGAGGAGATGAATATAACCAAGATGTGATAAGAATTGATTTTGATATTCATGAGACTCCCGGTCGATGACCTGGTAACAAATTGTATCTAATTTACCTGTATGAATAAACTTCCGGTACGGTTGAAAACAGTATGATAGAGTACTTTGTTATTCATAGTTAAAAATATTTTGTTAAAATTGATACCAGAATCCCGTTTGAGTACCATTTAGAAAGGTTTAATTCCATTACTTTTCCATATAAGCAATACCAAATGAAGAAAATTAATTGCATTCTCATTCTTCTAGTGTGTTTATCATCCTTCCAATCTCTCCAGGCCCAGACCGATTCGTTAGTTTTAAATAACGGAAATGTAATTGTCGGAGAACTTAAATCCATGGACCGGGGGGTGGTTACGATGGAAACCGATTACAGCGACAAGGATTTTAAGATCGAATGGGAGGGGATCAAGGAGATCTATGCAGAATCTTTTTTTCTCATCACTTTATCCGATGGCAGGAGATACAATGGAACCATAAAATCTTCTGCACCGGGACGGGCTACCATCTACCTGGAATATGGACAAACCACGGAAACACCACTGATGGATGTGGTTTTCCTGAAATCAATCGATGCCGGATTCTGGAGCAGGTTGTATGCATCGATCGACCTTGGATTCAGCCATACCAAGGCAAATAACCTCCGGCAATTGAACATGAACGGAAAAATCGGTTACCTGGCAGAACGATGGTCACTGGATGCCGCTTATAATTTGGTTCTTTCGCAACAGGATTCGATTTTGGATACCCGTAGAACTGACGGGAATAT
>Ga0209536_100014799_pt1 | contig 11178 bp, 9 predicted proteins | sample DeeMarSeWOR28_12_FD_187461 | JGI IMG/M metagenome (GOLD analysis project Ga0209536, IMG submission 187461) | Marine sediment microbial communities from White Oak River estuary, North Carolina - WOR-2-8_12 (SPAdes) (version 2) | ecosystem: Environmental > Aquatic > Marine > Intertidal zone >... | reverse complement strand
TTGAATGCTTTGTGATACAAAGTACTTTGTTGCAGTGGACACACAACAGAGGAGTGAGAAGAGATGAAGGCGTTCCGTTTTGGACCGACACTGCTCCTCGGGACAGCTCTGCTGCTGGGGGTGCTTGCCGACCTCCTGCTGCGCGAGATGCCCTGGGGGCTCAACGCTGCGCTCTGGGCGCTCGCCTTCGCGGGAGTGATCCTCTTTCTGCGGAGCTCGTCCGGCCCGCATCTTATCGCCGGATGGGAGTTTGCGCTCCTGGTGGTTGCTCTCTGCGGCGCGGCGATCGCCTGGCGGGATGCGCCGATGCTGGCGGCCTCTGATTTCCTCGCAGCTGCTGCGGGGGGTCTCCTTCTTACCATGCGGACGCCGACAATGGACCTCCGGCGCATTCAGATAGCAGAGCTGATCATCGGGTTCATCAGCAGCCTCATCGATGCCATGCTGGGAGCGGCCGGATTGATCTTTGCCGATCTCAAATCCGCTCTCCCCGGCGCGGAGCGGACCGGTGAGAGGGGGGTGGACCTCATCCGAGGCGGGCTGCTGGCTCTCCCGCTCATCCTCCTCTTCGGGAGCCTCTTTGTTGCGGCGGACGCGATGTTTGAGCATGTTGTGCTGGAGATTCTGAAGATCGATTTCGCCGAGCTGTTTCGCCACCTCTTTACCGTAGCGTTCGTGACCTGGGTGCTGGGGGGGATCTTTCGTGAACGCTTTCTGACCGGTGCCCGGTCATGGTCGATCCAGACCCCCCGCAGGGGCTTCTCCCTCGGATTCACCGAGATCGCCATCATCATCGGGTCGGTCCTCTTCCTCTCCCTCGGCTTTGTCGTCACGCAGTTCGTCTACCTCTTCGGGGGGAGCCAGTACGTGCTCGGGGCCGATGCGCTTACGGTTGCCGAGTACGCCCGGCGAGGGTTCTTCGAGCTTGTGGCCGTCTCATGCCTGACGCTGCCGGTTCTGCTCCTGGCTGAGTGGATTCTTCGAAGGGAGAACCCGGCCCATCACCGGTGGTTCCGGATTCTGGCCGGCGCACAGCTGGTGCTCCTGTCTGCTATCATGTTCTCGGCCATGCACCGGCTCTATCTCTATCAGATGGAGTTCGGGCTGACGCAGCTGCGGGTCTATGCCAGCACGGTGCTCCTCTGGCTGGCGGTTGTCTTCGTCTGGTTTGCACTCACGGTTCTCCGCCTCAGGCGCGACCGATTCGCCTTTGGGGCTTTTGCGGGCGGTGTTGCACTGTTGCTTCTCCTTCACCTGGTCAATCCCGACGATCTCATCGTCCGGACAAACGTGGCCCGATACGGGGAGGGGAAAGAGCTGGATGCGAACTACATCAGCATGCTGAGTGCGGACGCGGTGCCCCGTCTGATGAGCTCCCTCTCGAGCATTCCGGAGCCCGAGCGGGGAGAGCTCGCCGCGCGGCTGCTCCGCATGCGCCAGAGATTGGAAGAGGGGGACTGGCGGAGCTGGAACTACTCCCGCTCCCGTGCGCTCTCACTGCTGGATCGGCAGAGGGGGCTCCTGGAGAAAGAGGCGGCAGCGTGGAGCGAGAGCTGCGGCGGGCGCAGCCGGTGAGGGGGGTCAGTTCTGCTTGAGGAGAACGGTTGAAACGCTCTCCGGGGGAAGGGTTAACCGCGTGCCCGTCTCCATGATCGGGCCGGTTGGGAAGGGCTCATGGCGTCTCCTCCGGTCGCTCAGAAAGATCTGCTGGATCGCAACTGCGCCGCCCCTCACGTTGAGGTCAACGGCGCGAGGCTCTCCGGCACTGTTGATAAGCACCAGCACGATCGTACTCCGGTCCGGGAGCAAGAAGGCGACAGTCCGGATGCCGTTCTCTGTTGAGTCGGGGCTGCAGCCTATCCGCTGGGAACCGGGAGGTACGTGATTCTGAAAATGCTTCAGCATCTCGTAGGAGGGCGCCCAGGCGTTCCGTTCAGGAATGTAGAGCCCCAGCCCGCCGCTGGAGGACATTGCGTAGCTCCAGTAGAGGGAGAGAGAGACCTCCCCGTAGACCAGGATGTCGTGCAGGCAGACCGCATTCTGGAGCGCGTGGGACCACTGGTGCCTGTCAGGCACTGCCAGATGCGTGTGGCTCTGCTCCGTTGCCCAGACGGGGAGATCCAGGCGCCTGCCCGTTGCCGCGTAGAACTGGATCACCTCCATCTCCCGGCGGTAGGTATGGTAGCTGACGGAGCAGCTAAGGTCCCGGGCCCCGGGAATCGCGAAGAAGAGCTCCGCATACTGACGCGCGATGCTGTCGGCTGCGGCCACATCAGGCATGTAGTACTGTGTGATGTACCCCTCGCTCTCGAGCCGTTGCTTCAGATCCCGTGTGAGCCGCAGCAGGCGTGCCGGCGTGAGTCCCGGTATGTAGATCCCGATGTCCGGCTCGTTGGCGATCGAGACCCCCTCAAAGGTGGTACCGTACCGATCCCGGGCATAAAGGAGATAGGCTGCGATGCTCTCGATGAATTCCGCTTCCATGGCGGGGGGAAGCTCGGGCTTTTCATCCGGCATCGGACGCCAGTCGTGCGGCTTCCCGACCATCCAGTAGGGGAATCGCCATGCCGCGAAGTAGAGCCTGACTCCTCGCTCGTGGAGCACCTGCTGGAGAAGCAGCTCCTCGTGGACAAGCCCCGTATCCCCCCGGGCAATTGCCTCCCAGTTGATGAGATCCGGGTCCTGATTGTCGTTCTCCGCTTCCAGCAGATAGGAGACACTCCTCACCCGCATGTCCGTCGTGTAGAGCTCATAGATCATCCGCTGCAGAAAGAGGCTGTCCGAGCTCAGATAGGCATTGGCCTGCGGATAGACATGTCCCCCCCATCCCCGGATCGTCTGCGCGGTGAGGGAGGGATCAAGCCTGATCTGCTCACTCTGAGCAGACGAGACGCGCGCGGCAGAGAGAAGCAGGGCCGCCAGGAGGGTGAGTTTCATCGGGTAGCCATGCACTCGCTCCGCTCCTGCCAGAGGCAGATTGCGTTTCCGTCGGGGTCATGAACATAGGCAAGGGTCCCGTTCTCCACGCTCCTGGCCTCAGAGACGGCTACCCCCAGCTGCCTGAGCTCCTCTCTCGTCTCGGAGAGATTGTGTGTCTTCAGGCAGAGCATGCCACCCCCGCCCCGGCCTGGACCATCCGGCACCAGTTCAAAGAGGACTCCGTCAATGTCAAAGCGCGCCACCACATCCCGCGAGCTGAGTCGAAGTCCAAGGATGTCCCGGTAGAAGGAGACGGCCCGGTCCATCTCCGAGACGTGGTAGAAGAAGCAATCGAACCGGAGATCCATCGACGTCCTTGAGGGTAGCGGAGAAGTCCTCATCAGAAACTACCACGCGCCGCTCACAATATCAAGCAGGCTACCTCAGGCATCGACCTCTAGGGGCAACATTCTCCTCCGGGATTGCGTACAACGGGGGGAAGAATCACCCACCCGGTAAGGAGCCATGAAACAGAGAACCCTCTCACTCTTCCTTATCCCGATGCTCACTGCTCTCCTCTCCTCCGCAGCCCTGACAGGGCCTGACCGGCGGGAGGATCCACGAAGAGAGGATTTCGGCAGGCGACTGGAGGCGCTTCGCAAGGAGTTGAAGATACCGGCCCTCTCGGCCGGCATCGTGAAGAACGGCCGCCTGATCTGGGCCAGAGGTTTCGGGTATGCCGACCTGGAGGCAGAAATCCCTGCAACTCCTCACACGCCCTATCACCTGGCGTCGCTCACAAAGACGTTTGCCTCGACCATCGTTCTCCAGCTCGTCGAAGAGGGAAGGGTCAGCCTGGATGATCCGGTCTCCAGGTATGCCATAGACCTTCAGAGCGAGGGAGTCATCAGGGTGAGGCATATCTTCTCCCACACATCGGAGGGTGTGCCGGGTGAACGGTACCGTTACAACGGAGACCGCTTCGGACGGCTGGACAATGTCATCAGCCGATCCACCGGCAGGACCTTCGCCGAGCTCCTGACTGACAGCATCATCCTCCCGCTGGCACTGGAGGACACCGCTCCCAATCTGGTGCCCGCTCCCCGGCCCCCGGAGCCGGGGGTAGCAGAGAAGGAAACGGCGGCGGCGGTCCGGGCCAGGCTGGACACGCTGATCGCAGCCTACAACAGGGGTGATGTCGAGAAGGTCGGTGAGTGCTATTCCCGCACCCTGACCGGGTTCGACTCCGATGGAGAGCCCCTCTCCACCTTCTTTGACGAACAGAAGATGCGACAGCTGGCTCGGGTTGGGGGAGGGGTCGAGTATTCGGCGGATGATGTCAGGGTTGCAGTCTGTGGTACCGGGGCTGTGGTGACATGCACGATGGGAGGTCTGTTGTCGATACCAGAGCGGCCAACGGAAACACTGGGTCCGTGGCGCACGACGTACCTCTTTGCAGAAGAGGACGGGAGATGGAAGATCGTCCACGCGCACCTCTCCTCCTACTCCATGGGTTCCCTCGTTACCCATCAGGAGAGGTACCGGAAGGTGCTGGCGAGAACCGCTAGGCCCTACAGACTTGACAGCCAGTTCGCCATTGTCGCCGGCGAGTACCCCACCTATTTCGGTACGGCCGCCGGGCTGGTCTCTTCTATCGTGGACATCGCCAGATACGACAGCGCGATCGACCGGCACCTGTTCCTGGAGCCGGAGACACAGGAGACGGCATTCACGGCAACCACCTCGACAACTGGCCAGAGGCTCCCCTACGGCCTCGGCTGGTTCGTGCAGGAGTACCTCGGGACAAAGCTCGTATGGCACTACGGGTACTGGACGTGCAACTCATCCCTGATCGTCAAGATCCCCGAGTTGAAGGTGACGTTCATCGCCCTGGCAAACACCGACAACCTGAGCCGCCCCACCGATCTGGGTGACGGGGATCTGCTCGTCTCCCCTGTGGGGATGGAGTTCATCAAGAGGTTTCTCATTCCGGAGAAATGTGGGGAGGAGGTGCCGGAGATCGACTGGAGTGCCGGACTCCCAGACATTCGGCGCCAGCTGGACGGTCTTCGGGGAAAGCCGTACGGCGACCTCTTCCGAACGGAGCTCCTGACTCGGGCAATGGTTGCCCGGAGCGTCGGCAACGGCGAGGAATCCACGCGCCTCTTTACCCTCTACGGAGAGCTCTACTCCCGGCCTCTGCCGGGGAAGCTCGAAACGCGCAAGCCGATCGCGGAGATCCTGGATGTGAAGGATAGTGAAGACCGGACGTCTGAGTTTACGCTGGAGACCGAACAGCGCGTCCGTGTCTTTGCCCTTGGCGAAGGGTTCGGGGGGAAGATGTACGACTATGGCTGGATCGAAGAGGCGGAGCAGGGTCGAGAGCGCTGGGTGATGAGGGAGCCGGAGACAGCTCATGCGGGTGGGGCCGGAAAGAACCGGGTGGCTGACGAGGTGATCACCCTTCCTGCGGGACGGTACCGGCTCCGCTACCGCTCAGACGAATCTCACTCATTTGACCGCTGGAACAGCACACCGCCTGACTACCGGTTCTGGGGGATCTCCCTCTACGGGGAACTCCAGTAGACAGCCGGAAGTGAAGAAAAAGCTCCAAACCCGGAGTATTTTGAAAGATCGGTCGCCTGCCCCTGGCGCCCCGGCATCCGGGCTCCCGCGCGGTGTTGAGCTTTGCATTTAGATTGGCGGTTCACTATCATTTCTTCGGAAACCGAGTAGCCTGGATGGTGAACATGTCAGTCAGAACCTCCACACTGAGCGGTGGGGTGGCGCTGGTTGTTGCCGAAGGGTCGTTCGTTGGAATGGACAAGGTGAATGAGTTGCGGGATGCGGTTTCCCGTGTGGTGTCAAGCGAGAACCCTCGGCTCATCATTGACCTGAGCAACGTGACCTATCTCAGCAGCATGGCGATCGGTGAGCTGATCCGGGCCCATATCACCTATGCGCGGCGGAACTGGGAGTTCAGGATTTCGGGGATCAAGGACCAGGTCTACACCATCTTTGAAATCACGAAGCTCACCAGGGTGCTGAACATCCACGATACGCTCAATCACGCAGAGCAGAGCTTCAGGTAGTCCGGCCTGGTGGAGCGGCCGGCAGGTGCGCCCCCCTCATATCGATGTGCCTGGCACGCGCTTTCTGATGGCTCTTGCGGCACGAACCGTAGAGTATACTCCTGCCACGCACTACCCCTGCAGTTGATCGAACCCACAGGGCACCATTGCACGACGAATCGTCTCTGAAGAGATCTGCGCTTCTTGTTGCGACCCTTGCTGCGTTCATCACCCCCTTCATGGGCTCTGCGGTCAATGTGGCACTCCCCTCCATAGGCAAGGAGTTCGCCATGGATGCGGTGCTACTCAGCTGGGTCCCCACTGCCTACCTTCTTGCGGCGGCCATCCTTGTCGTTCCCTTCGGAAGAGTTGCAGATATGATGGGGCGCAAGAAGGTCTTTGCCTTCGGGATGTCGGTCTTCACTGCGGGATCGCTTCTCTCTGCCCTCTCCGTGTCGGCCACCATGCTGGTCGTTGCACGGGCCCTGCAGGGGGTCGGGGGTGCCATGATATTCGGGACCGGAGTCGCCATACTGACCTCGGTCTTTCCTCCTCATGAACGGGGGAGGGCTCTGGGGATAAACGTCGCGGCGGTCTACGTTGGTCTCTCTGTGGGTCCCTTTGCGGGTGGATTTCTCACCGAGCAGCTTGGCTGGAGAAGCATCTTTGCCATGATGGTCCCGCTCGGTGTCCTGATGGTGATCATTCTCCTCTGGAAGCTGAAAGGCGAGTGGGCGGATGCGAAAGGAGCGAAGCTGGATGTTCCCGGAACGATGCTCTACAGCACAACGCTGGTCGCCATCATGTACGGGTTCTCACAGCTTCCGCACGCCCTGGGGGCCTCTCTCCTTGCTGGGGGGATCCTGGGTCTCCTCCTCTTTGTCAGGTGGGAGAGGAAGGCCGAGAGCCCGCTGGTGAACATGGATCTGTTCCGGTACAACCGGGTGTTTGCGTTTTCCAACCTTGCGGCCTTGATCAACTACAGCGCCACCTTTGCCGTCGGGTTCCTGCTGAGTCTCTACCTGCAGTACATCAAGGGGTTCAACCCGCAGCAGGCGGGCCTCGTCCTGGTGGCGCAGGCGGCAGTGATGGCAGGAGGCTCCCCCTTTGCGGGGAGGCTCTCGGACAGGATGGAGCCTCGCATCGTGGCTTCGGCCGGGATGGGTTTCATCGTTGTCGGGTTGTCGTTCCTGGCGTTCCTGAGTGAGACCACACCTCTCTGGATGATCATCGCAGCCCTTGTTCTGCTGGGTGTCGGTTTTGCCCTCTTCTCATCGCCGAACACGAATGCGGTGATGAGTTCAGTGGAGAGGAGTTCCTACGGCGTGGCCGCGGGGACGGTGGCTACGATGCGCATGACCGGACAGATGTTCAGCCTGGGGATCGTGATGCTCATCTTCGCGCTTGGCATGGGGCGGGTGCAGATAGTGCCGGAGTACTACGGGCAATTCCTCCTGAGCGTCAGGATCGCCTTTGGCATCTTCGCGGTGCTCTGTTTCGGAGGGGTGTTTGCCTCTCTGGCCCGGGGGACGGTCAGGAGATGACACTCGCGACAGAAGCCTCTGTCATGTTATCCAGTGCTCGCCGAGGCTGGCTGACTCGGTGTCACCGCGTGATGCGGTGACGTAGAATCTCCGTCTGTTGTAGGTCCGGACGGAGATCTTCCCGTCCGCCATGAGCTGCGCAAGCATCTTGAGGAGCTCGTTCCAGTCAAGGCCAAGTGTCTCGGTCATCTCCTCGATCGTTACGGGCCGCCGGGCCGTCAGGGCAAGGATGGCACCCTCGGTATCCTCCGGCGAGGCGGTAAGGGGAAGCGTCTTCTGCACAGCAACAACTTCACACCCCCCTCCAAAGAAGCGCCGGACGCGTTCCAGCTCCTCCACTGTCAGAGCCCGGGCATAGGACTCGGCGGGAGGACGGACAGGCGTGTTGAGCTGCACCCTGTCCGGTCGGATCTTCTTGACCGCCTCCTTGAGGTGCTGCAACTCCTCCGGCCCGTCATTGATCTCCTTGACGATCATGATCTCCAGCCAGAGCTGGCCCCGGTATTCCTCCCGGAAAGCCGCAAGACCGTTGATGATATCGGCAATATTCAAGCTCCCGTGCGGGCGGTTGATCAGCCGGAAGACGCCCGGGGTGGCGGCATCAAGGGAAGGAAGCACGACGTCCGAGGCGAGCAGCTCCTCACGCACCAGTCTGTCGGAAAGGAGCGTTCCGTTGGTGAGGACCGCAACAGGCTTTCCGGTCAGCTCCTTGACGCGCAGGATGAGCTCCCCGATCCTGGAGTGGAGGGTCGGTTCCCCGGAACCCGCGAAGGTGATGTAATCCACCTCCCGCACCTGCGGCAAGACGGACTGGAGCTCTTGCAGTACACGGTCCGTCGGGACATACTCCTTCCGCTTTACCGTGAGCCTGGTGGTGCGGCCGACCTCACAGTAGATGCAGTCCATCGTGCAGACCTTCAGCGGGACCAGGTCAAGCCCCAGGGAGCGGCCCAGGCGACGGGATGAAACGGGTCCGAATATGTATCCTTCTCTTCGCATCGTCCTCTTCAATGTACGGAGAGGGAAGACAAGTATCCAGTTTGACAGCCGCAGCGGAGGCGTCTGTCATCTCAGGATGAGTCTCTTGCCCAGGCCCGCAAGGAGAAGCAGAATCCCCAGCACACAGACGATCGTGGGCCCGCTCGGGAAGTCAAGCGTGTAGGAGAGGTAGAGTCCAACCGCGCTCGCGAGCACGCCGACACTCCATCCCACAATCAGTCGCCAGCCCCAGTTGTGGGTGAAGAGCAGGCTGATTGCCGCGGGGACGACGAGGAACGAGAAGACCAGCATGATCCCCGCCACGCGCACGGAGAGGACAATGACGATCCCGAACGAGATGTAGAAGAGAAAATCCCAGAGCTTCACCCAGAGGCCCATCTCCTGTGCAGCACGAGCATAGTCCCGGGAGATCAGGAGAAACCTTCTCCGCAGGAACCAGTGGAACGCGGCCACCGCGGCATAGACCGCAATGATCTCCCAGATCACGGGCCAGGTGATCCACAGAATGCTTCCCGTGAGTATCTCCTTGATGTGCTCCGCTCCTCCCGGGGCACGGTCCGCCACGAGAATGGCCGCTCCGGTCGCCACGGCGTAGACAATCCCGATGATCGCCTCCTGTGGTATCCGCTGCTGCCTCATCCGTGTCAGGGCGAAGATCCCGGCGCCGATGAGGACGAAGAGAGCGGAGAAGAGAACTGATGCCGTCTCCTCGGCGTGTATGCCCAGCAGGAACCCGACGGTCGTGCCAAGCGCGGCTATCTGCGCCAGGGCGAGGTCAACGAAGATGATCTCCCGCTCCAGGACGTGAATGCCGAGGTAGGCGTGGATTGCCACGATCGCCACGCAGGCGACGAACGAAGGCAGCATGAAGGATATCAGTTCACCCATCGTCAGTTTACCTGTTTGTTCGAGGTTGTGCGGCCGTGCCGAATGCAGAGTTCAGCTGTTCAATCCATTTGTCAATGAGATCAAAGTAGGTGGGGACGTCACTCGTCCCGCCGACATCAAGGGGAAGGAACACGGAGGTGATGCCGGTCCGCTCCGCCACCATCTCCGGCGAGTGTTTCTCGAAGTAGGTTGCCACGATCATCACCTGGATCTTCTCGTTGGTAACGGTCTCTATCACCTCCTTCACGTGCTTCGCCGTGGGCGGAATACCGGGCTTGGGTTCAATGTAGTCGACGATGACCAGCCCGAAATCCCGTGCAAAGTAGATCCAGTTCTTGTGATAGCAGATTACCTTCTTCCCGCGGAAGGGGAGCCCCTTCCGGAGCCAGCCTCCGAGCATCTCGATGAGCCTCTTCCCGCCGTACTCCCGTGTCTTTAGGAACTCCATGAGTTGGCCGGATTCAAGCATCTTCGAGAGCAGCTCGCCCCCGAAGAGCTCCACGAGCTCCTTCCCGAAGAGGGCGGAATCAATGGCGCTGACAAACTCCCTGTAGCGCCGATCGATCTGCTCCGCCTGGCCCGGCGCCACCTTTCTGAGGCCGATCCGGATGTTCTGTGCGATCCGCTTCGCGTTGAGAGGGCTCGTATGGATGTGCGGGTTGCCGTAGACGTGGACGTCGCCCATCGACCTATCTGGGTTGAGCGTCGGCTTCTCCAGAAGCGGTATGTCCGTTGCGGCGCTGACGTACCCGATGCCCCCTTCGTAGATCTTCGTGTTGCGTGCCTTGTCGAGCAGCGTGGGGACCCAGAGCTCCAGGTCCAGACCCGTTGTCACAAAGAGGTCAGCGGTTGAGAGGAGTTGCGCGTAGCTTGGCTTCGGCTGAACGAAGTGCGGGTCCTGGTTTCCAGCGGCGATGTGGTAGACGAGGACCGAATCTCCGCCCAGCTCCTCCGCAATTGACGCCAACCCTGGCAGGCTCGTGACGACCGACAGGCAGCGGCTGCAGTCCCTCTCCCTGTGGTGCGCCCGCCTCCGGTGCCGCTCGTGATGCTGGCCCTGCGTCAGGTCTGCAACGAAGAGTATGAGCGTGAGGGAGAGAATGATCCTCACGAGGTGTTGCACAGATCTCAGTTGCATTGTCATCCCCCGGGGCTGTTAGTACGCTTCGTGTTTGTGCGGTCCCACAGACCAGTCGACCTGCAGGAGAAAGAGATGCTCACTGCTGCCGTCGAAATTCCTGGTGTAGCTGTACTGAAGACGAATGTAGACAAACTCGCTCTGCCAGAACGTGAAGTAGGGGGTGAGCCCCCAGAGATGCCGTTCCCCGGTGTCGGGATCCTGCGTGTAATCGAACCTGAGGCCGGTCAACCAGCGTATGTCAAGCCTGGTGGTGAGATACGAGTAGAAACCGACGCTGCCGACCGTGCCCCCGTTCTGCTTCCGGTTGCTGTAGAAGAGTTCGTTGCGGAACTCCACCGTCCTGTACTTGGACGCGCTCGCGGGGACCCATTTGTAGGTCAGATCGAGACCGCCGAGGATCGTCCGGAGTGTGGCTTCCGCATCGTGATGGCCGTATGCCCCCGAGAGGCCAATCTCGAGAAAGGAGTCGGAGGTGAGATCGTAGTAGTTCTTCAGATGCAGGACCCCCGCCCACTGTTTTGACCCTTCGTTTGCAAAGGAGACACCGTCGCCTCCGTAGATGAGCTCCAGGTCCAGTTCATTCACGTGAGACCAGAGAGGGGGGAGGAGGATGTTC
>Ga0209536_100014798_pt1 | contig 11178 bp, 10 predicted proteins | sample DeeMarSeWOR28_12_FD_187461 | JGI IMG/M metagenome (GOLD analysis project Ga0209536, IMG submission 187461) | Marine sediment microbial communities from White Oak River estuary, North Carolina - WOR-2-8_12 (SPAdes) (version 2) | ecosystem: Environmental > Aquatic > Marine > Intertidal zone >... | reverse complement strand
CGAAAGATTGGCCAGGGGAAGATCGGCGGGAAAGCTGCAGGTATGCTGCTGGCAATGCGCATCCTCAGCGAGGTTGCAGATGATGAGCTGCTCACGCATATCAGCATCCCTGATTCATACTTCCTCGGGGCCGACGTGATGTATACCTTCATGTCGGTTAATAATCTCATGCACTGGAACGACCAGAAATACCGATCTGAGGAACAAATTCGAGCTGAATACCCTCAAATTCTTGAACAGTATATCCAGGGCGAGTTTCCAAGCGATATATTAGAAGAATTAGATCTCTTGTTGAAAAACCTGGAGGGAAAACCGATAATAATTCGCTCTTCCAGCCTGCTCGAGGATAATTTCGGCACCTCTTTTGCTGGAAAATATGAGAGCATTTTCTGTCCCAACCAGGGCTCCCCAGAAGAAAATCTTAGAGAATTGACCGGCGCCATCGCCAGAGTTTATGCCAGTACGTTAAACCCGGATGCGCTGCTGTATAGGCGAAGTAAAGGTCTTCAGGATTATGACGAGCGAATGGCAATCCTGATCCAGGTCGTAAAAGGTGAATTCATCGGCAATTATTATCTGCCTCACGCTGCAGGCGTAGCCTTCAGCCGTAATTTCTTCCGCTGGTCTCCGGAAATTCGCAGCGAAGACGGTTTTGTTCGCCTTGTATGGGGATTAGGCACGCGTGCTGTGGATCGAATTGGTGAGGATTACCCCAGGCTGGTCGCTCTCAGCCACCCGCTACTCCATCCGGAAGATTCCTCCAAAGCCATCCGGCACTACTCCCAGCAGTTTGTTGACATTATTGACCTGGAACAAAATTCATTCCAGACTCTTCCCATCACCGAGGTTCTTGATCCTCATTACCCGGTGCTGCGCTATATCGCAGAAGTCGATCAGGGTGGGTATCTAAGTCCGATCCGCAGCCTGATCCGTGAGGAAGACCTTGGTAGAGTAGTACTCACTTTTGATCAGCTGTTGAATCGCACCCGCCTTGCAGAACGCATGCGCGAAATGCTGGCAATACTCGAAACCCATTACCAGGCACCAGTTGATACAGAATTTACAATTCGTATTAAAGACCCGGGGAAAATCCAACCAGAAGCCGAGATTTGCATCCTGCAGTGCCGGCCGCAATCCCATTTCAAGGACAGCCAAGCTCAGCTACCACCAAACCTTCCAAAAGAAGATGTCATTTTTTCCACCTCGCGCATGGTACCAAGAGGCTGTGTCGATTGGATCAAATATGTTGTTGCTGTACATCCCGAGGCTTACTTATCTCTGCCCTCAGAATCCGCCCGCGCCGAAGTAGGCCGCGCAATCAGCAAACTAAATACTGCCTTAGCCGACCAGGTCTTCATCTGTATCGGACCGGGCCGCTGGGGCACTCGCAACCTTGATCTTGGGGTCTACATCGGGTACTCAGATATTTACAACACCAATGCATTGATCGAAGTAACTGGCCAGGAGATAGGCTTGACTCCAGAGCCATCATTCGGTACTCATTTCTTCCAAGATCTTGTCGAGGCAAACATCTTTCCACTGGCCATCGATTTAGATGACGAGGATGTCATTTTTAATCGGCAGTTCTTTTACGACACGCCAAATCATTTAGTCGACTACATCCCGGTAAATGAGCAGCTTTCCAACACTCTAAGACTGATCAAGGTCAGCTCATACCGGCCTGGACATGCATTGAAGCTGGTAATGGATAATGAAGATGGACGAGCGGTGGCTTATCTGGTAACACAAGCGGAGGAGTAATGAAAAAATTCGTCGCCGTAGCTGGAAATATCGGTGCAGGAAAGTCCACCCTGGTAAAACTTCTCTGCGATAAGCTCGCCTGGCAGCCCTTTTACGAACCTGTAGCCGAAAACCCGTACCTGGTGGATTTTTACCACGATATGCAGACCTGGGCTTTCCATTCTCAAATATTTTTCCTCACCCACCGGCTGCGAATGCACCGCCAACTGCTGGACCACCCAACTTCTGTTCTCCAGGACCGTACTGTCTACGAAGACGCAGAAATCTTTGCCAGCAACCTCTACCAGCAAGGGAAGATCCACCCGCGTGATTACAGGACATATCAGGAATTGTATGAGGTATTGACTGATTTCCTACCACCTCCGGATTTGGTTGTCTATTTACGAGCCTCTGTTCCCACGCTTTACGGGCGCATATCCAGCCGCGGTCGGGATTATGAACGCCAGATCACCCCGGGATATCTTGAACAGCTCAATGTGCTATACGAACAATGGATTGCTGGCTTCAGCTTATGCCCTGTGCTGAGCGTTCCTTCCGACGATCTCGATTACGTTGCCAACACCAGCCATCTGGAAATGATCGCCTCCAAGGTTCAGGAGAAATTGACCGGTAAGGAGGAGGTTGTTTTCGATCTGAAGAAGATCACCTGAGCGTAATCTTGTAATTGATTATAGAATTACCATCCAATGTCTTTTAGCGGGGAATTTGCTTGCTGGATGAAATCATAATTTCTTACAAACCATATATATTCATCTTACTCCATTCATACATTCGCAGATTAAGATTTGGATTGTAAATATAGGTTCGTTCATGACACTAATAATATAAAAGATATTGTTTGGAGGTAAAAAATGATAAGACGTTGGGATCCATTTCGTGAAATGATGGTTTTAAGGAATTCGATGGACCGCGTGGTAGATCGAGAATTAGCCTTAGCACCAAGCGGTTGGAAGTCCTTTAATTGGAGCGTAGCTTTGGACGTGGTTGAGACTGAAGATGAATATCTGGTCAAAGCTTCATTACCTGGCATCAATCCCGAGGACCTTGAGATCACTTTCGATGACAACCGCCTGACATTGAAGGGCGAGGTTAAAGAAGAGAACGAGGTCGACGAAAACCACTATCATCTGCGCGAACGCCGCTACGGCAGTTTCAGCCGCAGCATCAAGATGCCTTCTGGTATTGAGAGCGACAAGATAGAAGCCAACTATGACAAAGGCGTGCTGGAGCTGCACCTGCCCAAGGTTGAAGAAGTCAAGCCCAAGAAAATCGCTATCACGACTTCCTCTTCCAAGGTAATTGATGCAGAATCTGCAGACGCAGACGGCGAGAAGTAACATCCAACCTGCATAGCATTAGACTTAAACCCGGCGATTAGCCCGGATGAGTCGCCTACACCCCCTGCCTTAACATGCAATGGCAGGGGGTTTATGGATTCCAGTAAGAAATAAATGCTGAAATCGGCTGCAAATTCTCTCATAAGCGACTGGTTTTTAATCGAAGTTACACGATCATATGATTCGGGAGGATAATCAAGATTTGCATGCTATGGATTATTTCCTACCATTTGATTCTTCAATTTATGTCAGGGAAATCGGTTTTTCACCGTCAACAACTGCCAGGATCGCGATACCAAACTCAATATAGTATATTATTTTGTAATTATGGTTTATTTTAGCAGTATATATTGCTTTTTAAGCTCGTGTGTTATAATAAGAATTAATCACTCAACCTGAGTTGCCTGAGCAGGTAGCAAACGCTATTAAAAAGATAGCTATTGGGTCCTTTGTCGACCAAACGGGGGAATGGATTTCATTTCGCCAGCTACCTGAATTGATTTGAAATCCTGCGATTTTTTATTTTATTGCGTCAGAATTAATGTGGGCAAATAAATGCGCCCAATGCTCTACCAGGTTGCTAACATGTTGATAAATAGTTGCAGCAGTTGTATTCAAATAACCGAGAGAATGAAAGCCGCAAGTAATAATGGATTCTGTGCTGAATTTCGTTCTACAACCACTTGGTGACAGGAAGGAAAGTGAATATGATGGATTCAAACCTGCCTTATTCGGTCAATGACTGGGTTGTCCACACGCAATATGGTGTTGGTCAAATCAAAAGAATAGAAATCAAACCGATCCATGGAGAAAAAACGGACTGCTTTAAAGTTAAGACCAATGATTGTACTTATTGGTTTCCTACCAATGACATTGACAATCCCCGCATCCGCTCTGTTGCATCTAAGGATGTCATCCAAAAGGTTATCAGGAATCTGAGAAGAAAATCCAGCAAATTGGACACCGACAGGAGAGTATGGAAACAGAGCATTGCTGAAGCCCAATCCAATAGCGACCTTTTATCACTGAGTGTCATTATCCGCGATCTCTCAACACAAAAGATTCTAAGGCAGCTCAACCAAACGGAGGAGGATGCGCTGGAAAATTTTAAAGATCGCCTCTTGAGGGAGTGGGCCTCAATTACACATGAGGAGATAGAAACCCTGCGTACTGAACTCCAAGAATACATTGAAGTAAGCCAGTCAAAAGTTAAGGTTGATTGAATGGTATAAGAATAATATCCCACGATAGAATGACGCCCATGGAAAATTCTTCTTTTCCATGGGCTTTTTCTGATTCTGAGAAGAAGACCTGCAGAAAGGGCTCGATTAAACGGATTCAGAGCAAAACCAAACCCCTGCGCACCCCCAATCGAACAGCTTCAGTGCGGTTGCCAGCCCCGAGCTTGGTGTATATCGACGAGATGTGAAATTTTACAGTATGCTCGCTGATCCCCAATTCGAAAGCGATTTGTTTATTGGCCTTGCCTCGAGCCAGCTGCTGAAGTACCTCCGTCTCCCGATCTGTTAAAGGATCAACGAGCGGATCTTCCTGGGGTGAACTTTCACTACCCCCAAGAAATGTGACCATGGCTGGTTTCCCGATCGATAATCCCGCGGCTATCGCCAGCAAAGTAGCTTCAAATTGTTCCACGGTCGCTGTCAAAGGCAGGATACCCCAAGCAATGTCCTGATTCTCCGGCACCAATCTACTGCGTTCGTTCTCATCTGCAACTAGGACCACTATACCTGTTAGCGATGAATCATCCAACACCTGCTCGAGATCTAAGGAAGTTTCATTTCCGGGGTAAAGAAACAAGATGTCAGTGATGGCTCGGTAGAATTCAAACTCGTCAAGGGAGCTGGCAACATAAACTTCTTCAACCGCTTCTAAATCGCGCATCATGCTGCTCAAACCAGCCTGTAATGCAGGAGCAGGAGCCACAATGCAAATATTCAGCCCATCAGCAGTACCATCCCACTTGCCCTGAAATCCATCACGCATCATCAATTGACATTTTGCGCGTTATCCTGATCCATCTTCCGACCTACGAAATCATTAACCACATGTATAGGAATAGCAACCCCCAGGTCGCCTCCCATTATCATGGTGTTGATACCAATTACCCGGCCTCTGGCATCCAGCAACGGCCCACCTGAATTCCCTGGTGCTAAACGCGCATCAGTGCGGATTACATCCACAGCACCTTTGCGCCAGCGCAAGGGTAAACTGCCCAGGCTGCTGATGATACCAGCAGTAAATGAACCAATCTGGCCCCAGGGATGACCGACTGCGAAGGCAAATTGTCCTACCCTTAGTTTGCGCGAATCAGCCAGCGGCGCTGGCACCAGTTCTTCACCTGTCTCGATTTTCAGCAGTGTCAGGTCATGCTTCTTTTCCCTGGCAACAATCTCTGCACTATATTCATTGCCATTCATGGTGGAGATGCGCAGGGAACTTTTTCGTACAACGTGGTGGTTTGTCACAATACTGCCATCCTGGTGCAAGATCATTCCCGCCCCTGCCCCGTACCTGCCATTATTTACGATTACCAGGCTTTTTAACGTATGCTGGCAGAGGGCATTCAATTCCGCCATTAGAGTTCGCTGATAATCACTTCGAACTTGGGACATACTCATTTCCGTTCGCCAATTGTAACCTTTATCTCTTGCCGATGACCTGCGCGTAAAATCTCGAGCGCAACCTGCTCGCCTACAACTTCTCCTGCCAGGCTGGTGAAAAGATCATCCGGCTCTGCGACAGGTTCTCCAGCAAATCCAGTCAGGATATCCCCAACCATTAAGCCAGCCTCACCCGCTGGGCTATCGGACTCAACGCCCACAATCAGCAAGCCAGCGGCTTGCTGACGACTCAGATCCTCTTGCTGTTTCATAGGAATCTCCACCGGTTGGCTGCGTACTCCTAAGTATCCCCTGCGAACTGAACCGTGCTTAACCAGTGCATCAGCGACCTTCAAACCCAACTTCACAGGTATGGCGATCGAAGCTCCGCGAGTAAGACCCGAGGTATTCATTCCCAACATCTGGCCGCTTATATCAATTAACGGTCCCCCAGAAAACCCAGGATAAGGGATCGCATCGGTACGGATGTGCCCTTCTAAAACGCCCCCTCGTCGAGTATGCACCGGTCCACTGATCGAGCTGACCACACCCAAGCTGGCCTGGATACCTTCTTCAGTCGGGCGGCCTAAAGCGAGCACCAGCTGCCCAACTCGGGCACCTGCACCAGCAGGCTCGATCACTGCGGGTAGAAGGCTTTCGGTCCGGATAACTGCAATATCACTGCCCGGATCCCGCCCTAACAAGGTCGCTTTTACCTTTTTCCCATCTGGCAGAAGGACCGGGATATCTTCATCCCGTTCGACAACATGGCTGGCAGTGAGCACCAGGTCTGGTGCGCAGACAATCCCGCTGGCTGGAAAGCGGCGCCGGGCTTTGATTAATACCGTTCCTGCAGACGCTTTTTCGACTGCATCTGCCATGGCATCAGAGAGCGCACTTAATCCCTGGTTGTTTTCTGTTGAGGTCATTATATGCTCCTGTTAAGATTGTTTTATTGCCCCCATCATACATTATCAATCTAAGGTGCGCCTCAGCCAAATGGCTAGGTGCCAAACAGGGAAATCTGCTAGGAAACCGAGCATAGAACACCCCCTCTTGATGGACATTTACAAAGACCGCTAATTCACCACTTTGCTTACAGCTGGCTCAAATATCCAACCGATCACATCCCGGTCACCTATTTCCAGGAGCACCTGCCACCAATAGTCACCTTTTGCCCAAACCCCATTCATATCATTGTCTTTGTCGTGAATAATGCCAGTAATGTCCGCAGCCACGGTTTCTATTACACCATAATTTGTGCCAGGACCCAGGCGCACGTTCACCTCCCGGTTGGTCTTGATCGCTTCACCCTCTGTAAAAGCCGTTGATGTATCTTTGGGCTGAACAACCACCATCATCATGCCGTTGGCTACCAATCGCTGCAGGATATCCGGGCTGTACGCATAATACTCGTCAGTCAGTGGAAGCCCATCACCAGACAACCGCTCCACTGGATCTTGTCCACCAGTCTGGGCCTGGATAATGAAATCCATTCCGGGAAATACTGGGCTGGACTGCTTGTTCGAACCAGAACTCATGATCAGCGGCAGGTATTGCTGGTTCCTGCAGATCACAATATTGCAGAAGGTGTTGTTCTTCACCTCCCCATTGACTACCATGGTTGAAGAGCCGCCACCATCCTGGGCGATGCCGTATGTCGCGCCCAATTCATTCTTGGCGAAATTCGCCAGCTGCGGGATGGTCATGCCGATGCTGTGGAGATCATCACGTCCATCCACCACGATGAAGTAAAGGTAATCATCATTGAAAACGATTGCGGTGCGCGGGTCACGCACATTCGCCTGTTGGTCGCCGGAATAATCGGTGATCTCACCATCTTTCAAGAAGAAGAACGCCCCGCCGATGCTGGCATAGGTGTAATCCCAATTGTGTGAGGCTCCGTTAGGACAGTTTTTAATTTTTTGGGATATTCCTATTTGATCACCTTCCTGGACGCCTTTGCTGAGAAATTCGGTTTTCTTTGTACCATGCATTGACAGCACCACATGATCAAATGGTATCGCTGTCGAGCCCTTGTTGTTCCTGATTTTTACAATCTCCCCTTTTTCAGTTAGCGGATCTGCCATGTCACTATAAGGAATGATCAGCGATGGGCGTTTTAACTGGACCAACACCTCGATCGAATCCAGCGAATCATCTGTACCGGTATCGGATCCATACTGTGGCGTATAGAGGATAAACTCGTTATCATCCCGTTCTACATTGATCCCTTCAAAATATTGATATGGATCTGGAACGGGAATGAGTAGATCGTTTCGGAAATATGCCACCTGCTGCTTGTCCGCAGGGTGTGATACGCATTCACCGATGAAAGCGCTGCGATCCAGGTTCCAGGCGAAACCGCTAACGCTCTGCAGCTCAGTAAAACGCTTGGCGTACCATCCCGAATGCACCTGCCCGCTCCAGGGCACCCCAGCAGGTTCATAAGGTGGACCAAAATAAAATCCATTGATCGCCACCACCACCTGGTTTGTATTGCCCCATGTCTGGCCCCAGAAGTTGATCGCCTCATCGTAGCGCTGCGCCATGCTGGTGACCGTTTCGCCACCCGTGGAAAGCTGTCCCTGTCCGATACTGCTCTCAAGGGTTACTTGCGGGTTGCTGCGTTCCATACGGGTTACAAACACATTCACCGGATCAGGCAGCTCATATTCTCGGTATTCGATACCCGGTGCCACTAAATCACCCCATGGTTCAGCTGCTTCCTGGGCTCCAACAGCGGGATTCCCCACCAACAGCAGCAGTACAGCCAAGATCACAAAAGATAATAACTTCATGAGGTCTCCTTGTAACGCACGGGGGTTCAGGCTGATCTTATAAACGATTTTTACGTGTCTGGCAAGGTTGAATATCTCAGCAGGTTAATCGCAAAGCGGTCCCACCAAATCGATTGTTTACAAGCCATTGCAAAAGAAATATAATACCTCATAATGGAGACCGGTAATCTCCAGTTTATTCGCCTTTGTATGGGAGCATGTCATGGGAAAACCAACCCCAGAAGTTGTCGAAGGATTTTGGCGCACTTACCTGACAACCGGAGAGTTTGAAAAGGAGCGCCGCCAACGCCAGCTGTTCAGGTTACTCCCCGGTTCGCCGCGCTGCAAGAACTGCTACGCACCATTTCAGGGCACAGGCAGCTTCATAGTAAAGACGATTTACGGCAAAGAACCGTCAAATCTAAACCCGCAGCTGTGCAACATTTGCGAGCAGTTTGCCCAACAATACCAGGGAGGTGCGGAGGTTGAATTATCTTTGCTCTTCGCGGATGTGCGCGGCTCAACAACACTCGCAGAGTCGATGAACCCCACCCAATACAGCCAGCTGATCAACCGCTTCTACAAAGCTGCAACACAGGTTATGGTCAGCTCTGATGCACTAATCGATAAGATCATCGGCGATCAGGTGGCCGGCATGTACGTACCCGGTTTTGCAGGACCGGAGCATGCCCACCGGGCGATAGATGCAGCCCAAAATATACTGAAAATCACAGGCCACCAGGATGAGGATGGCCCCTGGATAGAGCTGGGAGTAGGTGTCCATACAGGGACAGCATTTGTGGGTGCCCTGGGTTCAGAGCAAGGTACTACGGATATCACCGTCTTGGGTGACGCAGCTAATATTGCAGCTCGCCTGTCGACTGAAGCCGGTATCGGCGAGATATTGATCAGCAACGCTGCTTACACTGCGGCAGGTATACAGCTCGACGATTTAGAACAACGCACCCTTGCCTTGAAAGGCAGGAATGAGCCCCTGGTCGTATGGGTTCTACCACATTAGAGGAATCGATGATTTTGTTCTATAATAGTGATCAATACAGACATTTTGGTCTAAGGAGAGTATCAGATGCATGAGAAAAGTATTGAACTGTTAAATAAAGCCGTTGCGGATGAGCTAGCTGCAGTCCACCAGTATATGTACTTCCACTTCCACTGCGAGGATCAGGGCTACGAACTGCTGGCAGGCTTGTTCATCAAAACTGCCATCGAAGAGATGGGGCACATCGAGCGCTGTGCCGAGCGCATCCTGTTCCTGGGGGGTGAGGTGGAAATGGTTGCCGCAATGCCAGTTGAAAAAATTCACGATGTGAAGAAAATGCTTGAGCTGGCCCGGAAGATGGAAGAAGAGAGCGCCAAGGATTACAATGTATGGGCGAATGAGTGCGCTGCCAATGCCGATTCAGGCTCAAAGCAGGTATTTGAAGGCCTGGTGGACGATGAAGAGCGTCATTTTGACCAGTATGATATCGAAATGGTGAATATCGAAAAATTTGGGGAGGGCTACCTGGCCCTGCAATCCATCGAACGAAGCAAGAACTTAGCTGCCGGACCTGCTGAATAGCACGTAACATTTTTACCACACAAGCAGCATCAGTAGACAGGTTGGTCTTCTAAAACCAACCTGTTGTAAATTAAGGGAAACGCGGGATGGTATCAGGTTAACCCAAAGAGATTTCTGAGGTAGATGATCATGCCCAGCAAAGCCCCCCACACCACATACCCAACCAAAAGCATCGGCACTAATTTCAAGCCTGATCTAAAAGAAAGCCAGGCTGCAAAAAGAAACCCGATCGAAGGAATGATCCCCATCAACAGACCAACACTGAAATCTTTCATGGTTTTCTGATCCCCGCTGTTTGCAGAGTAAACAATCCAGATCGCTAGGGTAGCCCCAATCGGCATGGTAGCTGTTATGGCCGCTGCAAACTTGCTCTGCTTCTCCAGCACAGCCACCAGGATGATTACTGCTATCGAAAGCAGTACAGGAAGAATATCTTGAGTTTTCAATTTGGGTCTCCTGGCTGGTATGATGATTCCTTATTATGCGAGATAACCATTGTGCACATTTCCAGATATTGCAGTGAGCGGATAATTCGCTAGTTTCTGTGGGGCTGCAATTGTTTCATTTCTGGGATGGTGAGCTATTTTTTTGGATTGAAAAACCAATCGGGAAAAAGATACCCATCGCGGCAGCCGCCACACCATACAAAGCCCATCCCGAGGGTATAGCTGGCGCTGACACAAATACCAGGGCGCTGATAAAAATAACATAGCGCCATATTCCTTCAACCACTTCGTGTTTGATTACATTGCTGATCATGATGAACAATCCCAGCGCAAAGAGGATTGCCCCTGCTGCGAATACCCCGCTGACCCACCAGCCGCTGGCGTCGAAGAAAATCAAAGCCGATGCACCTGAAGCCATGATTGCAGCCGGCGCGATACCATCCGCGCCCATACCAGCCGCCCAAAGCCCAGCTCCTGCTGCAATGAATATCATAATGTACCAGGGGGCCTGGTCCAGCTCTGCAAGGATTTCCCGGGCTGCCCAAACCGCAAAGCCAAAAGCGATCGCTGAAACCAGGTGACCAGCAAACCAGCGCCCCGTCTGCTCTACAGCCTGAACGGCTAAGGCGTGATTGTTGTAATCTGGATTGA
>Ga0209536_100014797_pt1 | contig 11178 bp, 14 predicted proteins | sample DeeMarSeWOR28_12_FD_187461 | JGI IMG/M metagenome (GOLD analysis project Ga0209536, IMG submission 187461) | Marine sediment microbial communities from White Oak River estuary, North Carolina - WOR-2-8_12 (SPAdes) (version 2) | ecosystem: Environmental > Aquatic > Marine > Intertidal zone >... | reverse complement strand
AATTAACGGACAAACAGGTAATGAAACAACAAGAAGTCTTATAGTTGCATCTAATGATACAAATATAACAGGTGGAACAACAAATACCTTGATGTTAGGCTGTAGTGGAAGAACAGGGACAAATAGTTATACTACCTATGTGGAGACATTAGAAGCTTTTGAAGGTATTGTATTGACTGATTATAGTAATCTAAACTTTACAAGTGATGCGAACGCAGCAGCAGGTGGAGTTCCTTTAGGTGGCTTATACCATAACGCAGGTGATTTAAAAATAAGAATTACATAAATGAAAAAATTAATATTAAAAATTATGAGTGAAAAAGTAGAAGGTCTATTAAGACACGTATTGACGTTTTTAGGGGGTTATTTGGTAACATCAGGTGTTATTGATGAAAGTATACTTATGGAGGTCGTTGGAGCGATTACTACTATTGTAGGATTTGCATGGAGCTTTATAAGTAAAGATAAAGAAGTAAGTGAATAAATGAGTTATACAAAGAGGGTGTTAGAAAGAGAAGAACTTTACACTAACACCCTCAAAGATGATTTACTACTACTAAGACAAAGATTAACAAAGTTAGAACATATTGTAAATGAAATGATAAAAGAAAAGGGGTCTCGTTAGACCCCTTTTTTAATTGACTATTAAAAACATTAAAAAAACATATGGAACAAAGTATTAGTCAATTAAACCTGCATATTTAAATACACTACCCTCACCACTCCACTTACTTAAATCTATCATCTTATCTTCAATAAGTTCATAGGTTCTTTCCTGTAAGTCTGCATATAACTCATCGGTTCTAACGTGTGTTTTACGGACGTTTGGAGTAGTAATGGTAGTGTTACCTATCTTTTGTTGTTTTAACTCTTTAAAGCGGTTAAATGCTTGTTTGCGTGAATTATTCATAATTATTAATTTTAAAAGGTTTATACTAATAAATATCACATAAAATACGAAAAGTCAAATAATTTAAATATTTTTTGTTTGTGTCCTGACACGACATTTTTTTTATTAACTATTCAGACTTTTACAAAAGTTGGATATATTTATAAAGAACATAAAAGGGGTGTTAACTTACCTGACCCCTAACGGAACTAATAACTCCATAACAACCTCAAGGTAAATGACTACTGAAACTGAATTATAGGGCAATAACTCACCCGTGTTAACCCTAATACCGAATTAATCTAGTCCACAACTAACAGGTATATTCAGGCTTTATCAAGGTTATATTGTGAATAAAGAAAGACATATAACTAAGAACTATCTAAGTGGTGTATTATTAGATAGGGGGGGTTGATAAAGTGAAGTGGTAATTAAAAATTAATAACCTGAAGAAATAGGGGGATTAATTAATAGACGGGTCATGCCACAATAGAAATAAATAAATAATAAACATAAAAAAGGGTAACCACTACAGCTACCCTTTTTACCCTTTAAAATTAAAATGAGGATACATTATTGACTACTGAATATCCTTTACACTAATATATATAAAAATAAAAAAAAAAGTTCATAAAAAAATGACTTTTACTAAATAACGTGATACTTATTGTTATAAACCTTTAAAAATTAAAAAACAAATGAATTATTATGCTGACAAAGATGGTAACATCTATAATGAGAATGATTACAAATTAAAACCATATAAACATAGTAAGGGGTATATGGTATTTACCGAATACAAAGGTAATAAGAAAAGAAAGAACTGGCGTATCCATAGGTTCGTATGGGAATACTTTAACGGGGAAATACCACCTCATTTGGAAATAGACCATATAAACAACGATAAAACTGATAACAGGTTAGAGAACCTAAGATTACTAACCCCTAAAGAGAACAATAGGGACAGACAATACGTCAAGTTAAGTATGGAAAAAGCTAGAGAAATAAGACGTAAATACTCTGAGGGTAATACTACCTATAGAAAGTTAGCAAATGAATATGGAGTTCATTATAGTCACATCGCAGACATCATTAATTTAAAAGTTTGGAACTGATGGAGTTTTTAATATGTATGGTGTTTGTCTTTTTCATAGGGGGTTATATAATTAATAAGAACTATGAGTAAGATTATAAACGAGTGGGTAGAAAAGAACTACGAGAAACTAAAGAAAGAGTTATTAGGTATTACCAGAAATGACTATGACTTAGTAGATGACTTATTAAATGAGTGTTTGTTAATCTTTATACAACACAAAAAAGCTGAGGAACTAATACTCAAGGGTCAAGCAAAGTTCTTTTTTATCCGCATAGTTCTTAATCAATATAGAAGTAAAACGAGTGACTTTTATAGAAATTATAAGAAAAAGATAAGTATACCATTAAACGAGAACTTAACCATAGAAGATAAAAGTGAATATGACTATGACTTAGATGAATTAATAAACCTCAATATAAACATTATAGAAGATTTACTAAGAAGTAATATACCTCAAGAAAGATACTATGGTATAATGGTTATGTTATACTTTAGTAATGGTAATAACTTCGCTGAAGTCTCAAGGTGTTTAAACATATCAAGGTCTACAATAAGACGTCAGTTTGACGACGCAACTAAACTAATATTAGAAAAGATGAAATTAAAAAATACAAACGTTGAGTATAATGACTTACCTTTAAAAATACTAACCACTAAATTACTTAAGGGGTATGGAAAAGGAAGAAGATTTTAACAGATACCGATTTTTATATAAACAATATATAGATGAGTTTTATGACGAAGAAGTTTTGGAGTTACTAAGTTTGTTTAACAATAATGAAATAAAAAATGTAAAAAATAGATTATATTATGGAAAATACCTCATTAAATACGAAAGAGAATGGTGAAATGAATTATCACGGAAATAAGGACATTAAATTAAAGAAAAGGGGTAGACCACCTAAAAAGAAAGAAAGTCCACCAGAAGTCCTAAAAACCCCCTTAGAAGAGAAACCTATACCCACCCCTGTATATAGTGAAAAGGAAAAGTGGGAGAAATGGATAAGAGACAATAGAAAAGAGTTCTTTAACTCAGGTAAGAAAGATAGACAATTTATCTTAGACGTGTATAAGGCGTATAATGTAATATTCAATAGTAATAAGTCACCTGGTAAGTGTGGTATTTGTGACTGGAATATTATACTAGATTTAAAGCAAAGGTATTTTTGATATTTATTAATATGTCTAGTAAAAAAGTAGAAAGAGATAGTAAAGGTAGATTAAAGAAAGGAGTTCAGTTAAACCCTAAGGGAAGGACTAAAGGAACCCCTAATAAAACTACTGCAGAAATACGTGAAGCTTACCAGAAGTTAGTAGATGATAACTTAGACAATATGAAAGAGTGGTTAGAAAGAGTTGCTGAAGATGACCCTAACAAAGCTTTAGATATGATGTTAAAGTTATCTGAGTATTTTATACCTAAACTAGCTCGTCAGGAACTTACAGGTGCAGACGGGAAAGATTTATTCAAAGATATCAAGTTTGAGTTCGGTGATTAAGGTGAAAGGGTTTACCCCCCACCCTAAACAAAAAGATATTATTGATAGTATATTAGGGGGTGAAGAAAAACACCATATAGTAAGTGTGGGGAGACAGATGGGTAAGTCACTTATGGGTATGAACCTATTGTTATACTGGTGTATCAATAATAAACCCTGTAAGGTATTATGGGTGTCCCCTGTATATAGTCAGACTAATAAGGTTCAAAAGGAATTAGAAAGAGCCATCAGTCCGTCAGGGTTTATTAAAACCTGTAACTTTAGTGAGAGTTATATTGAGTTAAAAAACGGAAGTGAGGTATATTTTAGGTCTGCAGAAAGATACGACAACATAAGGGGTTATACGTTTGATTATGCGATATTAGATGAGGCTGCATTTATGAAGTCTGAGACGTGGAGTGAAGCGGTTAGACCTACCTTAGCGGTCAAAGGAAAAAAGGTATTGTTCCTATCTACCCCTAAGGGTAAGAACTGGTTTTATGAGTTATATAACTTAGGTTTAAGTCACGACCACCCTAACTATAAGAGTTATAAGGGGAGTTCCTACGACACCCCCTTTATTAGTGAAGAAGAAATAGATGATGCAAAGAGGACTTTACCTGAGGGGGTATTTAGACAGGAATATCTAGCTGAGTTCTTAGATGGTGGTGGTGAAGTATTTAGTAATTTAGAACTATACACGTTTGATAAATACCCCGTAAGTGAAGGACAGATATACGCAGGTATAGATTTAGGTAGACACGAGGACTACTCCGTTATTACGTGTATTGATAGTAAGGGGAGGGTAGTAGATGTATATAGGACAAACGCTAAAGAGTGGAAGTTTATTATAACTGATATTGTAGATGTATTGAGAAGAAATAATGCGATAGGACTTATTGAGGTGAATAGTATAGGTGACGTTATCTATGAAGATATAAAATCAAGGTATAGAGACATTCACCCCTTTACAACAACGAATAAATCTAAACAGGAACTCATAGAAGGACTTATATTAGACTTTAATGAGGGGAGTATAGGTATACCCTCAAAGAAATTATTTAACCCCTTATTTCAAGAGTTAGAGACTTTTACTTATGACTATAACCCTAAGACGAGAAGTATTAAATACGGACACCCTACAGGTTTACACGACGACTGCGTTATCAGTCTAGCCTTAGCGAACTATTGTAAAAAAACTAAACATAAAAAAGGTAAATATACGTATATGGTATGAAGTATACACTACACATAGAAGATAAGGTTTATGAAGTCCCCCACAAATTGACTATCAAACAATTTAGGGAGTTATCTAACTGGGATATTAGATTAGAGAATAACTGGCGTAAAGTAATGAGTATTGTTATGAACGTCCCCTATGAAGATACTTTAATGATACCTGATAAAACAATAGAACTAGCAATAACGTTCCTTATAGATAAAATCTACCCTGATACTGCACCCGTTAAAGATGGTATTGTGGATATCAATAATGTTAATGTTGGAACGTTTGTAGATATGGAGGTTCTTATTAGTGGGGGGGTTCAAAAGAACATCTATGGTATTATAGAAATCTTATATGGTATTAAAGCAACTGACGACTTATTATTGTATGACTTCTATGGAGGTATTACATATTATTTAAACTGGAGGTTAAACATATTTAATAGTTATAGGAAGTTATTTGGTTTAGATGATGAGTTTAGTAAAAATGATATTGATTTGGAAGAAAAGATTGACCCCGCTTATAACTGGTACTCATTTCTTATGGTATTGGCTAACGAGGACTTCCTTAAAATTAAAGAAGTGGTTAACGAACCTATTATACAGGCTTTAAACTTCCTAGCCTATAAGAAAGATAAAACGGAAGAAGAAAACAAAAGATTAAATGAATTACAAAGAAATAGTAGACTTAATTAAAAACACCTGTGAAGAACACTACTTTATTAATCAAGTGGGGTATGGTAATCTAAGTGACCTCAATACACCTGAGGACGAACAACCCCCTTTATACCCTTATGCGTTCTTAAACCCCGTTAGTATCAGTCAAAGTAATAACACAGGTAGTTTATCTTTAAACTTAATTATAATGACGCAGACTTACGAGAATGAGACGAGTGAGTTAACGGAACAAAGTAATTGCGTAAGGTATATTAATGACGTTATCAGTCATATCAATATGAACTTAGTAAACCCTGATGTAGAGTTCGTAACACCCTTTACAATAACCCCTTTCAAAGAACGTTTTTCAGATGATGTTGTGGGGGCTACAGCAAATATTACAATAAACTTCAGTTCGTTATTTAATGACTGCGATAGTGCATTTTTACGACCCCCTAATAGTTTTAGTATTACAGGTTTTACTTTTGATGGTGGTGGTATAGATGATAGGGAGTTTAACGGAACGTGGAGAAGAATAGATACTAATTTGGTAGTAGATGCAAACTTATCAACTTACTTATGTTACGAAGATGCAACTATACTAACTTATAAACAGGACGGAACTGATAACTTTATAATAAGTGCAAGTATGACTACCCCTATTGCTATATTAGCTAAACCTATAATACCTTATGACGGCTGTAACTCAACTTATGGCGGACTTAATGTTGGTTTATTTGTTAATGTAACAATAGGTAGTGGTAGTGTAAACTGGAATAGATACAACGGACAATACTTTCTCAAAGAAGGAACATATAACATCTATAACGCACAACAGGACATAGTAACCTTAAAATATATTGACTGATGAGTATAGAAAGTAATATAAAGGAAATAGAAAGACAGATACTAGAACAAAGTGGGTATTTGGAGAAAGGACTTAATGAAAGGTTAGGTGCGTTAGTAGGTGAAATACAACAACGTCTAATAGGGGGTGACTTTCAAAGTAGGACAGGTAATCTAAGACGTTCTATGAAGACGACCTTAGATGGATATGGTTTGACTATAGAAATGTTAAACTATGGATACTTTCAGTCGTTCGGAGTAAAAGGAACTCAAAGAGGTAATAGTATAGGTTTACCCCCTGAGGTTGCATCTGCATTTGGTGTTGCTGAGGGGTATAACTTTCAGTTCAAGAAAAAAGCGATATCAAGTGAAAGTGGATTACCTTACCCTGTAAGACGTAGTATTAGTAGATTTGGTATAAGACCTAAGGACTTTTACTTTAATGATATAGAAGATAAATTGATAGAAATAATAACGAATAATGGCTGAAGAACCAGATATTATATATAGTAATACCCCTGAGTTAACTAACCTGTCGTTTGGTAAGAACATCTTTAGTTTTTACGACCAGAACGAGACAGGACAAAAGGCGGGTATACAGATTATAGACAATACGTCTACAAATATAGCGGGGACATTTGAGACGTTCCCTAATGAGAACGGATATTACCATTTTGATATTCAGAACGTATTAAAGAATTATACGACCCCTAATTATGACGCTGAGACTTACTCAACGAAGTTATTTACCGCAGATGATGAAAGTTATATGTTTAAGGTTAGATACGGGTGGGTATCAGGTAACGGAACCTTTAATATTCAAGGGACTTACCCTGGTACAGGGGACACTCAGAACTGCGTTGTCTATGGAGGTAGAAAAGAGTATTGGGACTTAAATTGGATAGACCAGAAAGATTATATAACTACTATTTCAGGGTTTTTAAGTTGCCCCGTTCCTAGTATTAGACAACAGGCTTTAACTGACTATACTATTACTAAAGATATTAGTAAGTTAACGGGTGGAGTTCCTGACTGGATACCTGTAACTGATACCTATGTATATAACTTAGAAAAAAGAGAAGATGATGAACTCATATTGTCCTTTATAACTAAGTTTAATGAGAACGCTAGCTTCCCACCCCCTACAGGCTGTGATGGTATCAAGGCGATACGTGTAACGTTCTATAACGGGGACACGGAGACCGCAGATGTGTTTGTAAATAACAATATATTTAACGGAGGGGGTGAGACTAGTAGTATTTCTACTGATAGGGAGTGGATTTACCCTTATAACGCAATATCAATACCTTTAGGTAAGTCTAACTTTACTACTGAGTATAACTTAGGGTTTACACATTTCTACGTTGCTACATATACGTATAAAGGAACTTCGTGTGGTAGTAGTCAAGGTAGTTTTTATAGTAATAACCCTACTAGTGCAGTATACAGGGTAGATAAAGTGGTAGATGCATGTAACGACTTCGCCCCCGTTCAAGTGAGTTGGTTAAATAGTTTAGGTTTTAGAGACTACTTCTACTTTAGTAAGAGAACTGATGAAAGTATCAATATCAGTAGAAATAACTACGAACAGGTAGAAGGAACGTGGGGGTCTGATACGTTTAGTGTCCCTAAATACGCTAGAGGTAATACTACCTTTAGTCAGGACTTAACGAAGAAAAGAACCATCAATACACGTTACTTAAGTGACTTAGAAGCTCAATATCTTAAGAACCTATTTATCAGTCCTGATGTAAGGGTTAGATATGAGGGGTCTAATGAGTGGTTACCTGTGACTATTACTAATACTACGTGGACTGAAAGAACGTTTAGAAAAGATAAGTTATTTCAGTATACCATAAACTATGACGAAGCGCATAAAATTAATAGTCAAAGAGGGTAATGATACAATTACAAATAGAAGGTGTATATATAGACTTATATGACTTAGAACCCCCTAAGTTAAACTTCACTATTGAGGACATTAGGGACACCTCTGCACGTAGTATATTCAGTAGAACGTTCAGGGTTCCTGCAACCTCTAATAATAATAACTTATTTAAGACTGCGTTTGATATTAACGGGGTAGACTTTGATATTAGACAAAAGAGAAGTGCACGTATCTATGTAAATGGTATATTATTTAGGACAGGACAGATTAGATTAAATAAGATTTACGACAATAGAGAAGGGGCTAGAATAGATTATGAACTCATCTTTTTAGGTGAGACTAAGGACTTCGGAACTAGTGTAGGTGAAGGGTATTTAAATGAGTTAGATTTAAGTAGATACACTCACGTATTAAATATTACTAGCTTACAAAGTAGTTGGAGAGCTTACCCTGAAGGTTCTACCACAGATGGTTTGTTTGATGGTAATATCTTATACCCCCTTATTGACTTCGGTGTTAACTATGACGCAGATGGTGTACCCACGCAGACACGTATAAGTCAGAACAATACGGGAGAACATTTTACACAGAATAGTCACCCTTTACCTGTGAATAGATTTAAACCTATGGTAAGGGCTAAATTACTTATTGATACCATTTTTGCTGAAGCGGGGTATACCTATACTTCTGAGTTTTTAAATAGTAATAGATTTTTACACTTATACCTTTCTGCGTTTGGTAATACAGATAGTAATATAACCTCAACGAGTAGTAATATTGCTAGTGTAAGTTATGACGAAGGTGACCCTATAAGTCCTATACCTTTTAACGTTATTAACTATGACTATGGAAGTAATTATAGTAGTCCATTTTATACCGCACCTTTAACTGGTAATTATAACGTAGATTATACTATTAATGTTAGTATTAGAAGTGGTGAGTTTGGTGGTTCTACAGCGACAGGTAGATTAGTTAAAAACGGAGTAACAATATTAGATTTTGATACTGATAGTTGCGGTGCAGGAGAGACGTGTAGTTTGTTTTTAAACGGAGCGTTAGATAACGTCGCATTAAACGCAGGAGACACCCTTAGTGTAGAATTAATAGAAGGTGGCTCAGTAGAACAAATAGGTATTATAGATGCACGACTAAGAATAACTACCGCACCAGGTGAAGTAGATGTTGCCCCCTTATTAGATGATAACTATAAGAAGATAGACTTTATCAAAGATATCTTAACTAAGTTTAGATTAGTTATGGTTCCTGATAAAAACGTAGTAGGTAACTTCATTATAGAACCCTGGCAGGACTATATAGGTAGTGGTGACCTATTTGATTGGACGCACAAATTAGACTTAACTAAGGACTTCGTAAGTGAACCTGTATTTTATACTCAAAGTTCTCGTATCAAGTTTGAAGATACACAGGGTGAGGACTTTTTGAATGAAATAAACCAAGAGCAATTTGCGGAGGTATTTGGAACCCTAATAGTTAACGGAGACAACGAGTTTTTGGAAGGTGAAAGAAAGATAACTACTAATATTATACCTACACCTATAACACAGATAGAACGTAAAAATACAAGTATAGGAACCACTTTTATTATACCACAAATACACGTCCACGAACCAGGAACTGACCCGTCATATAACCCACAACACTTACCTATTAGACAGAACAGACACTTCTTATTTTATAATGGATTAAAAGATACTGATAGTATTGACTGGTATATTCAGGGCGACACTTTAGGTAACCCACATACTGACTACCCTATGGTAAGTTTTTATGAGGACTTCCCTAATAGTTCTACATCATTAAATCTAAACTGGCAAAAAGAGACAGGTTATATAGACCACAATATTAATGATGGTTTGTTAGGTGGAAGTGTTTATGACGAATACTGGTCTGAGTATATAGAAAGTCTATATAACGGATTTGCACGTAAGGTAACAGCTTATTTCGTATTAGATGATATTGACCTATTAGACTTTACCTTTAATGACGTTATAAGGGTTAAAAACACGTATTATTATGTAAGTAAAATAACTGATGCGATTATAGGTAAAAAGAGTTCAGTTAAAGTGGAACTTATTAAACTATTAAACTATGACGTTCCTTTAACACCTATAAGACCACGAAGATTATGGAATAATACTTATGTAAACTGGGAAGATGCGGTGTTTAGATGGGACTTATAATATTTATAAAAAATGGCTAATCAAGAAGTAAAAATATTTTTCAAGGTAGAAGGTATTGATGGTTATATAACCGATTTAGATGACCTACAACAAGCCTTATCGGGTGCAGATAAGGACACTAAAGATTTATCTAAATCTACGGATACTTTAACTAAAGAGACTGAAAAGAGTGTAACTAGTATAAACTCATTAAACGAAGAGTTAAATAAGTTACAAAAAGAACTCAACGAGACTGAAGTAGGTAGTGATGCGTTTGAAAAACTACAGGGACAGATAAAGGACGTAGAAAGTGAATTAGACAACGCTAAAAAAGGACAGGCTAGTTTTACTGATACTTTAGGTGAAGCGCCAGGTGCGGTTGGTAGTGTAACTAAGTCTGTAAAGGGTTTAGGGACAGCGTTTAAGGCCTTACTAGCTAACCCCGTAGTGTTGACTATATCACTTATAGTTGCGGGACTTACAGCGTTGTTTAAAGCGTTTACCTCAACGAAGGAAGGGGGTGAAGCGTTTGATAGGGTGTTAGCTGGTGTTAGTGCAGCGGTAGATGTAGTAAGGGACAGGGTATTAGTTTTTGCTGACGCTATAGGTAAGTTCTTTAGTGGTGATTTTGCAGGTGCGTTTAACACAGCTAAGGAAGCCGTAAGTGGTATAGGTGCAGAAATAGCGGCTGAAGCTCAGGAAGCGGCAAGGTTGACGGGGGTATTACAAAAAAATACTGATGCGTTAAGGGAGTTAGATGTGGAACGTGCAGAACAGAACGCGTTGTTAGCTGAGAATAAGAAAAGAATAGATGATACAACACTTAGTATTGAGGAACGACAGCAAGCATTAAATGAAGCTGGTGCATCTGAGACAGCTTTGTTAGAAAAAGAATTAAAGTTAGAGAACGAAAGATTAGC
>Ga0209536_100014796_pt1 | contig 11178 bp, 7 predicted proteins | sample DeeMarSeWOR28_12_FD_187461 | JGI IMG/M metagenome (GOLD analysis project Ga0209536, IMG submission 187461) | Marine sediment microbial communities from White Oak River estuary, North Carolina - WOR-2-8_12 (SPAdes) (version 2) | ecosystem: Environmental > Aquatic > Marine > Intertidal zone >... | reverse complement strand
TTTACACGGCTTAGATCGTCTTGTTCAATCGCCTTTAAATCGGGGTGCCATCGTTTTTCATGATGCAGAAGATAGGGTCGAACAACCCCTCCTGTCAACCTGGTGGCAGCAGCATATGTTGGATATCCGGGATCGGGTACCAGAACCTCATCGCCGGGATTAAGGAAGGCCATGGAGATGAAAAAAATGCCCTCTTTGGAACCCATCAGAGGAAGGATCTCATGCAATGGGTCCAATCGGACGCGGTAAAAGGTCCAATACCATTTTGAAAATGCTTCCCTTAGCCGAACCACGCTGCGATAACTTTGATATCGATGGCTATCCTCCGCATGCAGCGTAACTTCAAGTCGCTTTATGGTCGATTCAGAGGGTGACAGATCGGGATTCCCAATGCCGAGATTTATCACCTCCATCCCCGTTTGGCTCATGGCTTCAATGTGCCTTAGCTTTTTCGAAAAATAATATTCTTCGATGGGGTCTAATCGAATGGCTTGCTCAATGATCATAATATCTTTCTCCCGGTTTGATATTCATCAAAAATAGCCATATCACCTGTCAAGGGCCTGATCCCTTCCATGACTTGCCTCGTTCTCAGATATTTGCACAGGTCTTTGTATGATTCCCCCAGAACCATATCACTGGCATCATTCTCAAGATGATACCGGGCGGCCATTTCATAAAATGCGCCTGTGCATTGCTGGATGGCAATTTTAAATGTGATGGTAAGGTCCTTTTCCATAGCTCTGTTTCCGTGCAAAAAAAAAGGCCCCGTAATCAGGGACCTCAACCAATATCATAGAGTAAAGTAATCCCTATCCGACGGTATGTCCGAAATAGAAATAATAGAAATAGAAGCGATTTGAACGATACATTTTTCTCTTATGAATATGCAAACGTAATTAAAAAAACGGTATCATCAAACAGGACTAAAATTATCTGCAAAAATTTTAACAATTTTACATGCCCATTCACATCAGTGAAAAAGGTATTGTGATTCGGATACGACCATTGCCAACATAGTCATTCATGAGACGACCTGAACGATTTAAAAAAATCCTGAACTGGTTTGAAACCAATGTACCCATTGCCGAAACAGAACTGAAATACAAAGATCCTTTCAGTTTACTCGTGGCCGTAATATTGTCTGCGCAATGCACTGATAAGCGTGTGAACATGATCACACCCCAACTGTTACTGCACTACCCGACACCTTTCAAAATGGCCCGGGCCAGTCAGGATGAGATTTTTACGTTGATCAAAAGCTGCTCATATCCAAATAATAAAGCCCGGCATCTGAAGGCCATGTCAGAAATGTTGGTTGGGGATTTTGGTGGGGTGGTACCCTCCAATCTCAACGACCTTCAGAAACTTCCAGGAGTGGGGCGGAAAACAGCAAACGTCATCGCCTCGGTGGTATTCAACCAGCCAACTATGGCAGTCGACACTCATGTATTCAGGGTGTCTGAGCGATTGGGATTAACCTATCGTGCCAAAAATCCGCTGGATGCAGAACAGCAGCTGGTATCCTATATTCCAGAAAAACTCATTCCGAAAGCGCATCACTGGCTCATTCTCCATGGACGCTATATATGCCAGGCCAGGAAACCCAGGTGTTCTGAATGTGGACTTAAAAGTTATTGCAAATACTATCAAAAGTTAGCCTCAAAACAAGGGTAATAAATTTTCGAAACCGAATGGGATAAAATATTCAAATAAAATGCCAAGAATCTACCTCGATCATAATGCAACAACTCCAATACATCCAATGGTATCAGAGGCCATGAAACCGTATTTTGATGATTATTTTGGGAATCCCTCCAGCACTCACTGGTTTGGAATGCGAAGTAAACAAGCAGTTGAAGATGCCCGTTCCAGGGTCGCCAAACTGCTGAATTGTCATCCTGAAGAGATCATTTTTACCAGTGGCGGCAGTGAATCGAACAACATGGCATTAAAAGGAGTGGCCGAGGCCCACCAAAAGAAAGGAAACCATATCATCACCTCGGCAATTGAACATCCGGCCATTCTTGAAGTATGTAAATTCCTGGAATCTAAAGGATTTCAAATATCATATATTCCGGTGGACCCATTTGGGATGGTGGATCCAAAGTTGATATTTCGTGCCATCCGGTCTGAAACCATTCTAATATCCATCATGCATGCCAACAATGAGGTTGGCACCATTCAACCGATTGCAGAAATTGCGAAGACCGCCCGTAAAAAAGGGGTATTGATGCATACCGACGCCGCCCAAACCATTGGTAAGATACCGGTTAATGTGAAGGACCTCCAGGTGGATATGCTATCATTGGCGGGCCATAAGTTTGGTGCACCCAAGGGCATTGGGGCATTATATTTAAAGAGAGGAACCCCTATTGAAAAACTCATTCATGGTGCCAACCATGAACATAACTTCAGGGCTGGTACTGAGAATGTGCTCGAAATCGTAGGATTGGGCAAAGCATGCGAAGTGATTCAAGGTAATTTGGAACAATATGCCCGGCAAATGAAATACACCCGGGACCTTCTGCATCAACTCTTAATGAAAGCCCCGGGTCGTTTGCATGTGCATGGGCATCCCGACAAGCGACTCCCAAATACTCTTAATATCAGCCTCGAAGGAGTAGACGCCCAGTTACTTCTGGCGAGACTTAAAGATGTGGCCGCATCTGCTGGGGCCGCCTGCCACGCTGATCAAACAGATATTTCACATGTTCTGGAAAATATGGAGGTTCCAGTGCATCTGGCATTGGGAGCCATCCGGTTTTCTACCGGCTGGAATACCACATCCGACGAAATAGAAACCGCTGCTGAACAGGTGGCTGACGTATCACGGGACATTCTGAAAACCGGGGATGCCCCCGGTCAGACAATGCATGCTGAATCCATTAAACTTACAGAATATACAAGGGGAATGGGATGCGCCTGTAAAATCCCACCAAAATTACTGGACTCCGTACTTTGCAATTTACCTGCCAAACATAATAAACACATACTGATCGACCATACTCAGAAAGATGATGCTGCCGTGTATCAAATATCAGATGATACGGCCTTAATCCAGAGTGTTGATATACTCACACCCATGGTTGATGATCCATATGATTTTGGAGCTATTGCCGCAGCAAATGCCCTCAGCGACATTTATGCCATGGGCGGAACACCGATTTTCGCACTAAATATTGTGGGATTTCCGTATCAGCAGCTTCCAATGCATATTCTGGAAACCATAATAAAAGGGGCTTCCGATAAAGCACGCCAAGCTGGTATCGACATCGTTGGAGGGCATAGTATTGAAGATTCCGAACCGAAGTTTGGCCTGTCAGTCAGTGGTTTGGTGCCAATCGATCATATCTACAGAAATTCCGGAGCTCAACCTGGTGATATTCTGATCCTGACGAAACCCATCGGAACAGGAATTATTTCCTCAGGCATTAAAAAGGGGTTGGTATCAAAAACTGTAATAGAACGAAGTACCGCTGTCATGGCCGCCCTGAATGATACGGCCCTGAATGTGGCGACCTCATTCACGATCCACGCTTGTACCGACATTACTGGCTTTGGATTGCTTGGACATCTGTTTGAAATGTCCAGTGCGAGTGGTGTGGATGTTATACTCCATATCCATTCCATACCGCTGATTGAGGGTACCGTGAAGTTGGCAGAAGTAAATGTGATCCCGGGTGGTTCCAGGGCCAATCTGGAGCATGTTGCAGCATTTCTTAAAACACATCCGGGCATTTCTGAGATTGAAACGCTGTTGCTGGCCGATGCCCAAACCTCCGGTGGCCTGTTGCTGGCAATGCCTGAAAATGAGGGTCGGGCATGCCTTTCCCAGCTTCATAATGCCGGTATTTCAGATGCCAGAATCATTGGTTCTGTAAGAAAGCCGGGTCGCGGGGAAATTGAGATTTCCAAAGACGAAACCAATAGTACGTTTATTACGTAATTCAATGTACAATTTCCTTTCCATACAGATATTTTTATATTTTAGCAAAGCATGGATTACAGGGAAATCATAGAACAGGTTGCGGACTGCATTGCGGTTTATGAAGCGGTGGATGGCGGTTCTGATTTTATATTCAGAGAATTTAACTCCAAGGCTGAAAAAACGGAACACATTTCCCGGGAAGAAGTATTGGGAAAAAGTATTAAAGACGTGTTTCCCGGGGTGGTGGAATTTGGGTTATTTGAGGTGTTGAAACGTGTTTATGTCTCAGGAAAGAAGGAATCTTTTCCCCTACGGTTCTATAAAGATGAACGTATTGAGGGATGGCGTGAAAGTGAGATCATGAAAATGTCATCAGGACATTTGTTGGTAACCTATCGGGATCTTACTGACATAAAAAAGCATGAAGAATTGTTGAAAATGAATGAAGCCCGATTCAGGGAGTTCATTGAATTGTTGCCTGAAATGGTTTGCGAAGCAGACCTTGAAGGCAAGATTCTCATTGCCAATAAAAATGCTTTCGAGAAATTCCAGCTCACCAGAGCCGATCTGGATTCCGGAACAACGCTTGATCAATTATTTGTAAAAAAGGATCTTCTAAGGGCCTTCCGGCATATGAAATATAAAATGGAAGGCCGTGAGGTTCCACCTGAAGAATACACCGTAAAAAGGAAAGATGGTATCACATTTCCGGTCCTGACATACTTCTCCGTCTCAAAAGAAAAAGAAAATCAGGGTCGGATCCGGGGGGTCATGATCGATATATCTGAATGGAAGAAGCATGAGAAGGAACTGGAACAAGAAAAAGCATATTTGGAACAGTTGATCAGCGGGGCCCCTGAAGCCATTGTTCAATGTACAGGGACCAGCACGATAAAACAGGTTAACAATGAATTTACACGCTTGTTTGGATATACCATGGAAGAAGCAGAGGGACAGGATATCGATCTCCTGCTTACCCGGGAGAAAATGAGGGACGAGGCAAAATCTATCACCAAATATGTGTCTGAGGGGAACCGTATCTATAAAGAATCGACCCGTTACCACAAGGATGGCCGACCCATAAATGTATCCATCCTTGGCACCCCCGTCATGTTGAATAACAAACAAATTGGTGTCTATGGTATATACAGGGACATCACCGAGCGAAAAAAAACAGAGCAGATCCAACAGCTTACCAATAATATTTCCACGGCTGTGCTGACATCCAACAGCCTGGATCACCTGCTGGATATCATCTGGAAGGAACTGAATCTCATCATTGATACGACCAACCTGTTCATCGCATTTTACGACAAGGAGAAGGATACGTTGTCCTTCCCATTTTTCGCTGATGAAAAGGATAAATTTGAGAATATCAATGCTAAAAAAACCATCACAAAGTATGTGATCAATTCCAACAGGCCAGTTCTGCTAAACACCAAGGATCTTGAGAAGCTCGAAAAAGCAGGAGAAATTGATTTGGTCGGATCCCCGTCCAAGATCTGGCTTGGGGTTCCCCTCCATATTCTGGGTGAAGTGTTTGGGGTGATAAGTTTACAAAGTTATGATGATGACAACGCTTTCACTGAAGACGACCTGGATGTTCTGGTCTTCATTTCCAACCAAATCAGTCTGGCTATCAACAAGATAAAGGCAGAAGAAGACCTGAAATTTGCAAAATTACGGGCCGAAGAAGCCGCCCTCGCCAAGGAGCAATTTCTTTCAACAATGAGTCATGAGATCCGGACCCCACTGAATGCCGTTATTGGCATGTCTCAGCTGTTAATGGGTATGGATCCCAGGCCGGATCAACAGGAATTCCTGAATGCGCTGAAGTTTTCTGGTGAAAATCTCATGGTCATCATCAATGATATCCTGGATTATAATAAACTTGAAGCAGGTAAAGTAGAATTGGAACGGGTTCCTATAAATCTCAGGGAACTCTCCATGGATATTGTTAAGGTCCTGATGCTGAAAGCTAAAGAACGGCAAAATACCATTGAGGTAAACGTTGAGGATGATGTGCCAACGGAGGTTTTTGGCGATCGTGTCAGATTGAGCCAGATCCTGACCAATCTTATCGGAAATGCGATTAAATTCACAGAAAAAGGCACCATTGTTGTCCGCATATCCATTGAGACTGAGGTGGAGGCATACCATTCGATCCGGTTTGAAGTGGAAGATACAGGAATTGGTATTTCCAAAGAAAAAATCGGGTTGATATTTGAAAGTTTTACCCAGGCCAAATCAGATATTACAAGAAAATTTGGCGGATCCGGGCTGGGCCTGGCCATCACTAAAAAACTCATTGAATTGCAAGGGGGGAATATCTCGGTGGAGAGCACTCCAAAAAAAGGTTCAAAATTCATTTTTACGCTTCCTTATAAGAAAAAGAAACAGATTACTAAAGCCAGGATCAATGCCATTACAGAACCATCGCCTGAGATCAAGGGGAAAAAGATTCTGGTGGTTGAAGATAATGAGATCAACCGTTTGGTGGCCAGAAAATTCCTGGAAGGATGGGGACTGATGGTAGACGAAGCAGAAAACGGTAAAATAGCCATCGATCGTATTAAAAAAAACCATTACGACCTCATCATAATGGACCTTCAAATGCCCGTAATGGATGGTTACAAGTCCACCCGGATCATCAAAACCATGGAACAGGGTAAATATGCCCATCTTCCGATTGTTGCGCTGACCGCATCCATTCTGGTGGACGTGAAATCAAAAGTTCTGGAGGCCGGTCTGGATGACTACTTGATAAAACCCTTCAATGCACTCGACCTGCAAAAAATGATAACCACTTACTTATTGAAATAAAGCAAATGATAAAATACGTTTTTACCATCATCTTATTGTTCACGCCGCTGTCACAAAAAGATAACATACCCCCTTTAAACCGGGACATCCTGCATTATGTCGAATCCGTTATCGGAATCCAGGTGGATCGTGGTGAATGCTGGGATCTGGCGTACCAGGCTCTCAATCGCAATAATGCCAGTTGGGACGGCCAATTTAAATACGGACGGCTCCTCAATCCTAAGAAGGAGATGGTCTATCCAGGCGACATCATTCAATTTAAAGACGTGAAGCTACGTTATACAAAAGGCCAGATGATCATTACGGAGGTCATGGATCAACATACGGCCATTATTTATAAAGTCATCGATACCGGGCACTTCGAGATTGCCCACCAGAATAATCAATTCTCGGGTCGGAAAGTGGGCATCAGCGAATTCAATCTGAACCATGTCATTAAAGGCAAGGTCTATATTTACCGGCCAGTCGAAGGATAATAATGTGTCGATCCCCGAAAACAAAAATGGACTGAATGGTCAAAAATCATATGGAAAAAAACAGATGGAATCTGGATCAAAAAAAGGCCCTGGTCACTGGCGGCACAAAAGGATTGGGCCTGGCCATTGTTCGGGAATTTATCGATCTGGGCGCCATGGTACTGGCTGTTGCGCGCACACAGGATGATCTCACCGAACTGAAAAGAAAACATCCTGACGATTCAGAACTTCTAATATTCGAGGCTGATATCAGCAAAAAACACCATCGCCAAAAACTCTTCGATTATGTCTCAAAAACCTGGGATCACCTCGATATCCTTGTAAACAATGCCGGGTTGAACATCCGCAAACCCACCGTTGAATATCATGCGGAAGAATATGATACCATAATAAATACCAATCTGTCCGCTTCATTCCATTTATCCAGGATGTTCTATCCACTTTTGAAGAAATCAGGTCAGGGGAACATCATCTTTATGTCATCCGTTGCTGGTCTCACCCATGTACGAACGGGAGCTGTATATGGAATGACCAAAGCAGCGATGGTACAATTAACCCGTAATTTAGCCGGTGAATGGGCCCGCGATAACATCAGGGTCAATGCAGTTGCTCCCTGGTATATTGAAACCCCCCTGGCAAAACAGGTTTTGAAAGACCCAAAATACCTGGAAGAAGTTTTGGCCCGGACCCCGCTTCAAAGAATCGGTCAACCACATGAAGTGGCCGGAGCCGTATCTTTTTTATGCATGCCTGCAGCAAGTTACATTACTGGCCAGTGTATTGGTGTGGATGGCGGGTTCCTGATTTATGGGTTCTAAAATCAGTAATCACAATGGTCCTGGAGGTATTCCAGTGCCTCCTTTTTACCCATCTGAAATGCTTTATTAAAGTCATAACAGGCGGCTTGTCTCTTATCAAGTTTTAAACGGGCCTGGCCCCTGTTAAAATACGTTGATCCATTGAACGGATTCAGATCCAGCGCCATTGTGAAGTCATGCTCAGCGTATGCATAAGTTTCTGTCTTCAGATATACCTCTCCCCTCTTTATATATAGATCTTCTTTACCCGGGTTGATCTCAAGTCCCTTGTTGAGATCGCTCAATGCATCAAAATAGCGATTGCTTTTCATGCTTAATTCGCTGGCATATAGCATGACCTGAACATCCGTGTGAAAATACTCCAGATACTGGTCCACATCCTTCTTCGCGCGGTCCAGTTCATTCATTTTTTCATAGGTGCGGGCCCTTTCGAGCCATATATAAAATTTTTCGGGTGCTATAGACATGGCTTCAGTCAGGTCTTGAATGGCTTCGACTAACTGGTTTGATTGCAGGTATATCCGGGCACGAACCTCATAAAACTCTGCCATCTCATGATTCAGCATAATGGCCTGATTGAGGTCACGAATGCCCTGCTTCAGGTCATTTTTTGCCGCATGGGCTTGTCCCCTCAGGCCATAGAGATACGCATCATCATCTTTCTTGGCTATCAAAATATCCAAAATGGACAGGGCATCTGAATATTGCCCCTTTGACATTAAATATTCTGCTTCAACACGCTGATAATCACTGGGTGAATACCAATCCTGTCCCCAAAGAGAACGCCATTCACGGGATTTTTCAATAGAACGGAAAGATGGATCGGCCAGAATGGTTTTTTCAGGCAACTTGCGGTCTGATTCAAGGTGGGTCCGCAGGTACCGGATGGCTTCTGTGGTCTGGTTCTGTCTTGCATGGCATCGAGCCAGCCAGATATTGGATACCCCAGGTTCCATTTCGTTGGCCTGTAAAAAACTGGATCTGGCGTCATTAAATAAACCCAGATTAAAAAGGGCTTCTCCTTCCGAGAGTAGGGTGCGCACGCTGGGTCCCTCCTCCTGAAGCGCTTTTTTAAAGCATACCGCAGCCTCATCATACGATTTCTGCTGCAATAGAGCAATCCCCTGTAAATACGACTCGTTTTGGCCAAATATCAGGATTGCATGGGCCATCATCACCAGGCTCAATATGCCATAAATTATGAATTTCTTCATTCTTTTTCCCTACTTTTTCTGATCGGTTACCTGTGCTCCCTTCTCGGTAATGACGTGCACAAATCCAGTAACATTCCTGACTTCAACTCCCGAAAGCCGGTTTTCATACACATCGCATATGTAATAATACACACCTGGAGATACAACATTTTTCTCGCCCTTATTCCGGCCATTCCAGTTGATTTCCGGATCGGATGTCTGAAACACCAACTGCCCATCCCGGTTGTAAATCTTGATGTCTATTCGTTCAATAAATGGGCTTACTTTCGCCTTTAATAGATCATTCATATTATCCCCATTCGGTGTAAATACATTGGGTATTTCAAAATAGGAACAACTATCCACACATTGAATGGGCATGGAATAGGCACTTTCATTATTAAATGTATCAACAGCCGTGACCGCATAACATCCTGCCAGGGTATTTTCCATATAATGTCGGTACGTAGTATCGGTGGCCGGTTCAATACTGATCAGAAATTGCAGCTCATCATCAAGCTCATTCTTGAAATAGATATTATATGAGACCACATCATCAGCGCACGAATTATTTGGATTGGTCCAGCGCAGGAAATTAAAAAGGCTATCACAAACCGATGTCACCGTCAGTTCGGGAGGACAGGGTGGTGTGTTGTCAACCGGGACGCCACATGCTTCTTGTGAGAAATTGATCAGTGGTTCCGGTATCCCGGGCTGATTATAAGAACCGAGTCCTTTCGCAAGATAACAGTATGTTTCTCCGTTCAATAATCCATCATCGATATAGAGCGTATCGGATGTAAACCCGATGGAATCAAAATTCAGTGTTGTTTTGTTCTGTCTGTAAATAACATAGGTTGTATTGATCCAGGGTACATTTTTTCTCAATCGCAGTTCAATTTGGTTATCACTCGGTACCGGAACCAGATATAAAGTAGAGGCTTCACTTGCAGATGCAATCAGGAACCTGTTACCGGGTTCGTTATTATACAATTCGATCTTGTATGTAAAAGGACCATCCAGTGTATTAATATTGATATCCGTGTAGGTCGTGTCTTCCAGGTCGGTTGTCTGAAATGTGTGGATGAGTGTATAATTGGTTCCCCACAATCCGGGAGACCGGTAAATATTATACTCATAAGGCCCAATGGCCGGGATGGTGTCCAGTTCTCTGGGTTTGAGCCAGGCCAGAAAAACCGATCCATTAACGGCATCGGTGCTGGTAATACTAACATTGAGTATGATGGGAGCCCCGTGGATCAGGACACCGCATGTTTCATTCGATGCAATGCTTTCACTTCCGTCGGAATAAAGACCGACGACCATATAGCAATAGTCGGTTCCCTGAATGAGTCCTGATCCGCTGCCATTATCAATGAAAGTGGTATCATTTGGGCCCGTTGTTTCACCAATGGCGGCATAGCCGGTGTAGGCTGGCACCCCATTTTCACAGGAATCAGGAACAAAACCATAATAACTGGTTTTCCGGTAAATGCGGTAGCCATCCACGTTAGTACATTGACCCGGTGACCATTCAAGGCGGATGGAATTGCTTGAAGGAATGGTTACCAGGTTCTCAGGGGGTGGGCCCAGAACTTTAATATTGAAACTACTGATGTCCACCAGTTCCAGGTCCGGATTATTATCCTCCGCTTTGATGAGCACCTGGTATGGTTGCTGCCTGGCGTGAGAGCACTTTGTATACCAGGTGAAACGAGATGTCCGGGATCCTGGTGCCGCAGAAACTGTTGTAAACTGTGCCGGGCTTTCCGCTACAATAAACACCCCTCCGGTGGCCCTGTGCCGGACCGAATCACCTTCATTATCAATACTGGTGATCAGGTAATCGATGGTATCTCCTGCCACCACACAAAAATCCCGCAATGGTTCCGTGATCGGCGGATTATTATCGGTCTCATAAACGTTGACCTGCAGAT
>Ga0209536_100014795_pt1 | contig 11178 bp, 8 predicted proteins | sample DeeMarSeWOR28_12_FD_187461 | JGI IMG/M metagenome (GOLD analysis project Ga0209536, IMG submission 187461) | Marine sediment microbial communities from White Oak River estuary, North Carolina - WOR-2-8_12 (SPAdes) (version 2) | ecosystem: Environmental > Aquatic > Marine > Intertidal zone >... | reverse complement strand
GTGAAAGAATAAGGGTATACGATAAGGTTGAACAAGGCATTGATTCTTTTAGGTCATTAACTTCTTCTTTATCTCTAAATCCTCACACCATAAAACCTCTCCGCTGGGATGATAGAAGAGTAGATACGCTCTGGACACACGTTTCAAAAGAATTCCCTCTCACAGTAACGAGAAATAGAGAGTACCTGCATTGGAGATATGCAACGAATCCCTTTTTTTCATACTGGCTTCTTGGGTTCTTTCTTTTTGGAAAACTCAAAGGATGGGTTGTTATAAAAGATTCTGAAAGCGAGGTCTTTATCGTTGACCTTCTTACAAAGCCAAAGCACTATATGAGTTTGCTCAAAGCGGTTGAAAGATATCTTATTTCCCATGAGAAAAAGGAAGCTTGCTTCTGGCTTCCTGAAAGATTGAGAAAACATATTCAAAATTACAGAATGAAAGAAACACAGGTAGTTGTTACCAATATGATATGGAAACTTCCTATCAAAACCCCTACTGTAAGAGAAAGCCTTTACTATACAATGGGAGACTCGGATATTTTTTAGAGGGGAAGGCTTTGATCTATAAATAAATGCTAAAGAAAGATCCTGCGCGAAGAGAAAATATTTTCAGCGATATCAAAACAGATCTGCCTGTTTATTTAGGACTCATTGTCGTTTTGCTTATTGTCAGACTCCCTTCATTTTTCTTTTCCGTATTCGACTGGGATGAAAGCACCATGATCTTAATGGGGCAGAGTATTGTTAATGGATATCTGCCGTATATCGATGCGTGGGACATGAAACCGCCTCTTGCATTTTATATCTATGCGCTTTTTATTGTTCTGTTTGGGAAATCAATTTTTGCGATAAGATTAGGAGGACTCCTCTGTATATATTGTGCCTCTCTTTTTATATATAAAGCAGGAAACATGATTTACAATAGAACCGCTGGCATCTTCAGTGCACTCTTTCTTATAGTGTTCGTCAGTATGGGCCCGAGCGGGTTGAGTACCGTGACGGAGCATATACTCATTATGCCGATTTCTTTCGTCATATATCTACTTGTTGCGAAGGATATCAATAAGAAAATAGCGTTTATTATGGGGTCTATGCTGGGCATGGCGATTTTGGTGAGAACAAACATGGTTTTCGAAAGCTTTGCCGTCTGTATAGTATTGCTATCAGGTGTTTTAAATCCAAGCATGACAATTTCCAATCGCATGAAACAGTTCATAGTCTTGATACTAGGAATTTCTATCCCTATCTTCATTATGGTGTGCTTTTATGCGATACATAATGCATTAGACATATTTCTGAAAACAAATATTACAGCAATTTCTGCGTACGTTGGGCTCAAAGAAGCATCTTTTATGGATAAAATAGGTCTGCTTTTTTTTAATATTGAACAAAACGTTAAGACGAATCTTTTGTTGTGGATAGCGTTTATACTCGGTATGCTGTATATAGTTTTTCTCAAGAGATGGAAAAGCAAATTTATTTCGATACTGATACTCATCTTTATCGCTCAAATATTCTCTCTGTTCATAACCGGTCAACGCTTCGGACACCACTATTTTATAACGAGTATGCCCCTCATGTGCCTGATGAGCGGCATTGCCCTGTCGCAGTGGTTAACAGATAACAAGGCGAGAAAAATCGTATATGCTGTCACGGTCCTAGTAATCATTGCAGGGATTGTATATGCATTACAAGGAAGTGTCCTAAAACATGACAGTGAAATAGTTTCCAGAATCGTCCTCAAAAAACCATTGGTAGATGATTCATGCTATAAGATCGCACGATTATTGAATGAAGAGAATGTAAGAGGCAAGTATATTTACATGGTGAATTCTTGCCACGTAGTCAACTGGTTAACGGAAAGCAAATATCCTACTAAATACATACACCCTTCGAATTTATTAGAGAGAGAATACATGATAAAGATTGTGGATGGACCAAATGCCACAAAGGAAAAAGAACTCCTCAACATATTATCCAAAAACCCTGCATTTGTTGTTTATAAGCAGGCTTCATGGCCAGAGCAATTGGATAAAATTAAGGAAATCCTTGATAACGAACTGCAGGCTAACTATGAGGCATTAAAAACGATTGATACTGATTATCACATTTATAAAAGGAAAAGTTAAATCAACTTTGCTATGATGCCATGTCAATCTCTTGGAGATAAATGGCATGAAGAATTTTTTCAGAATTAAGAGATGGTCTCATTAGCAAAGCACGACTAAAAATATCATCGTCTGGTACCTCATGTAAACATTCCTTTAAATTTTCTTAGGAGATTTCGGAACCTAGTTGAAACATTGAGTCTTTCAAGTATTACCCCTTGTACGTCTATTATGGTGTTCATCTTATTCTCCAGATTTTTTACAGCGGTTTGGATTTCTTCGACTTGCTTTATTTTTGATTCTAGGCTGCCGGAAGTTCTCGGAGCAACAGCTCTCTTCGGAATGCTTGGTTCGGGTATTTTCTCACTAACTTTTCTGCGACGCAAGGCTTCTTCTAATTCGGGATCATAAATAGCAATCCAGGCCCCCCAATGCGGCAGAAACTTATTGAACCCGGACTCTCTCAGCTCGCTGTCTGTCCAGTGAGACTTATGCGTCTCGAAAGGATTATCAGGAACAACCTGTTCTTTCCATTCTTTCGGAACAGACAATATTATTTGTTTACTGACCCGTCTCATTTCCTTGATGAAAACCTTTCCCTCTTCCTTAGTCAGATGTTCTATAATTGCTAAGGCCAGTATTAAATCGTATTTCTTATCCTCTATTGTCGTGAGAATATTCAGGACATTACCTACAAGTACATTGTCATATGCCCAACGAGGGATAAAGGGCAAATATTCTTCAAATCCCTCTATTGCATCTATGGTTATATCCCATTGCTTGTTCTTTCTGTTCTTCAGTTTTTCAAAAAAATTAACATCATCGTAAAGATCCAAATAGATTCGACACAAGAAACCATATACACCTAACCCGCAGCCTACATCTAAAATTGTTTTTGGCTGGAAATGCTTAATCTCGGAAAGAATAGGCGAAATTTGCTCTGAATTGCTAAAAGGCATCAGAAGGTCTCCTGAAGGATAGTTGACTATTGTTCATTTTGAAAGAGCTTTTTTACTTGATTCACATCATCGTAAGTACTTTCAAGATCGCATACCTTACATAACTCGTTCAGTCCATCTTTGCCTAGAAGACCGTTTCGGACTTTTTTGAATGGTTCTCCGTCCCAGATTTCTAAAAGTGACTGTGTGTTGATATCGCCCATAATATATTGATTGAGGGCATCCGAGCAGCATTGAGCAACTAAACCTGTTACCGTGATATATATCTGCCTAAAAGGCCGCAAGCAGACCTTTTTATGTATTTGTATATTTTCGCTTTTTCTATAGATCGGTATTATTCCTCCTCTACTGGTCCAATCAGTTTTCTTTGAATAGTCGTTATGGAATATGTGTTTTGACAGAGAGTCAGAGAGTTGTTGAATTGTCTCATTAACGACAGTATAGGTTCTCATATCATAGGTATTGACCTTAATGCCATCAAGTCCTGCCTTTGTCAGATCGACAATTCTATCATATGTCAGAAGATCACCATTCGTTATAATAAATGTAAAGGCATTGGGACATAATTTTTTGCTCATGCTTATCCAGCTTCCTAAACGTTTATCCAAAAGAGGTTCACCGTTTAAGTAAAAAGCCAGTCGTCCGCTGAAACCGATTTCGCTCAATTCTGAAATCACTTTGAGGAAAAGGGTTTCCGTCATAAAGTATGGTTTTATATCGTAGTAATGATGTACGCACCATTTGCATTTTCTCGTACATGCAGTGGTAGTTTCTATAAATACACAATCTAATCTAGGCTTAAGCATATTTTTTTATACCAAAAACCAGATCTATTAATCAATTATTGAACCGTGAGATATTTAAAGCTCTTTTACGTCCCAGTGATTCTCAAGATAACAGACACCCCTTTCCAATGATTCTTTTATAACTTCAAAAGGGGGAAGGAATTTTTCGTGATAGATAACAAATCCTTTTTCATCAAATACTCTTACATGAACAAAATAAAATCCACCCATAATCGGCACTTTTGGAAAGCTGATAATAATTTCCTTGCTTCTCCCGTAAAGAGGATCTCCTCCTTTCATATGAGTACCCGTTGCATAAACTCCCCAATCTGGATCTACTTTCAGAGAAAAGGTAACATGATAAGGAATATTATCTTGTATACTTTCTATCAAAAGTTTAAAGTGAAGATCGTCTCCTCTTTGTATAGGCAATGCATTCATAAGGACAATTTCTTTTATCTGGACAGGTGCTGTGCTTTCTGAAGTAGGGGTTTCTTCTATCTTCTTACCTTTCTCTAATTGATAATAATCATATGCAGGTATTACCACTTGCGGCTCTCCTTGCATTTCTATCTTTCCATCCTTGAGCCAGATGACCTCATCGCATAAAATACTTACCTGATATGTGCTGTGGGAACAAAAGAGCAATGTCATTCCTTTGTTTTTAAATTTCATGATACGGTCTATACATTTTTTCTGGAAGTGCATATCGCCAACTGAGAGTACTTCATCTATAATAAGGATATCAGGCTCAAGGGACGAAATGAGTGAAAATGCAAGCCTCATTTGCATGCCTGTAGAATAGGTTTTAAGGGGTCTGTCTATAAAATCGCCAAGCTCTGAAAACTCTACAATCTCGCTAAACTTCGATTGTATAAAACCCCTTGAAAAACCGAGTAAATCACCATAAAAAAAAATATTTTCTCTGCCAGTGAAATCTGGATGGAACCCAATGCCAAGGTCTAAAAGTGCAAGAACCCTTCCTTCCAGCGCAATCTCTCCGAACGAAGGGGAAAGGGTTCCTGAAATAATCTGAAGCAATGTGCTCTTGCCCGCACCGTTTTCGCCTATTATTCCGAGTGTTGCACCTCTTTTAACAGTAAAACTTGTATTATTCAATGCAACGAATTCAATATGTTTTTTACTTTCCACAAAAAACTCCTTGAGTCTGTGAAAAGGGTGATTATAAAATTTATAGATTTTCGTTAAATTATTAACGGAGATTATGTCTTTAGAATCCATTTCAGTGATGTTCATATCTACCGATTTATCGAACTATTTCTGAATATTGTTGGGCTACTCATCTCTCCTGTATGAGAGATATATATAATATCAAATTTTTCAATTTCTTTAACACTATTTAATCTAAATGTATACTGTTTGGGAATTGGATAGCACCCAATATAGGAATCCATATAGATGCATCGTAAATATGTCCCCTTTCTCGTATCAGTAATATCTATTTTTACATTGTCTTCTGAAGGGATAAAATTTACTTCTGGCGCTATTAAAGGCGTTTTCTGAAGAAACCTTTTTTTACTATTTTCAAAGAAATCATGTGCGACCGGTCCTTTTAAAATTGATACGGAACTCTCTGATACGTCAAGGTGCTTGAGGGAGAGGTTCTTACCTAAGATGACCATATCAAAATCGTGAGAATCGAGGAATGGTATGACTTGAGCTGTAGAGGTGGCCTTCATATAAGGGAACTTTTCTCTGAGTACGATCGTATAAATATCCCTTAAATTGCTGAAATAATAGCAATGCTCACTTATCACAAGTATCTTTTTATCTCTATGAGCGAGTATTTCCTTTGAAGCCTTTTCATACATACTGGATAGTTTCATGATCAGTTCATGACCAGCTGTTGTTCTAATAAAAGACCCTGAAAGAGCACTAATAAAGATAATTGCTGAGATGGCTAAAATAACCCCTCTTTTCCTGGCCCAATATAACTGTATTGTATAAGTCAGTGCAAAAGATATCACAGCTACAAACAACAGCCCCTTTCCTGCGAGAATAAATCCACCGTGTTCATAAAAAACAAACGGTGCACTCACAATAAATATGAGAAGTATTACACCAGTCATCATTTTGAATCTTGATAAGGACAAAAATATTACTACGAGTAAAAAGGCGAGTGAAAAATATGGAAACGAGAGGTTATTCAAAAAATCAACAGGGACGGTGGATAATTTCCAGAAAAGGAAAGAAATGGATTTTTCAGTGGAGCCTGGATATCCTCCAATGCTACCCAGCATATATATTCTCCAAATGAGATAGATTATAAATATTATTATATAGGGGACTGTTTTTTTAACTCTGCCTGTAACACTGCCAGAAGAGATAACAAGGACAGCGGCAGGCAAAATGGCATAAGCTTCCTTGCAGAGGAATGCAAGTAGTGTGGCGAGGAGAGACAAAGCTATGAAGACATGTTCTTTTTTGTCTTCCCATTTCTTAAATAGATAGAGAGCACAAAGGGAAAAAAGAAACCCCCATAGATAATGCTTTCTCGTGATCCATCCTATATCGAAAGACATGGGCAATGAAACTGAAAGGAAAAGTGTGCCCAACCAGGAAAAGAAAGGAGAGCAATACATTCGCATAATTTTGAAAAAGACAACACAGCTTAGGAAAGCTACGAGCAAATTATGGAGGTGATAACCAAGCGGATTCATCTTAAAGAGGAGTAGATCCATTTTGAATAGTATGGGCAGGAGAGGAGTAAAAAATAATTGATTGAAAAAGAGATACGTTCCCTTGTCGAAAAGCAGATTAACTGTATCAAAGCTTGAACAGAAAATACAGGCTGTGTCATCAACGATAAACCATGTATTGAGAACACGATAATTTATGAGGAACAGGAGAAATGCTATGGAAGACAAATACAAAAATTCTTTTTTTGATTTCAACATGTCTAATATATAGATTGACTACATGCTGTTATATGGTCATTGCGAGCCCAAAGGGCATATCAATCTTATTCTTTGAGTTTATTTGTCGTCCCGTCCCGACTTTGTCAAGATCGGGATGGCACTTCATTTGTTCGTTTATAATAGTACTTTCTCAAAAAATTTTTGATAGGATATTACCATAGTGTCTACGGCAAAATCTAATGATCTCGTCAAGCCTCTTTGAGCCATGTCTTTTCTTAACTGTTCATTTTTCAATAGGGTAGAGAGAGCTTCGACTAGTGCGCCTTCGCTCTGTATCGGAACCAACAAGCCATTTACCCCTTGTTCAATAATATCCCTCGGGCCATAGGGGCAGTTTACTGCTACAACGGGAACACCGCAGGCCATTGCCTCGACAATCACGTTCGCAAAACCTTCAAAGAGGCAGGTATGAGCAAAGATAGTTGCCTTGCTTAGAAATTTATAGAGATTCTGTTGGTAACCAACAAACATGACGTCTCTCCTGATATCCAGTTCATCAGAAAGTATTTCGAGAGAATTTTTCTCTGAACCATCGCCGATAACGAGGAGTTTCACTTTTTCTCTCTTCCTGATTTCTGAGAAGGCCTTAAATAAGATTGGCATGTTCTTCTCCCTCTCTAATCTTCCAGCAGTTGCTATGACATGAAAGCCAGGAGGGATAGTAAAGTCTATCGCTTCGTCAGCCTTTTTCTTGATATCGTGAATATCTATGCTATTAGGTATGACTTCTACATTTTCAGAGATTGCCCGGTAATCTCTTACGCATTCCTCTTTCATCCCTGTAGAAGCGACCACTATTTTATCAGCGAACCTGCAAAAGAAGCCGAAAACCCATCTCAGCCAAGCCTTTCTGAAAAAACTATGCTCGAAGTGTTTTAAGTATTCAGTAGAAGGCCCTCTCGGGCTCACGATGACTTTGACCTTGAGGTTATATGCTTTCTTTGCAAAAGCCAGAAGAGAGGACGGGTAGTGCATCATGCCAAATGCGAGGTCAGGATGTTCTGTTTTTAATACAAAAGCAATTTTTCTGATGTCATGTATAAACCTTCTGAGGGAATGAAACCATACATCTATCCCTAAATCCTCTATCGCTAGAAATTTATCCACGCCGATATTTTGGAAATGATAAAATATGTTTTTAGATGTAACGAGGCATATCCTGATTTTGGTCCTGTCGATTCCGCCAAGGAGATTAAGAGACGTCCTTTCAGCTCCTCCGAATGTGAATGATGGAAGCACAAACAGCAGTTTGATCGGATCTCTATGCACGCATGTCCTTTTTAAAGGACATCAGCAAAACCCTTCTTCACCTTTCGGAAAAAAAAGATGCCACCCGAAAAGCAAACAACTGTAAAGCAGAGCAAGTAGATTAAATGCCCGATTTCAGGGCTTTTATTGTAAAGGATTGTGTTATGGTATGACTCTGCAAGAGCAGTGAAGGGGTTTAAAAGGATAACTGCTCTCAGTTTTTCAGGAACTGCAGTCATCGGATACAAAATGGTACAGGTATAGAAGAGTAATTGGAATGCTACCCCGAGAAGCTGGATAACGTCTCTGATGTAAACGGAGAGTGCTGAAAAGAACATCGAGATGCCAGATGTAAGGATAATCTGAAATAATAGTAACGCTGCGATGAAGAATACCTGCTGTGCTGAGATATTTCCTTGCCATATAAAAAACCCGATAAAGAAAAGTAAGATGCCAATTCCATTGTGCACAAAAGACGATAGAACAGAAGTGAGCGGAAAAAGCTCAATAGGGAAAATAACCTTCTTGATAATGTGCCTTTTATCCAAAATAGAAGACGCTCCCCTCATTGCTCCCTCTTGAAATGCAAACCATGGCAAGAGGCCAGAAAGAAGGAAAGCAAGAAATGGGATATCACTAGTATCTGTCTGTATCCTGATTTTGAGAATCTGTGCAAATACAAGCCAGTAGAGGAGAATAAAGAGCAATGGCTGGAGAAATGCCCAGAAAATTCCAATAGCAGATCCAGCATATCTCTCCTTGATATCTCTTAACAAAAGTGGTGGAAGAAGCTTGAACAGTTTTTTAAGCTTATGGATCATTGCCTAGATACAGAAATCTTTCTCACTTTAACTTTGATATTATCTCTTTTGCTTTCTCCACCGCATCCTGGAATTCTTGATCTGATGCGGCCATCGTAACAAAGAGTTCGAGGTTTTTCCTTGCTTTCTTCACATCTGCCTTTTTCAAATAAGCCATTCCAAGATTATAATAGAGAAAAACGGCATTGGGATCGCCTTTCACGAATGTCTCTTTTAATGAATGAGCCTTCTCAAGATTCTCTATAGCAGCATTAACATAATTCCTTTTCATGTTGATACTTGCTAACATGAGGTAGCATAATGCATCATTTCTATCTATCTCTAGTGCACGTAAGAACATGCTTTCAGCGTTATTTATATTTCCCAACATAAAGTAAACGATTCCCAATGAAGTAAGGAGTCGAGGGTTATCCTGCACTGTTCTGTATGCCATCGCCTTTTCTAAATGGTTCTTCGCATCATCCAAATTGCCTTCTTCCCTGTCCATCTCTCCCAAGAAAAAATAAATTTGGCTTTTATCAGTCTTACTGATAGATTCTTCAGATAAAAGATTATTCAGTATCGTTCTTGCTTCCTGCCTTCTGTTTGTATCCCTATAAATGCTTGCCCGATTGAGGAGTATCTGAAATTTTGACTTGGGTGTTAGTGGGTGTATTTCAAGGGCATTGTGGAGGTACTGCTCAGCCTCAGAAAACTTTTCATGCTTTATGTATGCCGAACTCAGGCTTATCATTGCCCTACCGTTGTCAGGGACTTTTTCAGCAACGTCTTTCCAGAGAGTTTCTTCATCTGTCCATGCCCCATTCCTCATAAATGACAACACAGATAATATGATGACAGCACAAATAAATATAATGACTTTACTTTTCGCCTTTAGTTTATCTGTACAGACGATAGTTGATGATAGAACAAGAAGTATACCAAACACAGGCAGATAGTTTCTGTACTCGAAATAAGGGTCTAATCCTACAGGGATAAAGCTTTCAATGGAAATGAGTATGAGATACCAGAAGATTCCAAATGATACGAGGGGAAATCTCTTTATATACCGTAGAGATAAAAACAGGAGGGATGCAAGGAAAAGGAAGGATACGAAGGTAGAAATCGGGGTAAACAAGCCCTTGGACACGGGATAAGCATTGGAATAATCAAAGACCATGTATGAAGGTATGGGAAAAAGGATAAGAAATATATATCTTGATACAACCCTCAGCTCGGTAAGGAAATACTCGATAGGTGTCCAGTTCATATCAGTGCCCATCCAAGAAAGCCTATCAATAGGTGTATTCATATTCATGTAAATCGATATGATCTGATTTATGGTAGTAAGGGCTGACAGTCTCCAGATGGCCGTGATACCTACAAACAATCCAATAAGCAGTAAAGGCAAGAGCCTCTTCTTGAATTCCTTCCAGTTGAATGAGGATATGAATATGAAATCGTACAGCGGAATAATCAGGAGCATCATTATTGAGGTTTCTTTAGAAAACAAAGCGAGAAAAAAGGAGAGGCCAGACAACGCATAATAGACGAGAGAGGTCCTGTTCGTATGTAAAGATGCCTTTGCATAAAGGAATAAACCGAGGAAAGAAAACAGAGCTGCCATCAGAGCCATACGCTGGATTATGTAATTTACTGTTGCTGTTTGAATGGGATGGAGCATGTAGAGTACCGCCACTGATGTTGAGATCATGATGGAAAACTTTCCGAATCTATCCTTCATGGAAGGCATGTTTAATGTTACATAGGTCAAAGAGAAGGTCAATCCCCCGGTGACGATATGGAGGACTATATTTGTTATTCTGAACACGGCAGGACTTATTCCCGAGAGCTTATAGTTCAGAGCAAAGGATAATATGGTAACTTTGCGCATCCATGTTGATAAGTGCTCAAAGACATTTTGGAGCTTCTGTGGGTTGATATATGAAATATCATCAAGTACGAGAGGCCCGTTGATAGACCTTATGTAGACTGCAAAGGTTAGAAAGGATGCGAAGAGTAATAACAAAAACGGTTTTAACTTATGAATTCTCTGCAACGTTACATCACGCTTCTGTACTGTTACATCGCTCTTCGGTTCGGTCTTTTCAAATGTCTGTTCCTGATTCCTTCTCGTATAGTTTAGAACCATTACGTAGTAGGCTATTCCAACTATGATTGCGGACGTTTGAACTGCGCTTAACACGTTCTGGAATGTGATTTCATACATCATTCATTCACATTTAATTGTTATCGTGATGTGTGGATAAAATATTTGATTCGACAGAGCGCGCTTACATTTTATCAGATTTATCTACTCGTTTTCGATTCCTGATA
>Ga0209536_100014794_pt1 | contig 11179 bp, 9 predicted proteins | sample DeeMarSeWOR28_12_FD_187461 | JGI IMG/M metagenome (GOLD analysis project Ga0209536, IMG submission 187461) | Marine sediment microbial communities from White Oak River estuary, North Carolina - WOR-2-8_12 (SPAdes) (version 2) | ecosystem: Environmental > Aquatic > Marine > Intertidal zone >... | reverse complement strand
CCGGGAGGTCTCGGTCATCGTCCTGCAGGCGGTCACCACCGACGGGCAGAAGCTCAATTTCCAAAACATCCCGCGCTACGCCGACGCGTCCGGAATCGAAATCGTCAAGCAAGACGCCTACGTGATTCTCGCGACACCGGCGCCCAAGGGTATCTTCCGCGATTTGCCGTGGAGCTCGTGGCGTCTCGATGAGCGGCTACGGCATTTCACTGCGGTCGCAGGCATCGTCGCGCGCTTCCACGCGACCGACGTTCCGGTGGGCACGATTTCGCCGAAGTACATCCCGGTCGACGACCAGCTCAAGCCGTTCTTCTTGGGCCCCCGGATCGCTCCCCGAAGCGGTCCGTACGTACCGCCTGAAACCGCGAGTAAGCGACTCATCGACACGCGCTCGGACATCTACTCACTCGGACGCCTCCTCTATTTCGTGGTCGCCGGCGCGGATCCACCACGGGAAGCACGCGACATTCCAAAGCTCGAAGAGCTCGGGAGTTATCCTGCCGGCATCGTCCGCATCGTCCGCAAGGCGACCTGCCACGATCCCTCGAGTCGATACCAGTTCATCGACGAGCTGCTATTCGATCTGAGTCAGTACCGTGAGCACCTCGAGGTCGGTATGGAGCATCCGGACGTCGTGGATCGGAACACGGGCCTGCTAAGCGTTGTTCCCGATGCGCCAACGGAACCGGAACGCATGGCCGCGCCCGAAACCGTCGTCCCGAAAACTCCGGCGCCAAAGGCCACCTTCGTCGTGGATCCAATGCGCGCGAAACGCTTATCTCGTGGGATTGGTGTCGCGGTCGCGCTGGCTGGCCTCTTCTTTCTCGCGAGCGAGCATCTCGGCAACTCAGGAGGGCTTCGGGCCCTCAGCCGGGAGGACGTAGGCGACCTCTCGAGCTTCATCACCGAAGCCTCGGTTTCGGAGTCCAAGCCGCCGGTACTATTCGCTCAGGTGGAGGAGTCCTGGGAGCTCCTGTCGGAAGAGCGCCGTCGCGAAGAAGTGGAGACTTTGTTCTCGACGGCGGAGAAGCGCTGGGGAGCCCGCGACGGCTTCCTTCATCGGGGAGACGCTGTCGTCGCGCAGCACTGGGAAGACAAGACCATCGTTTACGGAGGGCTCCACGGGGAGGAGCGAAAATGAGCGGAAAGCAAGCAACACAAGTGCGGGCGCGGCGAAGCGGCTATACCTTGCTCGACGTGATGATCGTGACCGTGATCATCTCGGTCCTGGCATCCGTTGGCCTCAATCGGTATCACCAGTACGTGGCCCGCGCGAAGCGTCCCGAAGCGGTGATGACGTTTCGAGCGCTCGCGGCGGCTCAGCGCGAGCACTTGCTGACGCGAGGCAAGTATGCCGGCACCTTCGATGCACTTGGCTTTCGGGTCGAAGGTGGCCAGCGCATCTCTGCAACCGAGATCCAAGGACGTCGGTACAACTTCCGACTCATCCAGGACGACGGTCCGCGCTCCTGGTACTGCATTGCATCCGGCAACATCGATGGCGACGCTTTCAAGGACATCATTGGAGCCAGTAGCCCGCGATAAAATGAAGAATCAGTAACATACCCCACTTGAGGACTGTAATTGTTTTCTTATACTGGAATTTGAAAGAGGTGCTAAAGATGAAAATCTCGCGTTTGACAATCGGTCTTGGACTCGCAGCGGTGGTGAGCTTTTTAGGGCTCATCGAGGCCAACGCGAGCCCATTTTCTATGTTCTTGCTCGCCGACGATCTCGGAAACCGCGTCCATTCGGCAGCCCCAGAGGCGAGCGAATGGGAGAACGACGGTGGCGGGGACTCCAAAGGGGACTCCGGTGGGGGAGACTCCAATAGCGACTCCGGCGGCGGGGACGCCGCTGGGGACTCCGGTGGAGGGGCCTCTGCTGGCGGCGGGGACTCAGGTGCCGACTCGGGCAAGAGCAACAATGGCCACGGCAACAACGAGGATGGTGTTGACTCTAGCAACCCAGGCCAGGGCAAGGGTGGCCCGAACGGCGAAGCCGACGCGTCCTGCCCAGAAGGCGGCACGTGTATCGACGACGAGGCGAGCAACAGCACGGACAACGGAAAGAAGAAGTAGTCCGGTCGACTGTTGCATAGGCAAAAAGGGCGTCCTTCGGGGCGCCCTTTTCATTTAACGCAGGGACGACGAACCGAGTCGACCGCATGATCATAGGGGTTTGCGCGCGGCGACCGGACGGGCCTTTGGCAAGCACCTTGACGCAGCTAGGGTTCGGCGCTTCCCTCCCCTCATGTCCTTCCCGAAACCGCTACGTGCGGTCATCACTGGAGCCGGAAGTGGTCTCGGCCGCGCATTGGCGCTCGACCTCGCCGGCCGGGGCGCCTCTCTGATGATCTCCGACATCGTCGAGTCTTCGGCACAAGAGACCGCCGCGCTCGTGCGGGGCCAAGGGGCGCAGGCCGAAGCGATTCGATGCGATGTCACCGATCGGGATTCGGTGTTCTCCCTCGTCGAGGAGACCGAGATGCGGCTCGGCGGAATCGACCTGATCGCCAACAACGCCGGGGTCGCGGTCGGCGGACCCTTCGACGAGATCTCGATCGAGGACTGGCGCTGGGCGGTCGACATCAATCTTTGGGGCGTGATCTATGGTTGCCAGGCCTCGATTCCCAAGATGCGCGCGCAGGGGCACGGATACGTCGTCAACATCGCCTCCGCAGCAGGCCTTTTGGCCCCGCCCAGCATGTCCGCTTACAACGTGACGAAGGCGGGCGTCGTTTCGCTCAGCGAAACCCTGTACGCGGAGTACAAGACTCGAGGTATCCGCGTCGCGGTCGTATGCCCGACGTTCTTCCGAACGAACATCATCGGCGCGATACGGGGGGCCACCACGAAGAAAGAAGATGCGCAGGTGATCCGCTGGATGGAGCGCTCCAAAGTGCAAGCGCCGGGCGTCGCAAAGGCAGCTATCGATTCGGTGCGCGATGGGAAGCTCTACGTGCAGCCGATGCGTGAAGGCCGGATGGCGTGGCGCCTCAAGCGAACGGCCCCGCAGCGCTTCTATGACTCGCTGAGTCAGGCTCACAAGCAGTTCCTTCAAAACCGCAAGAAGCGCTGAGTTGGCGGCGGCAGACCCTCACTGCTATCCAGGGCCGACGCTCATGCGATCAACCCTGGCCTCGATTCCAGCTCTCGCGTTGCTTGCCCTCGCGCTATCCCCGGCGACGGTAGCCGGGCAAGACCAAAATCAGGACGCCAACGCGGACGTCCCAGCCGGCGCCGACGTGATCACGCAAGAGCCCGATCTCTTCGACCGCGACGCCCTTGCATACAACGCAGAGCTTCTAGACGAGCTGCTGACGCGATCGACCGAGCAGACGGCCCGCGAACAGAAGTTTGCCGGCGCGGCGGGAATCACCGGAGGCATGATCATGCTGGGCCTCAGCGCGTGGCGTCTCATCGAAGACGAGCCCCCGAGCCAGCACTCTCGCGGCCTGGGCGTCATGTTCATGACCCTCGGCATGGCCAATCTGACCACCGGCATCTACGCCGTCACCCGTATCCCCCATGAAAAGCGCCGACTCGAACGTTGGGAGGAGGCGCGCAAAGAGGGCATCACCGCGGTCGAGCTCGCCCATTTCGAAGGCGAGCTCCAGGCCGCACGCGAGCTTCGTGAAGGAGAGCGGCTCTTGGTTCGTTGGGGCGGTTTGACCAATGCGCTTGCCGGCGTTTTGGTGATCGCGTTTACGCCGATTCCCAACTCCGGGGCCAGAGCCGATCGGGCGGCGGGCTACGTCTCGGGCGGCCTCTTCATCTTCGTCGGGCTCGGCACCTTTGCAGCGTCATTCCGCAACACACCGAGCGAGAAGGCCTGGAGCGACTACAACAGCCGCAAGATGCCCATGCCGAGGCACGAGTTCAGCTGGAGGCTCGCCCCGTCGGTGTCGAGGAAGGGCGCTGGTTTGTCCTTCGGCGGTCGTTTCTAGGGCCGACCGGCTTGCGCCCGAGCCGCCACAGCGAGTAGGAAGTGCCTCCATGGAGCTCGAGAAACTCAAAGTCATCGTCACCGGCGGCGCCTCCGGGCTCGGAGAGCACTTTGCCAAACAACTTCTCGCTGCAGGCGCCGAGGTCGCCGTGGGCGACGTCAACGAGGAAGGCCTGGCCGCCCTCCCCGAAGGCATCCACCGTCGAACGCTCAACGTCGCCAACCAGGAGGAGATCGCGAGCTTCGTTCCTTGGGCTGCGGAACAGATGGGCGGGCTCAATGCCCTGATCAACAACGCTGGCATCATCCGCGATGGCCTCTGGGTCGGCAAGAGCCGCACGACGGGAGAGATCCGACGCATGTCCCGGGAAGACTGGGACCTGGTCATCGCGATCAACCTCACTGGCGCTGCCCTGATGGTCCAAGAGGTCGTGGCGCACATGATCGCGCGCGACGAGCCCGGCGTCATCGTGAACATCTCGTCGATCGCCCGTCACGGAAACCGCGGTCAAACTAATTACGTCGCGGCCAAGGCCGCCCTGGCCGCAAACACCCGCACCTGGATGAAAGAGTTCGCGCCCTACGGCATTCGCGTTGGAGCGGTCGCACCGGGCGCCACCGAAACCTCGATGACCGCCAACATGAACCAGAAGGCGCTCGACATGATCAAGGCCTCGGTTCCGCTCGGCCGGATGGGCCAGCCCGAGGACATCTGGCGGGCGGTGAAGTTCATCTTCGACTGCGACTACTTCACCGGCGAAACCATCGACGTTCACGGCGGCGCGGCGCTCTAGTCAGCCGAGGGCCCGCATGATCGCGCGATGCACGATGTAACCAACGGGCAAGAGGGCGCAGCCCAGGGCGTACGCGCCCCAAAACGAGAAGCGGTCCCGCATCAGAAACGGGACGAAGAACAGGAGCGTGATCGGAAGCGCGACCAGAATGCTCCGTGCCGTTTGAAACGCGCTCCCCGGATCCCTGTGTTGCAGATACGCCATCGGCAAGACGAGCATCGTCGCCAGGGGCAATGCGATGAGGAAGCCCGCACCCGCTGGGTACCGCCGCGAAAGCCACGCCGCGACGCCGATGACGAGCGCCGATACGAGCGTGTTCAGGACGATGAACATGGCTACCCGCCGCTCAGAATCACTCGCTCAAGTCGCTGAAGAAGAATTCGATTTGACCGAGATAACGCTCCGCGCGACGCCGGGCGATCGTGTTCGACAGGCGCGCCTCGGGAAGGACGTCGCCGGCATCGAGAACCTCTTGCAGCAGCTCCTTGAAGAGCTCGTGGTCGCCGATGTTCACCGCGTAGTGGCGGGCCATGTTCAGCTGGACCATCAGATTGCGGTGCTCCGTCTGTTCGAGCACCTCGCCGAGGATCAGCTTGGCGCGATCCATGTTGGGTGGGAACTCCGAAGCCGCCAACACGCCCATGGTCATCTTACCAATCATGAACATGAAATCGGGGTCTAGCTCGACCGAGCGATTGAGAATCACCTTCGCGAGCGGAAGGTCCGCCACGGTGTCCATGTCCTCCATGCCCATGTTGATTCGCGCGCCAAGCGACGCCCCCGCCCAAAGCAAGATCGCCGCGTCTGCTTTTTCGACGAATACCGCGTTTAGCCAGGATTCGAGGGTGTCGACCCCGCCCCTGAGCGCCTCGTCAAAGCCCGGATCGCGGAGGCGCAGGAAGTGCTTCGATAGATCCCATGCGCGGGTGTACATGACCAGAGCCCGGCGTCGAAGGTAGTCGGCCTCTTCCCAGTCGTCCTCGATGTCCGCAACCTCGACCCGGTCTTCGATCCACCCGGTGCCGTAACCGATGTACGCGCCGACCAAGGACAGGCCGATCGTCTCGTTGTCGGGTACGACGCGCAGCAGGCCTTCGAGCTGGATGATGCTCGCTGGAAACGACTTGCCGACGAGCTCGTAGTCCCAGTGCTGCTCGACGCCCGGAGCCGCTCGCCCGAAGAGCGCCGCGGTCGAATCCGCCGCGAGCTTCTCGGTATCACAAGCCGTCAGTGCCACGAGGCCGACGGCGAACACAGCGATGCCGAGACGTCTACAAGCGCGCATGGCCGGCAAGTGAACCGGAAAGCCCCCGCAAAGACAAGCCAAATCGTGCGGGTGTGAAGAGCGCGACGCGCGAGCGACGTGGGCCGCCGCGGTTTTGGGGGGCGGATCTTGAGTTGGGTGCGTGGTGAGGTTTAGTTACACCGCCCGTCCACCCCCACCTGGCGCGGCGCTCGCTTCGCTGCGCCTTGCCGGCGCATTCGCGCCGGGCTTCGCCCTGCGGGCTCGCGCTGCCGCCTGCTGTTGGGGAGCCTGGTTCGGCCTGTCACCTTAGGGAGGGGCGCCTTGCGTGGCCTCAGGCCCCCAGCCCCTCCGGCCACCTCTGCAAGGCGCCCCGTTCGACGCAACCCCGCGACGCGTTTTTTCCGCGCCCCGGTATGCCCTGTATATCCGCGACCCCTTTGACAGGACCATGCCACCGCGGTACGTCCGCGCGCAGGGCGATGACTCCAGGGGAATGCCGCGAAAAGCTCCACGACCTCGTACAGCGCATGCAGGCGCTGGGGAGGTATCTTTGACCTCGATGGTCTTCGCCACGAAATCGACCGCCTGAGCAATTTGAGCGGCGCGGAGGGTTTCTGGGACGATCAGAAGCGGGCTCAGAAACTGATGCGGGAGCGCGCATCTGCCGAGGAAACCCTCAATGAATTCGAAAAGGTAGATAGCGAAGCGAATGACCTGCTCGAGCTTTTGGACCTCGCGGCGAGCGAGGGCGACGAAGGCGTGGTGGCCGATGTCGCCAGTCAGCTCCCTTCGATCGAGGCCGAAGTCCGAAGCCTCGAGCTCAAGCGGATGCTCACCAAGGACGACGACACCGACGCGATCGTCACCATCAATCCCGGTGCCGGCGGGACCGAGGCGCAGGACTGGGCCGACATTCTTTTGCGGATGTACCTGCGCTGGTGCGAGCGCCGCGGGTTCAAAACGGAGCTTCTGAGCAAGCAGGCCGGCGACGAAGCCGGGATCAAAGACGCAAGCTTCGTCGCGCGCGGGCCCAACGCCTACGGCTACCTCCGCGCCGAGAACGGGGTCCACCGGCTGATCCGCATCAGCCCCTTCGACGCCAACAAGCGCCGGCACACCTCGTTTGCCAGCGTGAGCGTCGTGCCCGACCTCGGCGACGAGCTCAGCGAGGGCGAGATCGAAATCCGCGACGAAGACCTCGAGGTCAGCACGATGCGCTCGGGCGGCGCCGGCGGCCAGCACGTCAATCGAACCGAGTCCGCGGTGCGAATGAAGCACGTCCCCTCGGGCTTCACCGTCCGCTGCGAAGCGGAGCGCTCCCAACATCAGAACCGCGAAACCGCCTTGAAGATGCTCCGCGGCTTGCTCTTCGAGAAGGCCCGGCGGGAGCGTGAAGAGGCTTTCGAAGAGGCGTTTCTCAGCGACCGCTCCGACATCGCGTTTGGTTCACAGGTGCGCACCTACACCTTGCAGCCCTACACGATGGTCAAGGACGAGCGCACCGATCACAAGGTCAATAACGCCGAAGCCGTCCTCGATGGCGACCTCGACGAGTTCATCGAAACCTATCTCCTGATGAACGCCGCAAAGAAGAAGAAGAAGAAGGCGGGCGACGCCCGAGACGAGTAGCAGAGGACTAGCAAGTGGCCACCGAAGACGAGCTGCGACAAACGCGGTTGAACAAAGCGGAACGCCTGCGCGAGTTGGGGATCCTGCCCTACCCGAACACCTGGCGAAGCAACCCTGCCCTCGAAGACCAGCGCCGCCGCCTGGTCCTACTCGCCGCAGACGAAGAGGCCTGCGCCAAGCTGCCACTCGAAGACGAGCTCGTCGACGACGCGCCACGCGTTCCGCTCTTCGGCCGCGTGGTCGCTAAGCGCGGCCCCTTCCTCGTGATCCGTACCCCGCACGGCGACGCGCAGGCGCTGGTGCGGCCCGAGAGCCTCAGCGACCGCGATGCGGCCCTGCTCAAGCTTCTCGACCTTGCCGACCACGTCCTGGTTGAGGGTCCGACCATCCGGACCAAGACCGGCGCCCTCGCGGTGACTGCCCGCCGCTACGAGCATCTGGGCAAAGCGCTCTTGCCGCCGCCCGCCAAATGGCACGGCCTCAAAGACGTGGAGAAGCGCTACCGCGAGCGCTACGTCGATCTGTTTGCAAACCCGGCCGTTGCCGAAGTGTTCCGCGCGCGCAGCGTCATCGTGCACTCGCTTCGACGTTTCCTCGACTGCCTGGGCTTCCTCGAGGTCGAAACGCCCCTCCTGCATGTGATTCGCGGAGGCGCCACGGCCAAGCCGTTCCACACGCACCACAATGCCCTCGACCTGGAGCTGATCCTGCGCATCGCTCCGGAGCTTTATCTCAAGCGACTGCTCGTCGGTGGCTTTGACCGCGTCTACGAAATCGGCCGCACGTTTCGCAACGAGGGCATCAGCACCAAGCACAACCCTGAGTTCACCATCCTCGAGTTCTACATGGCCTACGCCACCTTCGAGGACCTGATGGATCTAGTCGTCGACATGCTCCGCGCGGTCGACGCGGACCTACGCGCCAAGTTTCCAGGCCTCGTCGGCGAGCGGAGCTTCGATCTCCAAGCCGATTGGAGGCGGGTCCGAATGCGCCAGGCGATCGGAGACCGCCTTGCCCGCGCAGGACAGGATGAGGTTCCCGAGACGCCCTGGGCTGAAGTGCTCTCTCGTGACGCTATCGACGACGAAGAGGCTTTCGCGGCGGCGTGCAGTGCCATTTCGCCCAAGCTCGACCTTGCAGCGCAGAAGCAGCTCCGCGATTGCGAGACGCATGGCGAGCGCGTGTTCGCGGTCTTCGAGCTTCTCGTCGAGCCGGATCTCACCGCGATGTACCGGACGCCCAACGGCGCCCAGTCGGTTCCCGTCTTCATTACCGAATTCCCCTGGGAAGTGTCGCCCCTCGCGCGTCGCAACGACGACGACCCGGCCTACGTCGACCGCTTCGAGCTCTTCATCGACGGGCGCGAGCTGAGCAACGCCTTCAGCGAGCTCAACGATCCGAACGAGCAGGCTGATCGCTTCGATTCACAGCTCCGCAATCGGGAGCGCGGCGACGACGAAGCCATGGACTTCGATGCCGACTACATTCGGGCACTCTCGCACGGTATGCCGCCAGCGGCCGGCTTCGGCCTCGGTGTAGATCGCTTAGTGATGCTCCTCTGCAACCAGCCGTCGATTCGAGACGTGTTGCTCTTCCCATTGCTCCGCCCGGAGGGCGAGTGAGCCGAGCCCGGCCGCTTGGCTTCTGGACAGCCGTCCTCTGCAGTTTCGGGGTCTTGCATGTCGCGGTCGTTCTGGCGTTCGGCGCGACGAGCAGTCAATGGTTTCAAGCCTCGCTCGAGAACGATTTCCTCTGGGCGCGGCTCGCCATCGGCTGGGCCACCGTGCAACTCAGCTTGCTGCTGCTGAGCTTGGGCGTGTTTCAGCGCGCGGCCTGGTTGCCACGCGGCACGCGCGGACGTGCCCGCACCGTGGCTCTGGCGATCACCGTGGCCCTGCATGCCGTGATCACGAGCGCCGCGGTCGGGGTTCTGGTCTGGGCCGCGAAGGTCTCGGTCGGCCACGTACTGGGCGGCACGGTCCCGAGCCTGCTCTTCGGCCTGACCCACCTCGCTTACTCCGACCTCGATCTCTCCTGGGTGCCCACGCTCCATCAGACTGCGACGACGCTTCAGAGCATCAGCTCGCCGCTACTCGTCGTCCTGAGCATGTCCTGTTGGTTTCTCGTGCCGGCCGCGCGCCGCCGCCGCTTCTGGTGGGTCTTCGACGCCGCGCTCGTCATCGCCTTCCTCCTCGTCACCTCCTTGTTTCCGATATCGCCTTCCGACGCCGACGAGACCGGTCTGCTCCGCGCGGTCGTTCGCGTCACGGTCACCACCATCTTCGCCATCCGGGTCATCCTGCGTCTGGTCGGCCCGCTCCTTTCGCTCTTCGAACGAATCGGCTTCCGTTCGATGGTCGCCGCACGCCACCTTCGCGCCAAGAAGACGGGCTTCCTCGCCGCGAGTAGCACGCTCTCGATTCTCGCGGTCGCCGTCTCCTCATGCATGTTGATCTCGGTACTCAGCGTGATGGGCGGGTTTCGGGCCGACCTCAAGAAAAAGATCCTCGGCAACCACGCGCACATCGTGATCGACAAGGCATACGAGGAGCTCGATGACTGGCAACCGCTCCTGAAGCGGATCCGCGACACCGAAGGAGTGGTTGGGGCGACTCCCTTTCTTCAGGTCGAGGTGATGGTTTCGAGCCTGTCGAACCGCGCCGGCGCGATCCTTCGCGGCATCGATCCCGAAACGGTGTCGGAGGTCACCGACCTCGCACAGAACCTCACGCACGGCAAGCTCGAATACCTGCAGCACCCTGAGCGCATCCTCGACTCATCGCTCGACACGACCGACGCCGGTCCCCTCGACGCGATGATTCAGAGCGCGGAGCGCACAGCCGCCCGCGGCCTCCCCGAAGAGGCCAAGGAAGAGAAAGGCGAAGAGAGCATGCCTGGCCTCATCGTCGGCCAAGAGCTCGCCCGGGCGCTCCGGCTCGTCGTCGGCGATCGCGTCACCGTCGTCTCCCCGCGCGGCGATCTCGGCCCTACCGGCCCCATCCCCAGGACTCGCCCCTTCCGAATCGCGGGGATCTTCTACAGCGGCATGTACGAGTACGACATGAAGCATGCCTACATCGACCTGAGCGTGGCGCAGCGATTCCTGCGCGCAGAGGGCCGAATCAGCGGCGTCGAGGTCAAGGTCGAGGAAGTGGAGGATGCGCCGGCACTTGCCGCCAAGCTCGCATCGACGATCGGCCTCAGCGGCCTCCGCGTGCGGGATTGGAAAATGATGAACCAGCAGCTCTTTGGCGCGCTGGCCCTCGAGAAGCTCGCGATGTTCATCACCCTCGGCATCGCGGTCCTGATCGCGGGCTTCTCCGTGTTCGGCACGCTCACCCTCCTGGTGCAAGAGAAACGCAGGGAGGTGGGGATCCTCAAGGCCATGGGCACCTCGGCCCGCAGCGTGATTCGGATCTTCGTGATCGAGGGTCTGCTGATCGGAGCGGCAGGTGGCTCAATGGGGCTCGGGCTTGGCTTCGTGCTGACGTTCGCCGCGGAACACTTCGGAATCCGCATGAATCCCGAGGTCTACTACATCGATAAGCTGCCGGTGCACCTC
>Ga0209536_100014793_pt1 | contig 11180 bp, 10 predicted proteins | sample DeeMarSeWOR28_12_FD_187461 | JGI IMG/M metagenome (GOLD analysis project Ga0209536, IMG submission 187461) | Marine sediment microbial communities from White Oak River estuary, North Carolina - WOR-2-8_12 (SPAdes) (version 2) | ecosystem: Environmental > Aquatic > Marine > Intertidal zone >... | reverse complement strand
AATTAAGGCATCTTCACATGGGGATCAGGCTTTGGGGATAACCCGGATCAGGCCTTGACGTTAAACTCGGATTCAGGCCTTATCTGTATGACGAGACCAAAGCTTGATTCAACTTCTCAGGCATTAATCCTAACAAGGCCTGGCTCTATAATAAACAAGGTCAAGGCCTGATCCCGAAGGTCAAACCCTGAAAGTCTGACTCTGTATTGTCCACAGTCAAGCCCTGACCCCATTCAATATAAGTAAACCTCCTGACAAAGTCAATCCAGCTTGATTAAGCACCATAAGGATCAGGCCTCCATTCTCTGACCAAAATTCATATCTAACAGTCAAGAAAGAAGGCCATCCACTCGCGCCTGCCACACCCAACCACAATTGAAAGCATGTCCATTTCCGTGATGCGCAAAGCTAGGTTGGAATTTCAGGAAAGATCAGGCTGGGTGTTGAGAAAACCGTATGCTTCGGCTTTTGGATTCAAAAAACACGCAGGTTTTTCCCCGGCGAGTAAAAACCTGCTCGGTTTCAGGCTCCGCTCTCCTCTCCTGCGGAGAGGAACCATGCCCGCTCCGCCTTCAAACGGTTTTTTCCACCCAAAAGCCTTCGCAAAATAGAATTACTGATTTCGCTGGGGCAAAGCCTGCGTGTTTTCGATGCACTCAGTCTGATCTATAGCACCCCCTGTTATCACGGATTTGGAGACACTTTCCACACCCAACCACAACTTGACATTTTTCCCGATTGTGTTTAATGTAGTACTAATTTTTTTTAATTTTTGAGAGAAATGCTTTCATTTCTGCTTGCAGAGGAGAGCAACAATGAGCGCGAAAATTGACTACAAAGAGATAAACAAGCTCGTCAAATTCATGGAGGAGAATAAACTCTCCCATTTCGAGCTGGAGGTGGAGGATTTGAAAATTAAGATAAGCCGAAACCCAAGTCCTCTTCCTCCTTCAGAATCCATACCCATCTCTCCAGAACCAGCAGAATCAGCAGAGGATGAAAGCGTCCAGCCCCAAGAGGCAGAACCTGAAAAGGGAAAGAATAACTCCTCTTTAATCACCTCTCCCATGGTCGGAACTTTCTATCGGGCTCCAGATCCTTCATCCTCTCCTTTCGTTGAAATTGGAGATCCGGTGAAGAAAAATCAGACTCTCTGTATAATCGAGGCCATGAAATTGATGAATGAAATCGAAGCAGAAGTCGATGGAATTCTCGAAAAAATATTTGTTGAGGATGGAAATCCTGTCGAATATGGTCAAAAACTTTTTGCAATCAAGCCACTCTCCTGATCGCTTATGTTTTCAAAAATCTTAATCGCAAATCGGGGTGAAATATCCCTGCGTATAATCCGCGCAGCCCGGGAATTGGGCATAAAAACCGTCGCTGTCTATTCTGAGCCGGATAAAAAATGTCTCCACACCATGTTCGCCGATGAAAAGATCTGTATAGGACCTGGCAAAGCTTCAGAAAGCTACCTCAACATTCCCAACCTCTTGAGCGCGGCTGAAATCGCACAAGCAGACGCGATCCATCCTGGATATGGTTTCCTGGCAGAAAATCCCCGGTTTCCTGAGATCTGCGAAACCCACGGAATAACCTTTATCGGACCTCCAGCACCTCTTATCAGGCTTATGGGAGACAAGAACAGAGCCCGCCAAGAAATGAAAAAGGCCAAACTCCCCATTATTCCAGGGAGCGACAAAATTATCGAGGACATCACTGAGGCCAAAAGCACGGCAAAAAAAATCGGATTCCCCATCATTCTCAAACCTGCAGCCGGAGGAGGAGGCAAGGGTATGCGGATTGTCCGTTCGGCTTTAAAGCTGGACGAGCAATTCTCCATCGCCCAAAACGAGGCCAATGCCGCATTCGGAGACCCGTCCCTCTACATGGAAAAATTCATCTCAGGAGCTCGGCATATAGAGATTCAGGTCATCGGCGACAAAAAGGGAAACATCATTGCTTTTGGAGAGAGAGAATGCTCCATTCAGAGAAAATACCAGAAACTTATCGAAGAAACGCCTTCTCCTTTCATTGATGAAAAATTCCGGAGAAGAATGATAAAAGCTGTCCAAGATGCCGCTCGTTTCATAGGCTATCAGAGCATGGGAACGTTTGAATTCCTGGTGGACGATAGAAAAAATTTCTATTTCATGGAAGCGAACACCCGTGTCCAGGTCGAACACCCGATCACTGAAATGGTGTACGAAATTGACTTGATCAAAGAACAAATCAAAATCGCAACCGGGGAAAAAATTTCATTCCCTCACGCCTTGAAAATGAATGGCCACAGTATTGAGTGCCGGATCAACGCAGAGGACCCAAAAACCTTTATCCCCTCGGCCGGAAAAATAGATTTTCTGGTTCTTCCGGGAGGAACAGGAGTACGTGTGGATTCTGCAGCTTACAGCAGCTGGCAAATCCCTCCTGATTATGATTCTCTAGTGGCAAAAATCATAGTCAAGGCCCCTTCTCGTAAGGAAGCCATCAAGAAAATGCTCACAGCTCTGGAAAGCATGATCCTCGTTGGCATAAAAACAAACATCCCTCTCCATTTGAATATTCTCTCTAATTCGGATTTCATCAGGGGTAATTACGATATCCAGTTTGTGGAAAAATTCCTCAAGAAAAAAGCGGCAGAGAAGGAAACAGACTGATTAGTGAATAGATAATACTGACGCTGAATGCTCCTTCATTATCAGCCACGAGATTCTCATTGATTCCTAAATAAAGCTGACCGCTGATAGGCATCCTGACTTTATCATCTGACCCGATATAAAACTTCTCTTTGATTTCATGGCGGATCTCTCTCCCCGAACCCTCATCGATCTCGATAGAAAGGAGCGTGGCCACCTTTCCGATTAACGCGCCGATATTCTTATCTGCAAAAGGCTGTTGTCTGGTTCTAAGATCATATCCATCCGGTCCACAGTACGCTTTGATGTTTCCTCTCTGAAGGTAAACCGTCCCGAAGGCACTGAAAGAAATTTCCTGGCCTTCTTGAACCTCGATTCCTGTATCCGTCCAGTCTTTATCGCCCATCACAGTCACATCAAGGATTATTTCCTGGTCTGAAACGGTCCGTCTCTCCTCTTCACGGAAAAAAGGTCGCCTGACCGAACCGAGACGAGCCTTAAATTCCCTGAATCGTGTAGGCGCTAAGGAAGAAGTCAACGCCGGATACGAACTCAAGCCAGATGAAATCTTCCTTCTTCTCATCTGGTCCCAGGGATTCCTTCTCAGCCACCGGGGCAAATCTCTTTCTTTTCTCCCTAAACGATCGAGCAGAGTTAAAAAGGCCTGAGGGTTGAATTCAGCATTATAATTGTTTAAGAGGGCAAGCTCGTCAGCCTTCTCCACCTGGGGGGAAGTGTTTCTGTGGTTTGAAAAAAAGGCAAAAACGCCTCCTTCAGACATAAAAATTCCAGATAACTTCTCCCATCCTTCCTCTCCTGTGAGCTTTTCATCAGAAGAAAAATCTGTTTGACGGACCAAACTTTCATATATGTGCTGATGAATATGACGAGCTATGATATGTCCGAGCTCGAAAGAGAGAATCGCAGCCAGCTCAGACTCTGATTCTGTGGCCTCAATCAGGCCGCGGCTCAGATACACCTGTCCCCCCAAGGTCCCAAACGCATTCACATCGGAAGTATCGATAATCCTGAATGCCCATTCCCCATCCCCGACAAGCTCTTGAAGGTTGTTCCGGTCGATGATCTGCTTCCCTATTCTAGCCAGGTAGTCATTCAAAGATTCATCTCTGATTATGATGGCCTCCCTTTCGATCTCAGATGTTATCCTCCGGGAAAAGGCCAATTCATCCCTTCCAGGTATAAAATCAAATTCTACAGCCCCGGCATCTTCTTGCGAACTTAAAGCGAATCCTGCGGCAAAAGTAGAACGGGGCAGGGTAAGGCAGATAAAAAAGAGAAGAGCCGACATCAGGCAAACCAAAAAAAGACTCCTCCCTCTCCTAGTCCCGGCTTGAATTCTATGCTGTTTTCTGTCTCTCATCTGTCTTTTTGTATTTTACAGAAATTGGGGCTGCGCCTCAATAGAAAAAGAAAAAAGGGGTCGCGTCTTAACATTTAACATTTGATATTTGCAGCTAAAATGAACTGAAAAAAATTTTAAATGTTGAGATGCGACCTCTCTTATTTTCCTGTCAGCACGTCGACCATCTTCTGGTGGATCAAACCGTTTGACGCCAGAATTTCTGAGCTAAAAATAGTAAATTCTTCATCCTGAAAGTCTGATATGCGTCCTCCTGCCTCCTGTACAATCAAAGCCCCTGCAGCCATATCCCAGGGACTGAGCTTCAATTCCCAGAATCCATCAAACCTACCGCAGGCGACATAGCAGAGGTCCATCGCTGCTGAACCACAGCGCCGGATCCCCTGAACTCGGGTTAAAAAATTATTGAAGTGAGCGATGTTATTCACTTCACTGGTCCGAATATCATACGGAAATCCTGTAGCCAGAAGGCTCTTATCCAAATCATCAACGGCAGAGACCCTGATTTCCTTTTCATTGAGGAAGGCGCCTTCACCTTTCACGGCAGAGAACATTTCTTCTTTCATGGGGTCATACACCAAACCCAGGATGACTTCTCCCTTTTTTTCCAGAGCTATCGACACGGTGAATACAGGAAAGCTATGTGCATAATTAGTCGTGCCATCAAGAGGATCAATGATCCACCGAAATTCTGCCCCTTTCTTCTGACTTAATCCTTCCTCTGCGAGATAATCATGACCAGGGAAACAAGACGAGATATGATCGAAGATCATCCTCTGTGCCTGAGTGTCAAAATTGGTCACAAGGTCAACAATGCCTTTATAAAATATTTCACTGGGTTGGTCGATATTGTCTTTGAGCATCCGCCCCGCTTTCAGAGCCGCCTCCCTTGACACCCGGAAATAGATGTTCGTATCCATTAACGCCTCCATATTACCAAGTCTTTCCTCTTCAAGCAATGAATATATGGGGACGTTCCCCAGGGTACCATCTCTTTTATTGGGACTGTCCCTTTCAGTCCCTACTTCAAAAGAATAGGGACTGTCCCTCTTCTTTATAAAAAAGGTGGTACCTTGAGGAACGTCCCCTAACGAACGGTTCTGAACCTTTTGCCTTTTTTCCCGTAATATAATAAGATAACAAACCTATAGAGGAACGAAAATGAGTGAAAAAAAGAGTTTCTTTAAAAGAAGAAAAAAAGCGATTATTATCTTCGCTGTCATTGCCTTCATCGCGATTCTCATAATCTTCAACCTCCAGTCTCAAAGGGAAAAATCCCTTAAAGTGACAGTGGAAAAAGTAAAAAAAGAGAACCTGACATCCATCACATCCGCATCGGGTGAGGTCAAGCCCAAAAAGAATGTGAACATAAGCGCCCATGTGGCGGGAAGAATCGAAAAGATAGGCGTGGAAGAAGGACAAAGAGTCAAAGAAAATGACTTTCTCCTGAAGCTCGATTCTACCCAGTACGAAGCCATGGCTGACCGTGACCGCGCCCTCATTTCCTCTCATAAAGCTGACCTCATAAGAGCTGAAGCGACCTTGAAAAAAGACGAAAGATATTACGAAAGGCAGAAAAAGCTTTACGATGAGAAACTCATATCTGAAGAGCTGCTGGAAGCAGCCGATGCGCAGTACGAAATCTCCAAAGCCCAGCACCAGGCTATCCTTTTCCAGATCGAGCAGGCGCAAGCCTCGTTCGAGAGCACACTGGACACCCTGAGTAAAACCATCTACAACTCCCCGATTGACGGGATAATCACAAGCCTCCGCGTGGAAGAGGGAGAGATCGCCATGATCGGCACGATGAACAATCCGGGAACCATCCTGATGACCATCGCTGACCTCTCCGTGATGGAAGTGGAAGTAGAAGTCGACGAAACAGACGTCATCGGAGTCGAAATCGGACATCGGGCGGAAGTGAGAGTGGATGCCCTGCCTGACCAGACCATTGAAGGAAAAGTAACTGAAATCGGAAGTTCTGCTCTTCAACAAACAACGGCTTCCCAGGAATCCAAGGACTTTAAGGTCATAATCACTCTCGAAAACCCCCCAAAGAGCCTCAAGCCTGGCCTTTCCGCTTCGGCAGATATCATCACGGCCGAAAAACAGGATGTCCTGGCTGTACCGATATCCGCTCTTGTTCTCAGAGAAAAAAAAGAAGAAAACAGCAAAAACGACGAACAGGAAGAGGGAGTTTATGTCGTCGAAAACAGCCGGGTGAAATTCTTCCCAGTGGAAAAGGGAATCATGGGAGAGATGATGATCGAGATCATATCCGGTTTGGAAGAAGGGCAGGAAATCGTTGTCGGACCCTACAGCGCTCTCCGGCAGCTTAAAGATGACATGCTCATCAAACAAGAAGAAAAGAAAGAAGAAAATGAGGCAGCAAGATGAGCGAAAACAACATCATAATCTCCGCGGAAAATCTCTGGAAAATTTATCAGTTAGGAAAACAGGAAGTCAATGCGCTCTGCGAGGCCACGTTCAACATTTCCCAGAATGAATTTGTGGCCATCATGGGACCTTCCGGTTCTGGAAAATCAACCCTGATGAACATCATCGGTTGTCTCGATACCCCGACAAAAGGGAAGTACTCCCTCAGGGGGAAACCAGTCAGCACTCTCAGTGACAATGAACTTGCTTACATCCGCAATACCGAGATCGGGTTTGTCTTTCAGGTCTTCAACCTCTTGCCCCGGGCCACAGCGTTCCACAACGTGGAAATTCCCCTTATTTACAAGGGAGCCAAGAAGAAAGAGCGAGAAGAGAAGACATCAAGGGCCCTAGAGATGGTTGAAATGAATGACCGGATGAACCACCGTCCTTCTGAGCTCTCAGGAGGAGAAAGGCAAAGAATCGCCATTGCCCGCGCGCTGGTCAACGAGCCTTCGATCCTTCTTGCAGATGAGCCGACGGGAAACCTGGATTCTAAAACAGGCCAAGAAATTCTTTCCCTGTTTCATAAAATTCACTCTCAGGGAAACACAATCATCATAGTCACTCACGACAGGGATATTGCCGATCAGGCCCAACGGATTCTTTTTCTCAAAGATGGAAGAATCATCGAAGACAAACGAAAAGGAGAATAAGACATGAACTTTTTTAACCGTTTGCAGGGAGTTTTTTTCAGCCCCAAGGACACACTCAAAGCAATCTCAGAAAAGCCGGTCTGGATTGACACTATGATTGTCCTTCTTATTGTCGTAATGATCTTTTCCTTTATCATCATGCCCTACGCCCAGAAGGACCAGCTTCAAGTCCTGAAAAACAATGTTGAGCTGCAGGAAAGACTGGGAGAAGAAAGATACCAGCAGCAGCTCGAGTTCTTTGAAAATCCTCCCCAATGGTATTTCTTCGTTAGCTCCATCATCGGTCCTTTCTTTGTCACACTGATCGGCTTCTTCCTTCCTTCTTTGATTCTTCTGGCGTTTGGACGAATGTTCTCGACTGAAGGCAATTATAAGCAAACCTTGTCAGTTTACATCCACGCAAGCATTGTGCACAATATCTTCGGGAACGCGGTCCGGCTTGTCCTGATTCTCACCCGAAAGTCTGTCATGCAGACTACGACTAGCCTCGCCCTCTTTTTCCCGAAAATGGAGGTCACTTCAACTAGCTTTAGAGTATTGAGTCAGTTTGATTTCTTCCAGATCTGGTTTTTTGGAATCCTCGCCTTCGGATTGTCATCCGTCTTCAAAATCGACATAAAGAAAGCCCTCTTTCTCTCCTACGGATTCTGGTTCCTCAAGAGCCTCCTGTATATCGGCTTAGGAGCACTGGGCAGTCAATTCGGCGGATAAATCCTGGCTTCGTTTGACAGAGAGCCCCTTCACCAATACAGTATAGGTATGGAAGAAGGAAGGCTTCCCAGAAACACATCTCGCAGGACGCATATCCATCACCTCAATTCCATCCTAACGGGAAACAACTCTTGCCGCTCGCCCATTCCAGGAAACGAAAGCTCACTCCTCGAAAACCTCAACACAACAGGAGAAAAAAATGAAAAGGAAACAGATTCTCGCTCTTTTAGTTTTCATAACTCTTCTTGTGATTTATCTCTTGATTAAAATTGCATTCTAAAGCCAGAAATCTTATTGTCATTCTTGGACCCACAGGGGTCGGAAAAAGCTCCACCGCAGTAAAGCTCGCCAAGGAACTTGGGGGTGAAATCATTAACTGTGATTCCATGCAGGTTTACAAAGCCTTTAATATCGGAACAGATAAAATCCCCCTGGATAAAAGAGAAGGCATCCCCCATCACCTCCTAGATGTCGTTGACCCTTCGACTCAATTCACAGCCGCTGACTTCGTTGCTCTCGCACTGAAGGCTGCGACCACGATCATAAATAAAAAGAAGCTTCCGTTCATCGTCGGAGGAACGGGCCTTTACCTGAAGGCTCTCATCGACGGCCTTTTTCCGGGAGGAAAGAGTAATCCCAAGATTCGCCAAAAACTGGAAAAGAAAGCCCAGAAAAAAGGCCTGGAGAGCCTGAGAGCCAAACTCAAGGAAGTCGACCCGGTCTACAGTCAAAAAATTCACAGCAATGACAAAGTCAGAATCATCCGGGCTTTAGAAGTCTATCTCTCGACGAAAAAACCGTTTTCTGAACACTTTTCCCACACCAAATCTTCAGTGGAAGATTTCAATATCATCAAAATTGGGTTAAAATTAGAGAGACAGGAAATCTACAAAAGGATAGAACAAAGAACAGACAATATGTTCGAAAGGGGTCTTATCCAGGAAGTGGAAGATCTTCTGCAAAAAAGAATTGATGAGAACTCTCCACCCTTCCGTGCCCTCGGTTATAAACATGCTCTTCAGTATCTCAAAAAAGAAATCTCCCTGGAGGAAGCAATTTCTCTTACAAAGAGGGATACACGCCGCTACGCAAAAAGGCAAATGACCTGGTTCAAGAAGATGAAGGGAATAGAATGGTTCTCTCCGCACGATTATCCGTCAATAGTGAAGACCATTAAGGACAGTCTCGAATAAAAAATGGAAAAAGCCATCCTCATCCATCTCTCAACAAACAAGAAGGATAAATTAGAAGCTGAAGAATCCATGAAGGAACTCAGAGGGCTGGCCCATACCGCAGGAGCTGAAATCGTCGAAGAAATTTTCCAGTTCCGCCCGGATATCAGTCCAAAATACCTAATAGGAGAGGGGAAAGTCTCAGAAATCAGCCAACTCAAAGAAGAAACAGAGGCCGAACTAATAATTTTCGACAACGACCTCCGTCCTATCCAGCAGCAAAACCTGGAAGACGATATTCAGGCAAAAGTCATAGACCGAACACAATTGATTCTCGATATATTCGCCCAAAGAGCCAGGAGTAAAGAAGGAAAACTCCAAGTCGAGCTGGCACAGCTTAACTATTACCTTCCTCGTCTACTCGGGAAGGGAACAGCCCTGTCTCGCCTGGGGGGAGGCATCGGAACTCGAGGCCCGGGAGAAAAAAAGCTCGAAGAAGACAGGCGGAAAATCCAGGAAAGGATCTCGAAGATAAAGAATGAAATCTTGAAAATCCAAAAGAGACGGGCCACTCAAAGAAAAAGGAGGAAGAAAGGCCTCATTCCTGTCGTCTCGCTTGTGGGATACACAAATGCTGGAAAATCCACTCTGTTCAACACCCTCACTCATGAAAAAATGTTCACTTCACCCCAGCTATTTGCAACTCTCGACCCAATCCTGAGGCGTGTGAGTCTTTCCGATGGTCTCCATTTCTTCTTGAGTGACACAGTCGGATTCATCAAAAAACTCCCAGTGGAACTCATCACTTCCTTCAGAGCAACACTCGAAGAGCTCAAAGAAGCAGATTGTATTCTCCACGTGATAGATATCACCTCCTCTACCTTTGAAAGACAGATCACCGCTGTAGAGGCAACCCTTTCGGATATTGGGATTCCCGATATTCCGGTTATAAATATTTTCAACAAAATCGACCTGCTGCCGAACAAAGAGGAACTCTTAGGAAAAAACCAGTCCTCAGATGGCCGTTCCATCCATGTTTCTGCAAAAACAGGAGATGGGATTCCGGACCTCAAAGGCCATCTCAGGTCTGTTCTCTTTAGAGGCATGGAATTATTCTATCTGCGCATCCCCAAATCTCAAAAAGAACTGGTAGAATCCTTCTCGAGATGGACTGTGATCTTGAAAAAAAGAGAAAACGGGGATTATTCTGAATTGAAAATCATGGCCGATCCTCAGAAAATAATCAATTATCTTCCTTATATAAAAAGAGGAGAAGAAAATTGGTAAGAAAAACATTCCTCATTTTTTTGCTTATGATATCGCTTTGGTCCTGCGCAACGACTAAAATGCCGATTTCATCTATCCACATCGGAAATCTCCCTCCTTCAATCGTATCTGAACTGTCGCTCGACGAGAGAATACTTGCCGAAGAGGCATGGGATAACTTGAAGCAGGGCCTGGGAAGTAAGGCCGAAAAAACGATCACAAGACTTGGAATGGAGAGCCCGATTTATTCCGTTGGCTTAGGCTACGTCAATTATCTGATGAACAAACTGCAAACAGCTGAAAAATTCTTCCGAAAGGCTCTGGAGGACCAGCCAGAACTGGCGCTCGCTCATTCGGGTCTGGCCCAGATATATCAAAAAACAGGACAAGAAGACAAGGCTTTCGCTGCCTTCAGAGAAGTACTCAAAACAGAACCGGAAAATCTCTGGGCGAATCAACAGTACAAAACCCTAAAGAGTAGAAAACTGGAAGAAGTCCTGGCAGAAGCCCAGGCAGCCCTGGAGGCAGATGACGTAAAAAAGGGCAAGGCCTCCTTGTTGAAAGCATTATATCATATCCTATCTATTCGCGCCGGTTAAAAAAAGGCAATGTTAAAATCTATCGGGGAGTCTGCTAAAACAAAGGAGTCATTGGCTTCAGAAATGATTACCAATTAAAATCAAGCGCACCTTGCCAGAGTAGTTGAGTGTGGATTACAGAAATAACATTGTATTTCTGATCCCTTGTTTGCCTAAAAAATAGGCAGGCAGACCTACCATGGACTGACAGGGAAAACCCCAAAGACTGATGATTTCTCTTGAAAGTCATTGGAAGTGTATCAATAGGATTGCCTCACTGTATATTTTTGTCACATTGAGTACTGAAATTCTCATTTACATATTTAGTATGATAATCTCATAAT
>Ga0209536_100014792_pt1 | contig 11180 bp, 8 predicted proteins | sample DeeMarSeWOR28_12_FD_187461 | JGI IMG/M metagenome (GOLD analysis project Ga0209536, IMG submission 187461) | Marine sediment microbial communities from White Oak River estuary, North Carolina - WOR-2-8_12 (SPAdes) (version 2) | ecosystem: Environmental > Aquatic > Marine > Intertidal zone >... | reverse complement strand
CAGTGTGAGAATCGCTCATTTTAGGCTAGACTAAAAAATCCAGGCCCAGCCTCCGGCCGATAGGGCCTGCGGCCCGGAGGGAGCCAGCGCTAACCTGTGGATTCCAAGGAAGGCCGCTACCGTTGCTTGGGAGACGGCTTGCGTTGGAACAATCGACCGGCACACCAATGATGCTGCGACTATGCCCCTTTGTCGAGCAGCTCTCCGGGTCAAACACAGCACCTAGAAACAGTCCCCGGTCAAGAACCGGAAGAACCGTAAGACTAAATCATAGGAATCCTGACTTCAAATCCTTTGCTTACACTCACCTCAACGAAAGGCGGCACAGCTTGGATAGTTTTGAGAAGCGGCTAAGACGACTGAAAAAAGACTATCAGAGGAATATTGGACCTTCTGTAAAGAGACACCGTTATTATCTTAGTAAAGGTGAGAGACGCAGACTTAAACACGAGAAAGCTCTGAAGCGCTTGAAAAAGAAAAGAATAAGAAGACTCTATCGCTGAAAAGGGAACGGCACGCTTCCTGGGGGCAATATTACCAGGCGACAATGACACAATAGGCTAGACTGCCTTGCAACTTCATGCGGAAGTGGAGCTTCAATCGGACTTTGTGCCACGGGTTTTTCTGCGTAACCCTGGCGCCTACCCGCAGGCGCCAGGATTTTCTGGTTCGCCCTAGCCGCAATTGCCTGTCCTGCTCTCAGCGGGAAGGCTGCCTCACTTCTTGCAGGTCTTCAGGACATTGACAAGCACATCGTTATCTTCTTCGGTATCCAAGTCCTTTTGATGAGATTGCAGATTGAATTTCGGTCAATATTCTCGCCTACCTCAATTTTCGCCACAGTATTCAGCCCGCCAAAGCCTATTGGCAAGTGCCAGTGCCAACAGGTATGAGATCACGGCGAGAGCCAGCACCAATCGGAACCCAAGGGACATGGCGAGCAGCACCGTGAGGGGGGCGGCTGACACAGAGGCAAAGCCATTGATGCCCCAGGCCCAGGGTAGGAGGTCTGGCGACCACTCTTTCAAGAGTTTCATGCCGGCTGGGAATGGCCAGCCCATGAGAAATGCTAACGGTGCAAGGAGGACAAGGGTGGCAAGGAATCGGGCTGCGGTGTTCCAGCTGGACAGTGGACCCAGGAGTCGGCCGCTCAACAGGAGAACCAGGGGGGCAACCAGAGCAATACCCAGTGTTGCAGCAACAATGGCCCGCAGCGGGGATTTTGGCCAGTGCTGGCCGCAGAGACTGCCGCAGCCGGAGAACAAGAGAAATCCACTCAATACCACCGCAGCCGCGAGCAACGGGTCACCCATCAGCAAGGTAAGACGTTGCATCAAGCTCAGTTCCAGCGCGAGAAAGGCCAGTCCCAGCAGGAGAAAATAAAAAAAGACCAGATTTCGGCCGTGGGGAGAACCGCTGCGCCGTCCCCAAACAAAGAGTGGCAGTAGAAGCAGGACTCCAGCTGCTGCGACGATTTGCACCAGGGAGACAAATAGCACGGCATAGCCCAGTTCAACCCGCTGGAACCACTGGCGGCCGTGACTCCGGATAAAGCGGCGCAGGGAACGCCAGCGAAAGAAGTCGAAGAAATAAGGCCGATCATCGGTGGCAGCCCGGACATGGTAGGCCCAATCTTCAAAGAACGCTTCCCGGTCGGCGGAAAAGATGCTGGCGGCTGCAAGTTGGTAAAAGGATCTTACTGTTCCGGCAGGGCCGATCAACCGGTTGTAAGGTTCGCGGCTGCCGGGGTCATGACCGGGCAGCACGTCTATGTCGAGCCAGAGCCGATCGCCGATGTCAATCACCTCGCGCACCTGGACCGGCTGGAAAGGCTGGTATGACGCCAGCGTGCAGACGGCCAGATGGTTGCGCAACTGGGCGATGTGTTTGTCTGTTTGCTGGACCCCAAATTTTTCCAGCGCCGCCACCAGGGTGGCGAGGATCTTTATGTTATCCCGAGGTGGGGACTGCAACCCCCTGGTGATGGTTATGACACCCCTGGGAGTCAACCGTTCCAGACAGCGTGCCATTCCTTCCACAGTCAACAGATAGTCTTCATGCAGCGAGAGCAGGCTGCTGACCCCAGCCGCCATTCCCTCCACACCCACCACCTGGATAATGTCAAAACGTTCCCTGGAGTATTCAAGATAGTGCCGGGGTGAGGCCACATGGATTTCCAGATCACTGCCTTTGAAGCCCTGGCCTGCAATGGGCGCCAGGGGGCCACGGAAAAGGTCGAGTATCTGGGGGTTTTCCACGACCATGGTTACCCGGGCTGCGCCAAAGCGTCTGGCAAGCCAGACATTGACTCCGCTGGTCTCACCCAGTAGCAATACCTTGGCCCCGGGTACGAGACGGTAGGCCACTGACATGGGGGTGTGGTCGAGGATGGGAGCTTCGGCAGGGTCTTCAATGAGGAAAATGGGGCCAGCGCTGTCGCCGTCGGCCAACAGGAGCGACTGCGGTGGGGGTGGGGTGATGGCTGTCAGCCCGGCAAAAAGAGTGTGGTGCAACCGGGGAGAACTGAATGAATCCAGCCTCGCGCGCGGTCCGTAACTCGTAACCAGGTGACGAGCGTCTCCCTGCGCCTCCCAGCGTTGCAGTTCTGCAAGCATTTTATGGGGGTCGACTTTGTCCGGCAGGGGCAAGACTGTCATGTCCACAGCGAGCAGCAAGCCAAGCAACAAGGGAATTCCTGTTTTCCGCCAGGAATCTCCGGTTTCCGACCCAGCCCGCCAGAGGAAAACCGCAGCCCAGACCAGGAGGGCGGCGACCTGAATGATTCTGGCAGGGGGCAGCCACGCCATGAGGCCCACCGCAATGACAGGTCCGGCCCCACTGCCAAGGAGATTGGCCCCATAGACGAGATGAACCGAAGCGGAAAAGCGCACCAGGCTGAGACCAATGAGGACCCCGGCGATCAGGAAAGGGAGGAATATGAGGAGTTGGTAGCAGATCAGATAGAACAGCTGCTGAGCGCTGAACAGAATGTACTTTATATCGAGTGGAAGCGTTTCCGCCAAGCGGTAGGTAATGGTCATGCTGAGGGCGAGGGCGAGAGTTAGGCTGCGGCACCAGGTGGAGAAACGAAGGAGCATGCGGGGAGACAGCAAAGCCAGCCAGGTACCGCTGGCTCCAAAGCCCAGCAGTGCCAGTCCAACGACCAGGTAGGCGAAATGGTGCCAGCGGGAAATGGAGAGGGTGCGCATCAAGGCCAGTTCCAGTTCAAGCACCGAAGCCGAGATGAGCGCCACAGCAGCCAACTCCCGCATGGCGGGCTTGTCCGTCGTGGAGAGACTGTTCAGGCCTTTGTGAGAGTTCACTTGCGCTAGATTCTCGCTCCTCTAATCAGCTGCCTAGCGGAGATCCTGGACAGCGCCGGTCATGGGAACAAAGACGACGGGCAGGAGTTCCTGGGTCCGCACGGTTCCCTGATTATCTTTGGTGACCACCATGAGACGCTGGACCTGGTAGGTTCCCCCCACGGGAATCACCATGCGCCCGGACGGACGGAGTTGCTTGATAAGCGGCGGAGGGATGTGTCCGGCGGCGCAGGTGACGATAATCCCATCGAATGGGGCCTCCTCGGGCCAGCCAAAATAGCCGTCGCTTATTCTCACCTTTACCGACTCATAGCCAAGGTTCTGCAATCGCAGTCGAGCCTTTTCCCCGAGGGCGCGGATGATCTCCATGGTAAACACGTTGGGCGTCAATTCAGAGAGCACCGCCGCCTGATAACCGCTGCCGGTGCCAACCTCCAGCAACTTTGCACCCGGTTTCACCTCCAGAGCCTCGGTCATGAGTGCGACGATGTATGGCTGGGAAATGGTCTGGCCATGTCCGATGGGAAGCGGTCGGTCTGCATGGGCGACACCTTGCAGTTGACTGGAAACGAAGAGATGGCGCGGGACCTGGCGCATGGCCTCCAGAACCTCGCCGTTCAGAACCGCTGGGCGGTGTCCGGCAATCTGGTTGTCGACCATGAGTCGCCGATCTTGCCTGAATTCGGAAAAACGAGGCCGCTTCCAGCCGGTCTCAGGTGCTTGAGGAAAGTCGGTTTTCTGCTCTACCTGGGGGAGTGGTGGTGGACCTTGCGAGAGGACCAGTATCAGGGCAGCCAGAGCCGCGCCGGCGATTATCAGAACCGTTCTCAGATGCATGACTCGCCTTGATCCAGTTGGAGTGGATTAGGCATGTAGACGAAACTTGCCTAGAGCTAGGCTCAAGATAACAAACGGTTCATCCATGGGTCAAGACACTGTAAAGCAGGAGTTTCCCCATTTTTTTGGGACAAATAAAATAACACCCAAGGCCAAGTGGGAGGCTGCGAAACAACGAGCATCTGAGCCACCGCTATTTTGGCTATCTCAGCCTCGCGAAGGCCAGCAGAGAGCTGTGGCGCTTTCTACACCGGAACACTGCCATGAATGGAGCGAAAATGCTTCAGCGAGCACAAAGCCAGTCCCGTCTCGGCGGGACTGCGAGACTGCGAGCGAACTACAATAAGATCAGACATCTACCTTACATTTCGAATCCCGCTCTAGTGGGATTCAATTGCTCATTGTGTAGCAGCCTTTCACTGGGCCAACCGAAACCGCATTTTCACTTTCAAAATGCACATAACTTCACGGATCACCTGAATCCACAACCGTCAAACATCACTTTTTGGGGAGACTCCTGACCGTAAAGGTGAATCATGCAGAACCTTTACATTCGAGCAATGGCGTAGTGGAATACTGGAGCAAGGTAAACCATAAAACCATCGAGATCTGAAAATCTAGCCATGCTCATCACTCCAATACTCCAATCCATCAGATGGGTTGATTTGACTCACCATCACCGAGTGGTTAACTTACGAACAACACGATACTGAGGGGGTGAAGCCTATGGAATACGACCCGGGTTATACACCACTGGCCCATGAAGATGATTGTGATTGCTGCTGCGCCTGCGATAGCTTTGCGGAAAGCAAAGATTACCCCAAGGATGAAGAAGGCAATCCCATTTACCGGCCGTTTTGAACCAAGATACCTTGGAAATTTAAAAGGCCCGCTGACTGCGGGCCTTTTTTATGTGCATGGGGTTGCCAAAAAGCAGCGGACCCGAGTAACCCTTTGCCACTGCTTGTCATCTATCACAGCAGCCTTCGAGCTTCTCGGGTCCACAACTTGAGATTAATGCATTCCACCTGGCCAAGTCAAGGAAAAAGTGGGCGCTTGGCCAAAATAGTCTAGAAAACCGGCCTTGCCAATTCCCAGACCTCGGGGGAGCGCCATAATCTCGATTTCAACAGTTCCCGGTGGTGCACAAATTCTATGGGTAGACGATCAAAAAACATGTCAAAAAGCTCTTCATGGGACCTCGCCTCTTTCACTGATTCTTCACGGTCCACTGACATGAGTTCATAGAATGTCTCCGGGTCGAATTCCAACCCTTCCCAGTGGATGTCTTGGTGACGCGGCATGTAGCCCATTGGGCTTTCTATGCCATAGCGCCGACCACGAACTCGGTCGACAATCCACTTGAGGACCCGCATGTTTTCACCAAATCCGGGCCACATGAATCCTCCGTTTTCATCCCGCCTGAACCAGTTTACCCGAAAAATCCGCGGCGGATTGGCCAGGAGCCGACCCATGTTAAGCCAGTGTGTCCAATAGGCGGCCATGTTGTAGCCGCAAAACGGCAACATGGCCATGGGGTCCCTCCTCATCGGTGGAAGCCCTGCTTCAGCCGCTGCCGTAGCTTCAGACCCCATGGTAGCAGCCAGGTACACCCCATGCGACCAATTGAAGGCCTGATAAACCAAGGGAACATTAGTGCTCATTCGCCCACCGAAAATAAACGCCTGGATGGGAACACCGTCCGGATTGTCCCATTCAGGGTCATAGCTTGGACACTGACTGATTGGCGCCGTGAACCGGGAGTTGGGGTGGGCTGCGGGCCGACCGCAGCCCGGTGTCCAATCCTGCCCTGTCCAATCAATCAAGTGAGCCGGCGGCTCCTTAGTCATACCCTCCCACCACACATCACCATCATCGGTTAGGGCCACATTGGTGAAAATGCAGTTCTTGGTCAGGGTCAGCAAGGCATTGGGGTTGGAGTCCATAGAAGTGCCGGGGGCCACGCCAAAAAATCCTGCCTCGGGATTTATGGCGCGCAAGGTCCCATCCGGCCCCGGTTTGATCCAGGCGATGTCGTCACCCACAGTGGAAACCTTCCACCCCTCAAATCCTTTGGGTGGGACCAACATGGCCAGGTTGGTTTTTCCGCAAGCACTGGGGAAGGCCCCCGCCACATAGGTCTTTTCGCCATCGGGTCTCTCGACCCCTAATATCAACATATGTTCAGCCAACCAGCCTTCATCCCTGGCCATGACAGACGCAATTCTGAGGGCAAAGCATTTCTTTCCTAAAAGTGCATTGCCACCGTAACCACTTCCAAAAGAGTAAATCGTTCGTTCTTCGGGAAAGTGAGTGATGTAGGTGTTATCCGGGCTGCACGGCCAGGGCACATCTTTTTGGCCAGGCTCCAGAGGGGCTCCCACGGAATGCAAACATCGAACAAAGCCCCCTTTTTCCCCCAGAACATCGAGCACGGCCTGGCCCATTCGTGTCATGATCCGCATGTTCACGACCACATAGGGGGAGTCTGTGATCTCCACGCCGATGTGGGCAATGTGAGAACCCAGAGGTCCCATGCTGAAAGGAATCACATACATGGTGCGACCCCGCATGCAGCCGTCGAAGAGAACCTTCAATTTTTCCTTCATTTCGTTCGGATGCACCCAATTGTTGGTGGGCCCGGCATCTGCTTTGTTGACGGGACAAACAAACGTGCGGCCTTCCACTCGAGCCACATCCTTTGGGTCTGAGCGGCAGAGGAAGCTGTTGTGACGTTTCTCTTCGTTGAGGCGAATAAAAGTGCCAGTTTCAACCATCTGGTTACAAAGCCTATCGTATTCTTCCTGAGACCCGTCGCAAATGTACACGCTATCAGGCTTGCAGAGGTAGGATATCCTCTTGATCCAGTCGACCAGGGTCTCGTTGTTCACTTTTGCACCACTCATTTCTAGGTCTTTCATAATACCTCTCTCCCGGAAAGGTTTCGCCAAGAGTTGCCTGATCGACAATGATAATCGACTTTTGTTCCTGAGGCCATGCTGTGAAGTTGCGACTTGAAAAAATTATCCTCATTGATAGCGGGCTCAGGAACAAGTAAATCCCTATCTCAAATCGGGCGACCGAGCGTAGCTCAAAAAACTTTCTCCTATTCTGTGTGGACCAGTACTTATTTACTTGTGCCAGTCCCGGTTTGCAAGGTATTTTTTCTCGAAAAGCGGTCTGGTGCCTAGGAGGCTTCAGACATCGTAGCTTAGACATATATTCATTGACACCCACAGAGAGCGGAGGAAAAGACGGTGGATTTGTACGAGGTCATCAAAGGGAGGAGAAGCGTCCGCAAGTTCAAGAATACCCCGGTGGAAAAGGATCTACTTGAAAAGATTTTTGATGTCGCCCTCTGGGCGCCCTCGGGGATGAACAGGCAGAATTGGAAGTTTTTCGCCTTGACGGGAACGAGAAAGGAGGAGCTGGTATCCATTTCCTCTACCAGCTATCAATACCTGGAACCGCATCTCCAAGAACTTTTTGCCGAAAAGCCCAAGATCATTGAAGCCACTCGCAGATTTTTCATACGGCTGGGCGAAGCGCCGGTTGTGGTCTGCGCCTACTTTGAGCCGGCGAATATGGAGGACCTGACCAGCTACCAGAACGTGGCTGCCGCCATCCAGAATCTGCTTTTAGTGGCGCACGCCAGGGGCCTGGGCGCCTGCTGGATGACAGGTCCGGTGCACGTCGCCGACCAGATCAACCGCTTTCTGGGAATTGAGGATATGACCCTGGTGGCCATCATACCCATGGGGTATCCCGACGAAACCCCAAAGGTACCCCCTCGGCGGCCGGATCGAGTCACGTATCAGGGTTTTTGATCAATGGGTTTCAGGATGCGATCTTACTACGGAGAGCATTAAACACTTTCAAATCAGGTACGGATCATGAAGTCTCTTCTGTGGTTCCGAGGCTCCGGAGCCCGATGACTCGACGACCATGCCGACTAGAGAAGAACGCCCACCACCTGGGTCCCTTTGAGTCGATCGAGTCTGGCCATCACGATCTGATTCTCACGAGCCGAATCGGCCGGGATCAGAACAGGCAGGTAGTTGTCCGAAAAACCACACATCATGCCGCTCGCTTCATCCCGCCGACTCTCCACCAGCACGGGCCGTATTTCCCCAAGGAACTGCCGAACGAACGCCAGCCGTTTTTTCTTGTCTAGGTCTCTGAGCAAACTGCAGCGGTGGCGAATCAATGACGAAACCACCTGGGGCCTCATGGTGGCCGCTGGGGTGCCGGGTCTGGGTGAGTAGGGAAACACATGCAAGTAGGCTATGGGGAGTGATTCGATCAGACGGTAGGTATTCTGGAAAAACTTGTCGGTTTCGCCCGGAAAGCCCACCAGCGCATCAGCGCCCACAGCCAGATCGGGAACACGACGGATCGCCTCCAGCACGAGTTCCCGGTAGAAATCGGGATGGTAATGGCGATTCATGCGGTTAAGCACAGTGGCGTCGCCACTTTGCAAGGGGATATGCAGGTGGGGGCAGAGTTCGGGCTCAGCAGCCATCAACTCGAGTAGATCGGGGGTGATCTCTCCGGGCTCCAACGAACTGAGTCTCAGGCGCGGCGGTGGACAGCGGTCGAGAATGGTTCGCAGAAGGACGACCAATTCTTGCTGCGGCTGCAGGTCCAGGCCCCAGTGGCCTAAATGAATGCCGGTAAGCACAACCTCTTGGCAGCCGTGGTCCAGAAATCGTTCCACCTGCTTGAGAATGGACTCCAGGTTGATGCTCCGGCTGCGACCGCGAGCGTGAGGAACGATACAGTAGGAGCACACGGCATCACAGCCGTCCTGAATCTTCAGAAAGGCGCGGGTTCTGTGGGCAAAGCTGGAAAAAACCAGAGGTGAAGGATCCACCGCTTTGCGAGCATCGCTCAAGTGGATACATGGAGACGCGTTTTCCTTTGCTCGAGAGATGTATTCCAGGAGCGCCAGCTTCTCTGTGGTGCCCAGTATGTGCGTGACCCCCTGGATAGCGGCGATTTCATCGGCAGCAATCTGAGAGTAGCAGCCCATAACCACCACTTGAGCCTCGGGATTTAGACGAATGGCGCGGCGGACCAGCTGGCGTGATTGCATGGCGGCCTTGCTGGTTACCGCGCAGGTGTTGATACAGTAAAGGTCGGCGGGTTCAGCAAAGGGGCGGATCAGGAAATCGGCTTGTGCCAAATGTTGTTCCAGGTAGGCAGATTCACACTGATTGACCTTGCATCCGAGGGTTGCCAACGCTGCTGTGGTCATGAAATCACCCGATCGATAATTCCGCCGCCTAGAACCTCACCATCGAGATAAAAAACCGCAGACTGTCCAGGCGTAATGGCCATTTGCGGCTCGTGAAAGCGAACGAGAATGGTCTGGTTAATCGGCTTCAGTATGGCTGCCTCCTCGCGGTGGCGGGAGCGAACTTTCACCAGCGCCTGAAGCTCGAAAGCGGGTGGCGACATGGCAATCCAGTTTACATCAGTCACCAGCATTTCACTGCGGCTGAGATCATTCTCGCGACCCACCCTGACAGCGTTTGCATCAGGCTCGAGAGCCACCACGTAGTAGGGGGCTGAGGACGGAATACCTAGGCCGCGGCGTTGGCCGATGGTGTAGCGGTGGATTCCCCCATGTTCGCCCAGTTGGCGCCCTTGCAGGTCCAGTACGGGTCCGGGCTTCGGCAGGTCTGCTCCCAAGTGCTGCTCAAGGAAGCCCCTATAGTCTTTATCGGGGATGAAGCAAATTTCCTGACTCTCCGGCCGATGGTACTCACTCATCTCGGCCGCTGCAGCCAGTTGTTTGACTTGGCTTTTCAGGAGGTTTCCAAGGGGAAAAAATGTGCGCGAGAGTTGCGCTTGGCTGAGTCCATAGAGAAAATAGGACTGGTCCTTCTTCCGATCCAGCCCTCGGAACAACCGCAAACTCCCGTCAAAATCATCAACAAGAAGCCTGGCATAGTGGCCGGTGGCAAGCATTTTTGCGCCCGCTTTGAGCGCTTGTTCCAGGAGAAGAGTGAACTTGATCCTTGGATTGCAGATCACACAGGGATTGGGAGTCTTGCCCTTGCGGTATGCATCCAGAAACGGTTTGATCACCTGCTGCTGGAAGGACCGGCGAAGATCCACGACGTGAAGCGGAACCCCCAGACGGGTTGCAAGCTGCTCAACGTGCCTGCCTGGCTCCGGCGGATCGTTGGGGCGCAGGATCATGTGCATGGCCGTCACCGGGTGGCCGCGCTCCTTGAGCAGCATCGTCGACACCATGCTGTCAAGGCCTCCACTGAGCGCCACCGCCAGGGGTTCTGGGGGTTCTGGCTCGTGAGAGCGCATCTGCCGTGCGGCGTCATTGACTGTGGTTGTAGTGGGCCGGGGCCGGTCTCCATCAGTCTCTGAACCAAGGGGATGTGTTTGCGGTCTCTGGCTAGTCATAGAGCCTCGGCCCGATCGATACTCACAATCATAGCCCGCACCGGACAGGTGTTCACGCAGAGTTCGCAGCCGCTACACTTTTCGGGATCGAACAGCACATGCATACTTGGCCGCTGGATGTGAAGGGCCCCCGTAGGGCAAACTGCGGTGCAGGCGCCGCACTCGAAACATTTGTCCATATCTCGCTGGATATCCTGGGCCACGGTGTCCACAATGACTCCCCTGCGTTCGAGGTAGCGGATGCCCCGGTCATAGCCCTCACGGCTCTGGCCTTGTAGCTCCATCACCACCATACCCTCGCGACGGGGATAGACGGTGGCCTTGAGTATGTTGAAAGTCAGGTCATAGTCACGCACCAGATTGGCAATGATGGGTTCGTTCACTATGTCTTTGGGAAAGCGTAGCACCAGCATCTTGGAGTACATGGCAGTCCTTTCCTGAGATCTCAGCTATTTCAGTAAAGAATCAACCCCCTGAGGACCCGGATTTGATCGACCCCCGTAGGGGGCCTCCGTACTCGGTGGTTTTTCCGCTTTGCATGAGTCAGCTGGAGTCATCACATGTCGGATTGGGGATCTCGGATTTCGGATTGAG
>Ga0209536_100014791_pt1 | contig 11180 bp, 6 predicted proteins | sample DeeMarSeWOR28_12_FD_187461 | JGI IMG/M metagenome (GOLD analysis project Ga0209536, IMG submission 187461) | Marine sediment microbial communities from White Oak River estuary, North Carolina - WOR-2-8_12 (SPAdes) (version 2) | ecosystem: Environmental > Aquatic > Marine > Intertidal zone >... | reverse complement strand
GCTTCTTCTGCCTCTCGCACACGCAGCCCGGCTTTCCTTTCGGTCTTCGCTGGAATTCATGCAATTTCTCTCCGCACATACACGCTTGGCTTCTGTTCTACGACGATTTCTTTCACCCTCTTCGGAATCATCATGAAGGCACTTACTGAATTCCTCATGTCTTCGGTGGGCCGAAAGCTGGTGATGGGACTGAGCGGTTTGTTCCTCATGAGCTTCCTGGTTGTCCACCTGACAATCAACCTTTTCTTGTTCGCCACCGATCACGGGGCGACGTTCGAGTCGTATTCGACGTTCATGGCAACCCATCCGTTGATCCGGCCCGTCGAATGGCTCCTGTTTGCGGGATTCATCCTCCACATGATCCTTGGTGTGGTGCTCTGGATGGCGAACCGCAGGGCACGTCCTGACCGCTACACGGTCAATCGGGCTTCCGAGGTAAGCACGCTCTCCTCCCGGGTGATGTTTTGGACGGGGCTGTTTGTGCTTGTCTTTCTTGTCATTCATATCAACACGTTCTTCGTGCAGTCGAGGTTCATCGATCACACGGTTCCGATGTTCGATAGGGTCCGAGAGGCGTTCACAAGCACATGGTATGTCGCCTTCTATCTCGTTGCCCTCGGTTTTCTCGCATACCATCTGCGGCACGGATTCCAGTCAGCTTTCCAAACCTTTGGTATCAGAGGGAGCAAATACGAGAAGCTGATCGACGCGGTGGCGGTGGTGTTCTGGCTGTTGATCCCGATTGCGTTCGCCGCCATGCCTCTGTATTTCCTGTGGATCTACTAATAAGAACTGGAAGCGCTATGACACTCGATGCAAAAATCCCTTCGGGTCCCATCGAGAAAAAATGGGACACACACCGCTTCAATATGAAGCTTGTCAACCCGGCGAACAAGCGGAAATACACGCTGGTCGTGGTCGGAACGGGACTTGCCGGAGCGTCTGCGGCTGCCAGCCTCGCGGATCTCGGCTACAATGTGATAGCCCTCTCGTACCACGAGTCGCCTCGCAGGGCCCACAGCATTGCCGCACAGGGCGGCATCAACGCACCGAAGAACTACCCGAATGACGGCGACAGCGTCTATCGCTTGTTCTATGACACGGTCAAGGGGGGTGACTACCGGGCACGCGAGGCCAATGTGTATCGGTTGGCTCAGGTTAGCAGCAACATCATCGACCAGTGTGTCGCGCAAGGCGTCCCGTTCGCTCGCGAGTACGGCGGGCTTCTGGACAACCGGTCTTTTGGTGGCGCCCAGGTGTCCAGGACGTTCTACGCTCGAGGTCAAACCGGCCAGCAGCTCCTTCTGGGTGCCTACTCGGCGATGGCCCGACAGATGGGCACAGGGCAGATCAAGTTCTTTCCCCGTCGGGAGATGCTGGATCTCGTCGTGGTTGAAGGTCAAGCCCGCGGCGTCATCGCTCGAAACCTTGTGACGGGCGAGCTTGAAGAATATGTCGGAAATGCCGTTCTCCTGTGCACGGGGGGATATGGCAATACCTTCTATCTCTCGACCATGGCCAAAGCGAGTAACGCGACTGCAGCATGGCGGGCATACAAGAGGGGGGCGCTCTTCGGCAATCCGTGTTTCACGCAGATCCACCCCACCTGCATCCCGCGGGGGGGTGAATATCAGTCAAAGCTCACGCTGATGAGCGAGAGCCTTCGCAACGACGGTCGAATCTGGGTTCCCAAAAAGCAGGGGGATAAGAGAAAGCCAGGTGACATCCCTGAATCGGAACGTGATTACTACCTCGAACGTCTGTATCCATCGTTCGGAAACCTGGTTCCACGCGATGTGGCCTCCCGCAGGGCGAAGGAAATGTGCGACAAGGGGCACGGCGTGGGCGTGACAGGCCAAGCGGTCTACCTGGACTTTGCCGACGCCATCAATCGGAACGGGAAGGCTTGGATCGAAGAGAAATACGGCAACTTATTCGACATCTACCACGAGATCACAGCCGAGGACCCGTACAAGGTCCCGATGCGGATCTACCCTGCGGTGCACTACACCATGGGTGGCTTGTGGGTGGATTACAACCTTATGAGCACCATCCCGGGGCTGTTCGTCTTGGGTGAGGCGAACTTCTCCGATCATGGAGCGAACAGGCTCGGTGCGAGCGCCCTGATGCAAGGGTTGGCGGACGGGTATTTCGTCATCCCGTACACGATCGGCGATTACTTGGCTTCGACGAAGTTCAAACCGGTCTCCACCGATGCGTCTGAATTTAAGGCGGTGAAAGACGAAGTGAGGGGCCGGATTACAAAGATGATGTCCGCGAACGGGACCAAGACCGCCGACGAATTCCACAAGGAGCTCGGGAACGTCATGTGGGAGTTTGTCGGTATGGGCCGGAACAAGGAAGGCCTGACGAAGGCTCTGAGTGCGATCCCGAAGATCCGGGAGGAATTCTGGTCCAATCTGAAGCTCGTCGGTGCGGAGAACGATCTCAATGCGGAGCTCGAGCGTGCCGGTCGCGTGGCAGATTTTCTTGAGCTCGGTGAGCTCATGGCGCAGGACGCCCTGCACCGGGAGGAATCGTGCGGCGGACATTTCAGGGAGGAACACCAGACCGAGGAAGGGGAGGCCAAAAGAGACGACGAGAAATTCGCGTACGTGGCGGCCTGGGAGTACACGGGTGACGGAAAGGCGCCCAAGCTCAATAAGGAGCCCCTGGATTTTGAATACGTGAAACCTTCGCAGAGGAGTTACAAGTGATGAACTTCAGACTGAAAATCTGGCGCCAGAAGAACGCGAGCAGCAAGGGATCGTTCAAGACGTACACGGTGCAGGACATATCCCCGGACGCATCGTTCCTGGAAATGCTCGACGTGCTGAACACCGACGTGGTCAAGAAGGGGGAGGAACCGGTGGCGTTCGACCATGACTGTCGCGAGGGCATTTGCGGAAGTTGCGGCCTGGTTGTGAACGGCCGCGCTCATGGACCGAAAAAGGGAGTGGCGACGTGTGAGCTCCGGATGCGGGATTTTGCCGAGGACGAAACCATTACGGTGGAGCCATGGCGTGCGAAGCCGTTTCCAATTCTCAAGGATCTGATCGTTGACCGCACCGCCTTTGACCGGATCATGTCTGCTGGCGGATTTGTTTCTGTGAAGACGGGGGGTACACCTGATGCCAACGCGCTTCCGGTTGCGAAGGCGAACGCCGAGGAAGCGATGGACGCCGCGGCCTGTATCGGCTGCGGTGCCTGTGTGGCAGCCTGCAAGAATGGCTCAGCGATGTTGTTTGTCTCCGCGAAAGTCTCGCACCTTGCTCTTCTCCCCCAAGGGGCTGCCGAGCGCAAAGAGCGCGTGCTGAATATGGTGGCCCAAATGGACAAAGAGGGCTTCGGTGCCTGCTCCAACACTTATGCCTGCGAAGCAGAGTGCCCGAAGAAGATCTCGGTGACTCATATCGCGAGATTGAACAGGGAGTTCATTCGGGCAAAGGTGGTGTGAACTTCTCGTTCCCACGGTGTCGGAAGGCGGTTTCGGCTGGCCCGAAACCGCCTTTCTGTTGTCAAGCCCGCCAACCAACCCATGCTGATTCATCAGGGCCATTTGTTGATAAAAGGCCCACAATATGGTAACTTTATAAACTATGGTTCGACGTAGCCGATATCTGGCAATCGCCTTTCTTGTCGTAGCAAGCCTTGCTCTGGCCCAGGACACAAAGGAAAACGCTGATTTCAAGCTTGCGGTCAGCCTGTACAACGATAAGCTGTACGACTTGGCCCTCGAGCAGTTTCGTCAGTTCGTCGCGGCGTTTCCGAACACACAGCAGGGGATCGAGGCGCGGTTCTATCTGGGGGAGACCCAGCTTGCTCTCGGTCTTCACCGAGACGCGCTCCAGACGTTTCAAAACTTCGCGATCAGTTTCGCTGATCATCCAAAAGCCCCGCAGGCGTGGTGGAAGGTGGCTGAAAGCAACGTCGCTCTCGGGAATCTCAGAGAAGCTGCGGTCGCCTACGAACGCGTGAAGACCTTTCATCCCAAGAGCCCTCTGGCGCCAGAGGCGCTGGTAAAATCAGGAGAGTACTTTCGAAGGGCTGGTGACCCTGGAAGCGCCGTCACGGTCCTGAGAACCCTGGTGCAAGACTACGGCTCCTCGGCTGTCGTTCTTCCTGCACGGATCGCTCTTTCTGAGCTCTATCTTGAGGGCCAACAGTACGAGCTCGCCCGTGTCGAGGCCAAACGTGTGGTTGATGCGGGGACGGATCCTGCACACCTTGCGCATGGCTTGTTTCTGATGGCTTCCGCTCTTGCGCAACAGGGGAAATACGATGAAGCGCGAGGGGCACTCCAACGAGTTGTCTCTGAGTACTCCTCATCAGCAAGCGCCCCCGAGGCGTTGTTCCAGCTTGGTGTCCTGCAACGGGACGCGGGAGATTTCGAAGAGGCTGTTTCATCCTGGACAACGTTGATCACCAAATACGCGAAGGCCGATCCCATGCTGCTCCAGCGTGCTTCTGTAGAAGCAGGGGGTGCTTTGCGAGACCTTGGAAGGCACGCGGAGTCTGCGACGATGTTTGAACGGGGGGCAACCTATCAAGGACCCGATACGCGTGAAGCGCTCTTTCGCGCTGGCCTCGCAAATGACCGGGCGGGCAACTCCGGCCGAGCCGCGGAATTCTACGGGAAGGCCTTCGCTGATACGTCGGGTGATTTCGACGAGCGTCTTCTGCTCATCGGTGCGTACAAAGCCTCCCTCCTCAAGAAGAACTACAGGACCTCGCTCGGATACGCCGAGGAGATCGGTCGGTTGTATCCCGCTGACCCCATCACCCCTCTTGTCATGCTGAGCGCTGCGTCCACGGCCAGTGACCAGTTAGGGGACTACCGACGGGCACTTGGGTTCCTGGACGAGATCCAGGCATCCAGTCAGTCTCATTCCCTCTCCGATGATGCAGTGTTGATGGCGGCGTCAGCCCTTGAGAAATCCGGTTTGACTCAACAAGCGTACGATCTCCTTCTGGAATTTCCCAAGGACTTCCCGTCGAGTGAGCTCAGGGACAAGGCGCATGTGGAGGCTGAGCGGGTGTATACGTTTGAGCTGAAGGAGAGCGGCACCGGAGTGGAGAACCTGGCAGGATTGATGGGGGATATGATTGCCCAGAAGAATCCCGGCGAGCTGGCGTATCGACTTGCTGATCTCTACATGAACGATCTCAAAGACTATCGACGGGCTTCGGAGCAGTACAGCATCGCTCTCCAATATGAACTTGATTCGGACGAACGTGAAACAGCGTTGTTCCAAGGGGCGATGTGTCTGCGCAATCTTGCATGGAAAGGTGAGCTCGACGGCAGGACGCGCCAACAGGACTTTGCTCGGGCTGTTGCGGCGTTGGACACGGTTCTCGCCGCATATCCGGACGGTCAATATGCTCATGAGGCTGCTCTTCTGAGACTCACCCTTGCGCTCAAGGGATCGAGCGATGTGCTCCAAGTGCGGGAAGCTGCTGAGCGTTATATGGCACAACATCCCGAAGGGCCTGAGAAAGGAGCAGGACTCATCCTGATTGGGGAGCGCTATGCTCTGGCCGGGAGAGCGTCTGCGGCGCAAGAAGTTTATCGGGCGATTATTCAGCGCTACCGAGGAACAGAGGCAACAGGGACAGCAATGGTGCGGTTGGCGGAGGGATACAACGGGATGGCCAGACCTGATTCGGCTCTGCTTCTCCTGGATGAATTTATCGCGGAGTTTCAAAAGCACCAGGAGTCCTCCCGGGCTGCCTTTATCGTCGCCGGGCTTGAAAAGGAAAAGGGGAACACATCGAGGGCTCTTGAACTGTATGAGCGCATTGCCACTGAATTTTCCTACACGGCCTATGCGGATTCGGTCCCAGAGCGCCGTGGAGATGCTCTCTTTGCTTCTGGGCGGTATGAAGAAGCGGCAAGGGAATATCAGCGCTCTCTGGACGCAATCACGAGAGACATCATCACCCTCAAGCAGCCCTCACCACCGGTCATCCTCAAACTTGCCGCCTGCTACCAACGCGCAGGAAGAAGTGCTGAGGCAAAGGCCGCCTTCCTTCAATACCTTGCCGCGGATCCTTCTACGTCTCTCAAGGGTGACGTCTACTATGCGCTGGCGGCGTTGGTTCGCATGGAAGGAAACTCCTCTCTTGCGATCAAGTATTTGAAGCAAGCCGCGGAGTCAGCGGCGGACCCCTTGCTCCGCGAGCGGGCAAGCCTCGAGGCCGCTGATCTGCTCTTTGAGTCAGAAGAGTACGATGGCGCGATCCGTCAGTATCGAGAAGTACAGCAATTGACGAAGAATGACACGCTTGCGCAGTATGCCGAAGCGCGGAGTGTCGTCGGTCTCTATCGATTGGACAATCTCCAAGAGGCTGACCGAAGAGCGCAGGCCTTCATCAAGGCACGTCCGAAAGCGGTGGAGTCTGCAGCAGAATTTCAATTTGAACGCGGCCGCTCCTATGTTCGAAAAACGCAGTTCGATCTAGCGATGCGGCAATTTACGACTGTCACGAAGGACTATCGCCGGAGCGCGATCGCTCCGGAAGCGACCTACTGGACGGGGCGGGTCTACGAGCTCCAGAATAAGCCGGGAGAGGCTGTGAAGGTGTACCAGCGCGTTCTTGAGGACTACCCCCGGCACGAGGTGGCGCCTCGGGCCCGGCTTGGGCTTGGGAATGCGTATTACAGCCTCGAGCAATTTGAAAACGCCATGAAGCAATTCAAGCCGCTGGTGGATGATCCGGCAACGCCTCCAGAATTGCGACCGCTCGCAATGAACAACTTGATCCTGGCCTATAAGTCCCTTCAGCTGTTCGACGCCGCTCTGCAGCTGACCCGCGACTATATCGAACAATATCCCGATGATCCCGACCTGATTTCAAAGACCATTGATATCGGAGTGCTGTATCAACGGCTTGGTTACTATGACCAGTCGGTTCTGCATCTCCAATCGATGTTAGAGACCGCTGATGCCCAGATTGAATCGGAGCTTCGATACTATATTGGGGAAGCGTACTACTACAAGGGAGATTTCCAGCAGGCCATCTTGGAGTTTCTCAAGGTTCCCTATCTTATTTCCAAGGACGGTCGGGGAGAATGGATCCCCCCCTCGTACTACATGGCGGGGCAAGCCTACGAGAAGATGTCTAGGTTTGAGCAGGCGATCGCAATGTACCGCCAGATCATTGACCGGCCGGGGATTGATGCTACGTTCAAGACTGCGGCTCAGAAGGAAATTGACAGGGTCAGGACACTTCTCCGGAAGTAACCGTCAGACGAAGGTTTGCGCCTATGGGGTATATTTTCGAGTCGGAAATTGAGACCATCATGAATACGGTCCGCGCCCGGACGATCGGGGAAGCGGACACGATTACGCTCCGAAAGATCCTGCGCTCGGATATCCATCCGGCCATCAAGGCGTATTTCCGAAGCGAGGTGGAGAAGCAGCTCATCGAAGCACGTCGGCAGGAAGTGCGGTCCAAGAACTTTCCATATTCCCTGCCCGAAGTTGTCAGTTTGCAGCGGCAAATCGATGTGATGCTGGTCCATCAATATCAGTTCGACCAAACTGAATTTGAAGTGCTCGTGGATCAATCGGTTCACTTTCACTTCAACTACCTGTGCCGCCCCCAATGGACACTTCTGAATTTCATGTTCGAAGACCGTCGGCGAATTTCGACGAGCGAAGTGCTCCGCAAGCTCCGCTACTGTGCCGATTTTCGGTATTTCCCTCGGGTCCTTCAGCGGTATATCGGCGACCGGGGCCTTGCGGAGATCGAATACTCGGAATTCAAGTCGCTGGTCAAAAAGATCGACGATGCCATCCTCGAACACCATTCCGCTGCTGATCTCGCCAAGCTGACAAGGCCGCTCATCGTGTTCTTGGAGATGGGCATCCCGAACACGCAGTTTGCCATGGGTGAGGCAACGCTCCCGATCAATGCCGCAATTGTGTTCTTTGAGGATAAGCACATGGTCGAGCTCAAGGAGAAGCTTGAAGAAGAGCGAGACCGCAATGAAGTGGACCATGTCACCGTCGACCAATTGGCGAAATTGATCACGAAGCATGTTGGTCCACTGCCCAAAGCATCGGAGGGGGAAGATCCCTCCGACGGTCCGCCAGAAGTGGCTGCGGGGAGCTTCACTCCGGACGTAGAAGAGGATGGGGAAGAAGTCTTTGAGAAAGCCCCAGAGGAAGACGAGAGCGTTGTAGTCCCGGAAGAGATGCCCGATCCCCTTCCAGATTCAGCTACCCGCGTTGACCACAGTCCGCACACTGCGACAGCGTCGCGTCAGCCGAATAAGCTGCTCCCTGAGCTTGCGGAGGTGCACTCGCTGTTTGAGGAACACGAAATCAAGGTCTTCACGAAGAGGATTTTCCGAAAGGACAGCGTTGAATTCAGAAATGCGCTTGATCGCTTGAATGCAGCGATGTCGTGGCTTGAGGCATCTCTGCTGCTTGATCAAATCTTTTTGGAAAATGACGTTGACCCATTCTCAAAGGAAGCGATTCGTTTCACGAACAAGGTCTATTCCCGATACCAACTGCCTGACCAACCCGGCGGCTTGGTGTAGGGGCGATCTGACCTCATCAACAGGCCCAATTCCCACCGGTACCCGTTCACATGAAGTTCATTGATGAAGCGCGCATAAGCGTCAAGGCTGGCAACGGCGGAAATGGCTGCATGAGTTTCCGCCGGGAAAAGTTTGTCCCCAAGGGAGGACCTGACGGCGGAAACGGCGGGAAGGGGGGGGATGTCATTCTTCGAGCTGATCGTCACCTCAGTACGCTTCTGGATTTTCGCTACACGAGGCACTATAAGGCAGAATCTGGCGTGCATGGGCAGGGGAGTCGCAAAGATGGGAAGTGGGGCAAGGACGCTGTGATCAAGGTGCCCTGTGGAACGATCGTCCGCGACGGCCAGAGCGGAGAACAGATTGCAGATCTCGTAGACCACGGCTCCGAGGTGATTGTGGCCCGCGGGGGGAAAGGGGGGAAGGGGAACGCTGAATTTGCCACGCCAAGGAACCGGGCACCAAGGCACTGGGAACCTGGCATTGCGGGGGAAGAGCGCGAACTCGTCTTTGAGCTCAAGCTCTTGGCAGATGTCGGATTAGTGGGGTTCCCGAATGCGGGGAAATCCACGTTGATCTCGGTAGTTTCCGCGGCAAAACCGAAGATCGCGGATTACCCGTTTACGACCCTCGTGCCTAATCTCGGTATCGTGCGCTACGCTGATGACCAGTCCTTTGTCGTTGCCGACATCCCGGGACTTATCGAGGGGGCACATGAAGGCAAAGGGCTTGGGACACAGTTTCTCAGACATGTCATGCGCACAAAGGTCCTGGCATTCCTCGTCGAGGCCGTGGGCGATGATCCACGACATGACTACGACGTGTTGCTTGGGGAATTGAAGAGGTTTGATCCCACTCTGGCGAAGAAGCCCAAGGTTGTCGTACTCACCAAATCCGATCTGCTGGATGCTGCGGGGAAACGGTCGGTCAGGAAGATATCATTTGGCGCGAGGGTGAGTGTGTTGATGATCTCTTCCGTTCAGGGGGAGGGGATCCGTGAGCTACTGGACGTGCTTTGGAAAGCCCTTCATCCGAGGAGGCGGGCCACGTGACGGCAGGCGACAGACAGAAACCCAAGCAAAGAGTGGGTCTTGTTCTGGCCTCGCTCAGCGTCCTGCTGCTTGGGGTCGCCATCCTCTCACTATCCGTCGGTTCCTCTGGAGTCTCTCTGCGGGAGCTCTGGATGCTCGTCGCTGGCGAGAGTTGGAAGAATGCGGACATCGCGTATCAGATTCTAGTAATGATCCGATTGCCGCGGATATTGCTCGCTGTCGCGGTGGGGGCCGGATTGTCGGTCGCAGGGGCCACATTTCAGGCGCTCCTGCGCAATCCCTTGGCTGAACCCTATGTGTTGGGGATATCGAGCGGAGGCACGGTCGGGGCTATTCTGGCGTTGATGACCGGAATCGGCCTGGCGCAGATCACTACCCCGCTATTTTCCTTTGGCGGTTCGCTTACTGTCACAGCGCTCGTTCTTGCCCTCGGGAAGCGGCGTGGGTTTATGGATCCGCATTCGCTTCTTCTCTCGGGCGTCATGGTTGGGGCGTTTTTCAACGCGATTGTGCTGCTTGTTGTGGCGATCTTCAATCAGGAAATGCGGACGGCCTTCTTGTGGCTTCTGGGAAACCTCAGTAACGCAGAAATGTCATCTGTTGCGATTGTCGGGCCGCTGATTGTTCTGTCATCAGTTGCCTTAATGGCCTTCGGCAATGACTTCAACTTAATTGCCACGGGAGATGAATCTGCTCTGACACTGGGAGTCGAGGTCCCTGTCGTACGTCGCCGCGCGTATCTGTTGGCCTCCCTCATTACCGGCCTTGGCGTCTCTGTGAGCGGCGTGATCGGATTTGTGGGACTCTTGGTTCCGCATGCTTGTAGACTCATGTTTGGACCGGATCATCGTCTCCTGCTGCCGGCATCGTTTCTCCTCGGGGGCTCGTTCCTTGTCATCTGTGATTTGCTCGCACGCACCGTGATGGCACCTTCGGAGATTCCTGTTGGTGCAATTACCGCTGTCGTGGGTGCTCCGCTGTTCATCTATCTGTTGAAGCGGGATGCGGCACAGATGTGACCTTATGATGCAATGCTCCTTGACTCCGTGTCAAAGAGTTCGTATATTGATATATCGATCGCGGGGTGGAGCAATTGGTAGCTCGTCGGGCTCATAACCCGAAGGTTGTAGGTTCAAGTCCTACCCCCGCTACTCGCTGCACCTACAACTGAGGAATCGGTTGTAGGTGCTTCTATTTTAAGCCCTTCCGTCAGTCTCGGGTCCACATCAGGCAGTGGTCTGACATAGACACGGGCCACTTTTCGTTCCCGATCCACGATTATCTTCGACACGCACTTCCTCAGAAGCACCTTCTTCTCAAATGCCGGCGCCTTTTCGAACCGTTCCTCGAAGTTCGACATGAACTCCCGCACCCGCTTCGAGGCTGAAATGAGCAGTTCCGACTGAACACCGATGGATTCAGCCCCCCGAACTTGCATCTCGGATAGTCGCTCCTGCTTCTCCAACTCTTCGAGCTTCTTCAGTATCCCGGCTACAATGGTCGGATTGTCGGTTTGAGAGATCGCTTCCATAAGGTTGGACTTCCGTTTTGCCAGGTCAGAGTGTCTCGTTCTGGCG
>Ga0209536_100014790_pt1 | contig 11180 bp, 8 predicted proteins | sample DeeMarSeWOR28_12_FD_187461 | JGI IMG/M metagenome (GOLD analysis project Ga0209536, IMG submission 187461) | Marine sediment microbial communities from White Oak River estuary, North Carolina - WOR-2-8_12 (SPAdes) (version 2) | ecosystem: Environmental > Aquatic > Marine > Intertidal zone >... | reverse complement strand
GCGGCCAGCGAGCGGGTTACGGTGGGATTCATCGGCACGGGCAGTCATGGCATCGGTATGAATCTTAATAGCTTCCTGGCACAAAGGGATGCTCAGGCTGTTGCTGTTTGTGATGTGGATCCTGTTCATCTGAAGCAGGGACTCGATACGGTCAATAAAAAGTACGGCAATAAAGATTGTGTCGCTTATAAAGATTTTAGGGAAGTGCTTGCGAGGGATGATATCGACGCAGTTATGATTTCTACGCCGGACCATTGGCATGTGCCTATGTCGATTGCTGCAGCCAAAGCGGGTAAAGATGTCGAGTGCGAAAAACCAACATTGACTATAGCGGAGGGCCGAGTGCTATGTGATGTGATGAAACGTTACGGCAGTGTGTTCCAGTGGTCCACCGAGGATAGAGCAGTATATGAGTATCACCGGATGTGCGAGCTAGTCCGTAACGGCAGAATTGGTAAAGTTCACACGATTCGCGTCGAACTACCAAGCGGGCCGAACACGCCAGGTAATCCGAAACCGATGCCGATACCGGATGGTTTCGATTACGATTTGTGGCTTGGCCCGGCGCCGTGGGCGCCTTACACCAAAGACCGCATCCACTGGAACTTCCGCTGGATTATGGATTATTCCGGTGGCATGTTGACAGACTGGGGTGCGCACCTGCTCGACGGCGCTCAGTGGGGCAACAATACCGAACATACCGGGCCGGTGGAGGTTGAGGGCAAGGGGAAATTCTTCAAAGACGGACTTTATAACACAGCTTATGAGTATCACATCGAATACAAATATGCCGACGGTGTGAAATTGATCGTGACATCGGGAACGCCGAGCTTGAAGTTCGAAGGCTCCGAGGGCTGGATAGGCAACCGGGGCTGGAGGGCCCCGCTGCAGGCCGAGCCAAAATCGATCCTGGACTCAGTAATTGGGCCGAACGAAATTCATCTTTATACCTGCAAAGGCGGCGAGCAACGGAATTTCCTCGACTGTGTCAAATCGCGTAAGGATTGCTATTTTCCCCCCGAGATTGGACAGCGGTGCTTTACAATCGCTCATATCGGTAATATCTCAATGCTATTAGGGCGAAAACTAAGATGGAACCCGGATAAAGAACGATTCATAAATGATGAGCAAGCGAATAGAATGCTGTCACGAGCGATGAGAAGCCCGTGGAGAATTTGAAATGATTATTCAAAAGGACCTATCATGAGTATTCAAAGTAAAACAAATAGTATGTTGTTGTCTGCTGGAATTGTCATATTGATGTTAGCTACTATCAGCTCTGCACAAATGATTAAATTAACAGGGGACGATTTCTCTGCGTGGCGGAGTGATACGGGACAGTGGGAAATTGTTGGTGATGTGTTTAGTGATCCAGCGAATGAAAAATTGCTTAAAAGCAAATCGGGGACGGGAGTGATGTTGAATGGGCCTGCCGGTAGGACATCTCATCTTTTCAGCAAAGCCGAGTTCGGTGATGTCAAAGCCCATATAGAATTTATGGCTTCGAAAGGCTCGAATTCCGGCGTTTACTTCATGGGGCGATACGAAATACAGATTTTCGACAGCTACGGCACAGAAAAAGCTCCGTACCCGGGAATCGAGTGCGGCGGTATTTACGAGCGATGGGACGAGAGCAGGGAACCAAAAGGATTCGAAGGTCATTCTCCGCGAGTCAACGCATCGAAGCCCCCGGGACAGTGGCAGACGTTCGATGTTATCTTCCGCGCGCCTCGCTTCGACAAGGAGGGACGAAAAATTTCTAATGCTCGTTTTAATATCGTGCTTCACAATGGTATAGTCGTTCACGAACAAGTGGAACTTACCGGGCCGACGCGGGCAAGCGCATATAACGATGAGAAACCAACCGGGCCGCTCATGCTGCAGGGTGACCATGGACCGGTGGCGTATCGCAATATAATGATAGAGCCGCTCGGGCCGAATCCTTTCTTTGCGATGGATACGGCGACGAAAGACGCCGCACATCAAACAGCAAAACAACAGGTCGAAATGGTCAGGGAACTGGGCTATACCGGCATCGGATGCACAGCGGGCAAAGAGCTGGCCGAAATGGCCAAAGAGCTGGATAAAAACAGTTTGAGACTTTTCACCGTATATCTCGGAGTCAATATCGATCCTGACCAGCCGAAATACGGTCCTGAATTGAAAGAAACAATTGAAGTGCTGAGGGGCCGCAATTCAATGCTGTGGCTGTTCGTTCTCAGCAAGAAACACAAACCATCGGATCCTGCCGGTGATCCTCGGGCGGTGCAAATCCTCCAGGAAGTAGCAGATATGGCCACCGAAGCCGACGTCAGGGTGGCGCTTTATCCCCACACCGGATTCTGGGTCGAACGAGTGGAAGATGCCGTGCGTGTTGTCAAAAAAGTGAACCGTGAAAACGTCGGCGTCACGTTCAATCTGTGTCACTGGCTCAGAGTAGATGAAGAGAAAAATATGAAATCGCTGATCGAGGCGGCGAAGCCTCATTTGTTCGTGGTCACAATAAACGGTGCCGACAGCGGCGGCAAAGACTGGAAAATTCTTATTCAAACGTTGGACCGCGGAACATTCGATATAAGAAGATTCCTGAAAACACTCAAAGACGCAGGCTATACAGGCCCGATAGGCTTCCAGGGCTACGGCATAGGAGGCGACGCCTACGACAACCTTAAGCGAACCATGAACGCCTGGCATGAGCTAAACGAATAGAAACAACTGATTTATACAACTGCCGGGCAAATAAAGTCGTGCATTTCTTGATTTATTTGTTAATATGGAAACACCGGATAGGTTCTAAGATTATTTTGTTCGTAAGGAATTGGAATAAACAGGTGAATGATGGAAACGCTAAAGTTATTGCGTGATTATTTCCCGATGGCGGTTTTTACCGGTAAGTGCCTTGTGTTTATCAGTGAGGACTGGCGGGTAGAGCTGACCGAGCACAAGGAAAGCGATTTTACCAAGTCCGAGGGCTCGCCTTCTATTATCCGTGTTAGAATATTCAAAAGAACGCTGGACGGTGATCTTATTCCGGGGCATTATGAAGATTTCCAACTCGCTTCGCTGGGCGAGCTTGCCGAGCAAATTGAAAAGTATGTGCAAATGGCAATCGGCACGAATCTGCGGGAGAAAATTGAGTAATCTACATGCGGAACTGTGCGTATTTATATTTACACCCTGGGGATGGGCTGGAAGCAAAACATAATTATGGGTAATCTGGCGATTGAAGAACATAATGAAGATACAGTTTTTAAGGCAAAGATTGTGCCCGGCAGCAGCGGCCCGACGCGGATTTGCGGACTGTTTGATGAGATGCTGAAGATCAAGGTCTCAGCGGCGCCGGAAAAAGGCAAGGCCAATCAATGCCTGATTAAGTACCTGGCCAAACAACTCGGCGTGAAAAAGAACGCTGTTAGTATCATTTCCGGCACAACCAGCCCTGTCAAGCATATACAGGTTTCGGGAATGACCGCCGATACGCTGCTGAAGAAGCTGAATCTGAACGAACAGGATCTTGGTTAATGACCGACAAATCGAATTTACTTCCACAAACTTTGTCCCAGGACGAAACCTCACTTAAATATATGCTGAAGCTGGCAGCTCCGATGGTGGTTGCTCATATCTCCTTTACCATCATGCAGTTCGTTGACAGGTTCATGGTATCGAGGCTTGGAACCGAAGCGCTTGCGGCGATACTTCCTGCCGGGTATGTTGGTTTTTTGCCGGCCGCGTTCATAATCGGGGTGATGACCAGCGTTAATACATTTGTCAGCCAGAGCCTCGGCAGAGGTGATAAAAAAGCCTGCTCGAATTACTGCTGGCAGGCGATATACATGGGCGTGGCTTATTCGGTTGTTGTTTTGGTGATTATGTGGCCGACAGCGCCGATGATATTCAAAATGCTGGGGCATGAGCCGGAAGTAGCCGCGATGGAAGTTATTTACCTGCGGATAATGCTCTACGTTCATGTTCTGGCGGTTTTCGTATGGGCGAGCAGCCAGTTTTTCATGGGAGTACATCGGCCGATTATTATGATGTACTCTGCGATAGCCGGGCAGGTGGTGAATGTCATCGCAAACTACGTACTGATATTCGGCAAGTTCGGTTTTCCGGCAATGGGAATAGCCGGTGCCGGCTGGGGGACGTTCATAGGAATAGCTGCAGGTTCCGTTATTAGAATGGCGGTCTTCTTAATCGGCGACGTTAATACGACATTCAAGAGCAGACATAGTTTGAATGTCGATTTTAGCAAAATGGCCGACCTGATTAAAGTTGGTTTTCCAGCGGGAATCGGCCTGATGGTGAATATTGCGCTTTGGGGCGTGATTTTGTTCGGAATGGTCGGCCGGTTCGGCAAAGACGCCCTGGCAGCGACAAGTGCCGTTCTTTCATGTGTGAACGTCTCGGTTATGCCCGTGGTAGGTCTTGGGACGGCTTTGACCGCTGCAGTGGGAAAATCTATAGGACAAAGGAAAAAGGATGTGGCAATCAAGCAAACCAGCGTATGCCTGAGAATAGGATTGGTTTACATGGGGCTGATCGGTCTTTGCCTGTTAATATTCAGGAAAGAAATCATGACTTTTTGGTCCTCAGACGATGCGGTTATCAGCATCGGCATTAAAATTCTCGTTCTGGCGGCAATTTACCAGGTCTTTGATGCTGCCACACATATTTATAACGGCTCACTCCGCGGCGCCGGCGACACTCTCTGGCTGGCGGCAGTCTCTGCTTTTGGTGCTATTATTGTGCTGGGAGTCGGCAGCTTATGCTTTATTAAGCTGTTTCCCGGACTTGGTGCTTTGGGGCCGTGGAGTGCTGCGACGCTTAGCATTATAACGGTCGGTTTGGCAAACCGGTGGCGATTCAAGAGCAATCGCTGGATGCGGATAGACCTGTTCAAGCGCCCTGGAGCTGGTGTTCCAATCAGCAATGGAGCAACTGTTGAATAGCGAGAATTATGATTACTCAGTCAGCTTTCGCAGATTTATGTTTCGAACGGCGCCGACGGTTTGCCAGGTTGCAATGCCCATCGGCTGGCATAAATCCATTTCAGCCCGAGTGTCGATTTTTCGGCCGGTTATATCCATATCGACGAGCGGTTCTTCTCCTTCTTCCTGGAGCCATGCCTGTATCCTGGTGGGTGTCACGCGCAGACGGACATGATACCATTTGCCGTTCTCGAAAGAAACAAACCGGGTAGTCTCGTTATTTGCGGCGTCGTAGTAGTCGATATTGGACAATCCACAGAGCGAGCCGCCCCAGCCGCCAAGAATCAGCGAGCAGTAATTCTCATTGACGGGAAAAGTGAAGCCGCAGAAAAAATCGCTGCCGGAGACCCGCATGGCTTCCAGCGTGATTTCATAGTTCATCCGTACCAGCGGGCCGGCCCAGGTTATGCCGGTCATATCGTTGCCCTGTTCGAGGTAAATACAACGGTCCATCACATAGACTTTTCCCTGCCCCCCGAAATCGGTAGTTTTCCAATATCCCAAAGTTTTGCCGTCGAAGAGACTCATTTCAGCCGGGGGCGCGGCCGGCTCTATTTTTTGTTTGCTCTGCATGTCCTCAGTGCCGGCCTTATGGCATGACCCAATGATCATGATGCCAAGAAGCAGTAATATCGTTAATAGCGTACTTCGCCATGCATAACTCTTTAAAGAGAAGGTTCGATAAAACATGGTTTTCTTCGAAGGATCGATTCTGGTATCCATCATATTTCTCCGGTCATCAAAAGAATAAGATTGAACAAAACGACCATAAAGTATATAATATGTTTAAACTATGAAAAAGATTTTTTCAGTAACAATTTGTATTTTGGTTCTCACACCCCCCCTGCTTGCACAGCGTCATGCGCCCCTTGCTAATGAAGGCAAGAGGGGTCTGTACTCAAGGTCTATCGAACAGGTCCTTCGACTTAGAGATGACGAGGTCGATTTGGCAACCGCAGCTCTGATTATCTCGGAGTACTGGAGCGAAATGGTGAACGGCCGGAGGTATCAGTCGGCATTGGACGAGATGGCTTTGGAAATTCGCAGCAGGCTCAAACAACAAAGGCGCAACGCAGATTTCAGGGCGATACCCGCAATAAATAAATATTTATTCAGCGAACTGGGATATAGCTCGATATCGGAAGCAAGCGATCCTAACAGCCTTTTTCTGCATACAGTCATGGACAGAAAACAGGGATATTGCCTGAGTTTGTCCGTTCTTTACCTTTCAATCGGAGAACGGCTCGGCCTGCCTTTGCACGGTGTTGTAGTGCCGGGGCATTTTTTTGTAAGATACGATGACGGGCGTGTGCGATTCAATATCGAAACCACAAGCAAAGGCGGAAATGCCTCCGACGAGCACTATATAAAAAAGTTCAAAGTGCCCAGACTTAACGGCCGGAACATTTATCTTAAGAACCTGACCAAGATCCAGACGCTGGGTTGTTTCTTCAACAATCTCGGGAACAGCTACAGCGACGTGGGTGATATAGAGGCCGCATTGAGAGCTTTTGAGCTTGCTGTCGATATAAATCCAACTTTGTCCGAATCCCGCGCGAATCTGGCCAATATATATCTGAAAAAAGGGCAGATTGCACAGGCGATCAGAGAATATCGCGGCGCACTGGATATCAATCCGAACGATGCCAAAACTCACAACAATCTTGGTAACGCTTACGCCCAGCAAGGTTCGTTAGGCTATGCCGTCTCTGAATATATGCAATCGATTAATCTGGACCCCAACTTTGTGGATGGATACAAAAATCTTTCCCTTGTGTACACCAAACAGGAAAGATACGGCCAAGCAGTAGCGGAATTGAAGAAGGCGATAGTTTTAGGATTGGCCGATGCAGGTTGTTATAGCCAGTTAGGCGACATTTACAGCCAAATGGAGGATTACGACCAGGCAATCATCCAATACAAAAAAGCGTTGAAAATCCAGCATGATTTCATTGATGCTCATTACGGCCTTGCAATTTGTTACAACAAGCTCGGAATGGTCGAGGATGAAATCTGGCAGTACAAAATGATTCTTGCTATTAAACCGGACATGCTTTCGGCCCTGGTCAATCTGGGCAATGCGTATTTTGGGCAGGATAAGTATAATACAGCAATTACACATTATAAAAAAGCTGTTCAATTAGAGCCTAATGAACCTATGGTCTATTATAATCTCGGGGCGGCGTATTCCAACAATGAGAATTACGAGCAGGCAGTAGAGGCGTACCTAAAGGCGGTGGAGCTTGATCCGGGGATTGGCGATGCGCATTACGGGCTTGCCTTCGGATTTTATCAATTGAAAAAATATGATCTTGCCTGGGAACACATCAAAATTGCCCAGAATTTAGGCGTAGAAGTAACACAAGACCAGCTCGACGCCATCAAAAGAAGATTGTAGCAGAAAAACTGCGGCAATTATTCCCGCTCATGCCATTCTTCAATCTTGATCGTCGCCGAAGTAATCGGTACATCCACGACCTTATCAATCTTTCCGCGAGCAACCTTCCCAAGCGACTCCTTCGTCGTACGGATAGGCCCAACAACGAGTTCCGGCACACTGAACGTCCGCAAGCACCTTTCATAATAACCGGGATCCTTCTGTGGCAGCACAAATGGTTTACTTGCAATTCCATTCGCATCAACATAACTGAAATACGTGCGCGTAAATGATCCGTGCATTCTCTTGCTGCTGAACGCAATCCACCTGCTATTACTTGACCAGCTATGCCACGACTCACTCGCCTGGCTGTTAATGTCAAGCTTGCTGTAAACGAATCTTCCATCTATCCGCTCACTTTTAAGATCAATCATATAAAGATCGCTGCTTGGTTGATATACCGGGAAACAGCTGTAATCACACATACAGAATAACAGCCACCGTCCGTCTGGACTAACTCGCGGCTCCAGCGAACTCATTCCACTTTCCTCTGAAGAAACAATAACTTCCGGCTCTCCCCACTTGTCCAGTTCCAGGTCATAACTTATTCGCATTAGGTCGTACTTTAATCCCTCGATCATCTCCCTCGTTATCTCTTCCATCTTACCCGGCAGCCACTTTATAGGCGCGCTGCAGTAATACAAATACTGCCCGTCATTCGACCACGCCGGGTATGTCTCAAGTCTGTCCTTCCTCGATAAGTGCTCGCATCGCTTGACCTTAACACTCTCAACATCATAATACACCAGCGCAGAATCAATATCGATCACATCACGATACTCATCCTTCCTCGCATGATGGAACAGTTGGTAAACCGTATTCATCGAATAAACCACTACCTTTCCGCTCGGGTGCCATGATGTGTATCCGAACTTCGTCCCGATTTTATTCACCTTATTATCATTTACGATCAACTCACTACTGCCATATTTTCCGCTCCGCAGCCCGATCAACATCTTATCCGTCTTATTATTACAGAATGCGTGACAGTTCAGGCACCCACCCTCGAAATAACTATTATCCAGCACAACAGATTCCGCATAACCGCCAAGCTGGCGCTGATAGATCCCAACATCACGCCATGTCCTGTAGCCCGGATGAATCTTTCTGTACACTAAGTACCCGTCTATCTCATCGCTCGCGATAGTGTTGCGAATCGTTTCATACCTCAACCATCTCCCATCCTTAACCTTACAAAATACCTCTATCTCCAGCTTTTCACCCTTATTCCGCTTAAGCAAACTGCTCCATTGCACCTCGCTAATCACAATATTACCAGTCCTGCTGAATACCTCGATCTTGCCACCCCTGCTACTGTTGATTCTCACGCAATAAAGCTCGCCATCCTCGCGCACGGTAAAATTCATCGCTGAAATATTCGCCGGTATTACTATCGAACTGTAATCCGGGTATATCCGCGCCCTGCGATCAACCTGTACAAAATCAACGATATCCTCGTTAATATCACGTTCGAAAAAGATAACGACACCTGCCCCGACCGCAACTACAATTATTAACGGTATCGTAAATATATAATTCTTACTCATCATTGTCCCGGAATGCCATAAAAGTAATAATACATGTAAGTACTTCTGAATCTACTTGCCAATTCACTTTGTGCCGCATTTTTAGTTCGATATCTTATCGTCACAGCAATAAATTCATCGAATCGACGCTGCGTTTCAGTTCTTATTTCCAGCTTCTTCAGTGATATCTTTTTCTTATTAAATTTATTATTCAGCAATATCGCTTCTTCAAACGCCACAGGTATCTTGTCATAATCATACTCTTCGATCCTGCTGGCAATTTCCGCAACATTCCATATCTCTCCTCGCAGCATGTATAAAGCCAAAAGGTACTCGAACGCCATCTTGTTTTTTTTGCCGTTCTCGATCTGCGCCCTCAACTGCATTTCTGGAGTCATAAGGAATCGTCCATCTTCCTCCTTCGGTATTAAAGATCGCAACCTCTGTATTTCATTATCATCCCTCAGCTCCGGATCGCTTTCAAGCTTCCCCAGGTATTGTTCCGCCCACTTGCTGAAGAACAACCGCCTTTGTAAAGCCCCTAAGTACACCCTCGCAGTCTGATTCTTGCCGGAAATCAAATTCACCAACGCAAGCTTCTTCAGAATAAAAGGGTTATCCCCGAACGACACCATACTCTCCGTCAATACCTCATCCGCCTGCCCGGCCAATCCAAGATCGATATACAGGTCATACTTATGCCAGTAGGACTTGTCAAACGCAGCGTGAGACAGCATCAAACCATCCGGATGCTGCAAATAATTAAACATATCTTCGGCAAACCTGCCCAGGTGATACAACGCCTGGTTCCTCGCCTGTATCGACAGTAACTGTCCCGGCTGTTTGTCCGCCAATTCCAGCACTTTCTCCCAATCACTCTTTCCCCGGTAATATTCAATCTGATACAGCGTTTTCAATTGGTCGTTCGCAAAATAATATGCCCCGTCACCTGCAACACCCAGCAAAACAGCCGTACACGCGACCCACTTAATAACACCGCCGCCTTTATCACTTCTGAGACGCCACATCTTCCGCCCGGACTTTTCCTTGTCCTTCTTCTTCTTACTGCCTCTCTTTGCACGTTCACTCTTCTTCAAAAATCCCATCAACAGCAAACATGCCGGGACACATCCATACATTCCGTGTAACCATGGGACCATTCTGTTCGAAAGATCATATTTCGTTATCCGCCACGACCACGGCATCAATTCGCTGTATGCCTCGATATGACTTACTCCGAATCCGTAAACTCCAATCAACAGGGGAATCACCGCTCCAAACAACATGCATCCAAATCCTGCTGTTCCTCGTTTCTTAACTGCAAGCTCATATATACTGCACATCACCGCAAACAACAAACTTCCCGCCGCCGCAAAGTAATACGCCATGACCATCAGCACGACGAACCATACCAGTGATGTTTGCCGTTTCTCGCTACTGACCGTTATGTACAAATTGAATAATCCAAGCACAACCAGCATCGCCATCGTCGTCTCAAAATGATACGCATAGCTCGTGTAGAAGAACAGGATCACGATTCCCGGCACATACTTCAACCATCCAAACCACTTACCATCGCACTTCTCGACTATCCTGCCGATACATAACGCTATCGCCCACGCCTGCAATACAACAACTACAGGTCCGATCCAGCGGAACATGAAGAACTGCGTTAGAAATACCGAAACATATCTGACCAAACCGCCCGGCAGCGATAAAGTCTCAAATAAATATGACCATTCACACGGAAACCCGGATACGCCCACTGTTGCTCCCGTTACATAATACAATAATCGAAGATCAACATAGACGCTCAGAAAAAGGTAGAACAACAGGAAAAATATCATGCTACGCAGCTTACTGCCATTTTGCAGGAGTGTCTTTTCAAAATTCATACTTCTTTACCCCAGTCCTGCTAAAAGAACATGGCAAATGGAGAATAATTATCCATTGTTTATTTAATTGTTCACATGCAGGACTTTGGCGCCTTCGAAGCCATTGAATCTGGTCGAAGAGGCAATGCTGTACGCACCGATGTTTTCCGTGTAAAGAAAGTCACCAATATCCAGGTCGGCCGGCAATTGCTCGGAGAGCGAAATCTTATCAAAGCTGTCACACGTGGGGCCGACAACGGCACAAACCTCTATCTCGCCGGTCTTATCCTTACGATTCCCTGAAGAAAGCGCATGGAAATTCGGAATCCAGTGGTCATAAACGACGCCGGAAAAT
>Ga0209536_100014789_pt1 | contig 11181 bp, 7 predicted proteins | sample DeeMarSeWOR28_12_FD_187461 | JGI IMG/M metagenome (GOLD analysis project Ga0209536, IMG submission 187461) | Marine sediment microbial communities from White Oak River estuary, North Carolina - WOR-2-8_12 (SPAdes) (version 2) | ecosystem: Environmental > Aquatic > Marine > Intertidal zone >... | reverse complement strand
CCCCCATTCAAGCTCGCCGCCCTGGTCCTTCTCGCCGTCTCGATGGTCGCCGTGGGCCTTCTTCACTTCGCCCGCCCCAAACCATTCGTTCGGATCGTCCCCAAGTTTCTGCCGGCGCCCCTCGCGTTGGTCTACATCAGTGGGTTCTTTGAAATCCTCGGCGGCATTGGCTTGCTGATCCCTGACGCGCGAGCTTGGGCGGCGTGGGGCCTGATCGCGCTCTACGTCGCGGTGTTCCCAGCCAACATCTACATGCTCACCCACAACATCTCGCTCAACCCCAAGAAGCCGATTCCGCGCTGGGCCCTGTGGCTGCGCTTGCCGTTTCAGCTCCTGTTCATCGCCTGGGCCTACTGGTTCACCTGACGACGACGCTACGGGCTCAGCCTTGCGGGCTCGAGGCGCTCCATTCGTTTCAAGGCGCTCTGCGCGGCGTGGAAGCCGCACATCCCATGCACCCCACCCCCCGGCGGAGTCGACGCCGAGCAAATGAAGAGGCGCGGGTTCGGGGTCGAGTACGGATCGAGTCTCGCGACGGGCCGGCTGAAGAGCTGAAAGACGTCCGCGACGCCGCCCGTGATCGCGCCACCCACGTAGTTCGAGTTGTAGCGATGAAAGTCGAGGGTATGCATCGTGTGCCGAGCCAGGATTCGATCCTTGAAGCCGGGGGCGAAGCGTTCGACTTGGTTCTCGATCGCCTCGGTCATGTCGACCGTCGATCCGCCGGGGACGTGGCAGTACGCATACCCGGTCTGTTTCCCTTCGGGCGCACGGCTCGGGTCCAACTGACTCTGCTGGCAGAGCAACACGTATGGGCGCCTCGGATGCTGGCCATGAAACATCTCCGCCTCACTTGCCGCGATTTCTTCGAGCGTCCCGCCTAGGTGCACGGTGGACGCTTCGAGACAGCGTGGGTCGCGCCAGGGGATCGGACCATCGAGCGCCCAGTCGAGCTTGAACGCGCCGGGGCCGTAGCGATATCGACCGAGCCGCCGACGGTAGCCGGCCGGCAGTGTGGAACCAGCGATCGAAGCGAGCTGATCGGGACTGGTGTCGAAGAGAACCACGCGCGCCGCCGGAAGCTCGGCCGCCGTCGTCACGCGAACGCCGGTGCGAACCTCCCCACCAAGCTCACGCAGCAGGCTTTCGAGTGCGCGCGGAATCGCTTGCGATCCCCCTGCGGCGACCGGCCAGGGCTCCACGTGCCCTGCGATCGAAAAGATCAGACCAAGCGCCGCTGTGAAGACCTTGTTCAGTGGCAGTACGCTATGACCCGCGCAGCCTGCAAAGAGCGCCTTCGCCCGCGACTGCTGAAATCGCCAATTGGCGAACCTGGTGGCCGGCCACATCGCCCGCAGCCCAAAGCGAGCAAAGGTGAGAGGGTCAGCAGGCCAGCCGAGCGGCCCGAGCGCGTCCCCGAAGAATCCCTCCCATTTTTCGAGAAACGGGGCGATCAAGGTGCGGTAGCTGCTCGCGTCGGCGCCGAGCTCCCTGGCCGTCTCTTCGAGCGACCGCCACATCATCGCTGCCGGCTGATCGTCGAGCGGATGCGCGACGGAGGCTCCGGGCGAGATCCATCGAAGCCCGTGTTCTTCGAGTGGGAGCGATCGAAAGAATGGCGAAAGGATGCCTGTGGTGTGCACAGCCGAACAGACGTCGTGATGAAAGCCAGGCTTGGTGAGCTCCGCCGTTCGAGCTCCCCCGCCGACCTCGTTCGAGGCTTCTAGCACCAAGACCGACGCGCCCGCCTGCGCCAAGGCAACGGCGGCGCTTAGGCCGTTCGGACCAGAGCCGACCACCACAGCATCGAAGGTCTCTCGGTGCTCGCTCACCGCCTCCCTGCTCTATTCAAACGCGGTCGTGTTGGTCATCCGAATCTCGAAGGCCTCGTCCACCTCGATCTTTTCGGTGCCTTCCGGGCCGGTCACCGCCAGCTTGTCCGTCGCATTGCCCGCCGCGGCCGCATCCGACTCGAGGGCGTTCAAGTTGAGAATGATTTCGCCGCTCGCGTTCGCCGTCATCTGCTCGACCGCGATCGCAATGCCTTCATCGGGGAAGTCGACTGTCTGCGGAAGCGCGTTCTGCGTGACCGCGACGTTGAGCTTGATCTCATCACCAACACGGTCGACCAGCGTGTAGGTGTCGACCTGCTGCACCTTGAAGCCGTAGAGCTCGAGCTCCTTACGGGCCTCCCAGCGCGCGCCGAGGCCCACAGGCCCAGCCGGCAAGACGACACGGGAAAGCGTGGTGCGGGCGTTGACGATCATCATCAGGAGGCGAAGCGGAATGTCAGGGCTCTTGGCTTTGTCGTTGAGCTCCATTGCGAGGGCGATGCCCCGGTCGTCCATCTCGACCGTGCCACCCACGTCGTCGAGAATGGAGGCGCTCTGCCGCAGCTCCTCGGCAACTTTCGGGTCGAGACCCTCCGGAACGGCAGCCTCGGCCTTCGTGATCTGGACCTCGAACTTCACGCCGCGCTCGGTCGGCAAGGCAGGCCCAGACACGATGTGGAGTCGGACGCCAGGCACGACGGACAGCGCCGCGTCTTCATCCGTCGTCGCCAAGGTCGCTACGGTGAAGTCCATGTTCGATTTCGTCGTCGTGCCTTCCGCAATCTTGTACCGAAGCGGCGCCTGCGGCTCGGCACCGGCTTCCAGAAGAAGAACCGGGTCGGCCTTGGCGTCGGCAGCCGTCGCAGAGCCCCCGTCTTTGTTGCAGCTGCTGAGAACCAGGAACGCTGGCATCAATATCAAACCACGCGCGAACGCATTCTTCATCGCTTCTCCTCTCGGCAACAGTCCCCTGCCGGCTAGAAGGCGGGTCTAGTCGCTTGGATTGGCCCGTGCAACCGCAGCGCCGTATCGCTAGCTCGATGATATGCGCTTGGTGGTCGCTTCGTGATGGCCGAACCTCGGCATGTCGAGAAGGCTGCGACCTAGTCGACCCAGCGAGTCGCCATTGCGCATAGTCGCCCCCCCCGTTAGCCTTCACCGGCCGAGCGCTCAAGGATGTCCTCCAGCAACTCGCCCATCGAAGAAGAGCACCCAGCGAGGCCATATCTGCGCGGCGCCGGGTTCCTCTTGCCCGTCGTGCTACTGCTCGCCGCATTGGGTTTCGCCCACTTCTACGGCAAGTTCTACCCGGTCGAAGAGTGGCTATTCTGGCGCTACGCGGTCTATTGGCTTTCCTGCGTGTTCTGGAGCCTCGGTTGCGTCAGCACCGGCTACGTTATCCTGCGCCGACTGACCGACGCGGACGGGCCCCTCCTCGAAACACTCTGTCTGAGCTTCGCGGCAGGCGTAGTCATGTTCTACTTGGCAATGAACGCCTTGGGTGCCGTTCACGGACTCCAGGCGCCAACGTTTTTCGTGTTGCCGGCCGCGATGATCGCTGCGGGCGCTGGGCCGCTGTGGCGTCTTCTGCGCCCACACGCCAGACGCAAGCGCGACCGAGGGTCCACGGCCCAGCCCCGCAGCGTTCTCGAAAATCTCATCTGGATTTTCGGCCTTCTGGTTCTGGCGATGATCTACTTCAAGATGCTGACGCCCGAGAACGCCCAGTTCGACGCGCGCTGGAAGCACCTTGGTCTAGCGGAGCAATACGCGCACCTCGGTTTCATTCCGCGCTTCGGGGAAGGCTGGACGGTCGCAACCAATCCGCATCTTGCCAGCATGCTCTACACCTGGGCGTTTCTCTTGCCGAACGCCAGGCTGTTCGACCAGGTCGAGCTCTCCGCCCACATGGAGCTCACCTGCCTCTTGTGGACGCTGGCCACCATTCCCGCAGCGGTGCGTTTGCTGGTACCCGGAGCTCGTACCAGCGCTTCCTGGGCAGCGCGCTTCCTGTTTCCCGGTGTCCTGCTCTACGATTCGAGCCTCGCCTGCGGTGCAGACCACATCGCGGCGCTGTTTGCCCTGCCCATCTTCATTTGCCTGCTCCGAGCCTTGCCCGACTTGGCCCCGGGATGGTGCGCCTTTCTTGGCCTGATGATGGCCGGAGCCGCAATGCCAAAGCTCACCGCCGGCGTTTTCTTGGTTCCCGTGCCGGCGCTGGCGGTCGCTACTGTCTTCGTCTGGCGTTCCGTTCGCGAGCGACGTCTCCTGTGGAAAGGGCCCACAGCTGCAACCGTCACGGCTCTCGGAGCAACTGCATTCTTCTGGCTTCGGAACTGGATCTGGCACGGAGATCCACTCTACCCGTCACTTCATGAGTTCCTCAACCTGCGACCATGGACGCAGGATTCCGCCAACCTGTTCGTCTGGGGCTACAAGGACTTCCAATTCTGGAGTCCCTCACCGGGCTGGAAAGGGGTGAAGGAAGCGCTGGGCGCGATGTTCACCTTCTCTTTCGTTCCCCACGACTACTCCCGATACCACGGCAAGGTCCCGGTATTCGGCTCCCTCTTCACCTTGCTCCTTCTCTGCCTGCCGTTCTTCAAAAACACGAAACGAATCTGGGGCCTCGTCATCATGACGCAGGTGGCGATCTTCACCTGGTACATGCTCCACCACCAAGACCGCTACTTGCAGACTCTCGTGCCTTGGATGGCAGCGGTCAGCGCGGCGATCATCATTCTCGTTTGGCAGAGCGGCTGGGCAGCCAAGGCCGCGGTTTCCTTGCTCGTCGTCACACAGATTCTCATCGGCGCCGACGTCTATTTCATTCAGAGTCACGCGATGATCCGATCTCCGATCAAACGAGTGAATGACTTGCTCTCTGCCGGCTACGAAAAGAAGTACGAAGAGCGCCTCCAGGTTTCTCAAGGATGGGTTGCGATTGGAAACGCGCTTCCTGAAGACGCACACGTGATGCTGCATGAGAACCATGGAAGCCTGGGGCTTTCGCGACGGACGACCTCGGATTGGGGCACCTGGCAGTACGGCATCAGCTACGGGCGGCTGAAATCTCCGCGAGAGCTGTTTGAGCTCTATCGAGAGCTGGGAGTGACCCACATCGTCTGGAGAGGCGTCAAATCCTCTGGTTGGGATTCGCTTGCCGGCGATCTCGTATTTTTCGATTTCGCGCTCCGTCGGGCTCGCAACAAAAAGGCGATGAGCGGCCATTGGGTCGCCAGCATGCCAGATGCGCCGCCTGCGGACGTCGGCTATGGCAAAGTGATATTCTTTGGATGCAACGACATGTATCGATCCGGCCTCTATGACTTGTCTCAGATGACGACCCCTGTGTTCGGCCCTCAGCGGAAGGAATTTCCAAAGCCAAGAGTTTCGGCCGAGACAGCTGAAGTGGAGTCGCTGCTCGAGCAAGCGGACTACGCCGTCGTCGACCCCCAATGCGCTTCTGAGGTGCAGTCCCGGATCAAAGCGGCCGGTTTCAATCTCGGCGCCCGGCGATCACTAGTCGGCGGCCCCCGCAAGGCCGAGTGGTTGCTGTACCTACGGCGCTGACCGACGCCATCGTGCCCTATTCGTGATGCGTCAGCTCTCGAACGGGCCGCACAGCACGACCGCCGACGACCCATTCCCTCACGTGGTAGGCGCGTTTTCCTTGTGCCTCGTGGTACGTCCGGCCGAGCACGTCCGCGACCAGGCCGAGAGAGAGCAGCTGAATGCCGACCAGGATGAGGATCGCCCCATGCAACAAGAGTGGACGGTTCCCCAACTCCACGCCAAACGCGAGCTTCTCGACCGCCAGGTAACCGCTGATTCCGAATCCCAGTAGCCCGAGCACGAGCCCCGACAGGCCGAACACCTGCATGGGACGAACCAGAAAGGACTGCAGGAACAAGACGGTGAGCAGGTCCAAGATCACCCTGGTGGTCCGGCCGATTCCATATTTGGATTTCCCGAATTGACGCGCTCGGTGGTTGACCTTCATCTCGGTGATGCGGGCTCCAACCAAAGACGCCATCACCGGAATGAAGCGGTGCATCTCCCCATACAGGCGCAGCTCCTTGGCGAGGTCGCACCGCATCGCCTTGAGCGTACAGCCATAGTCGTGAAGCCGAATTCCAGTCGTTTGGCCGATGAGCCGGTTCGCGATGATCGAGGGCAGGCGCCGGTTGATGAAGGTGTCCTTTCGCCCGTACCGCCAGCCCGCAACCATGTCGAAGCCCTCGTCCAGCTTCTCGAGCATCGCCGGAATGTCCCTCGGATCATTTTGAAGGTCGGCGTCCATGGTGACGATGACGGCGCCGCGGGCCGTGTCGATGCCGGCCTGCATGGCAGCGGTCTGACCGAAGTTCCTGCGGAATCGGCACACCACGAGTCGCGGGTCGTCGACCGCCAACGTGCACAACACTTCAAAGCTTCGGTCTCGAGAACCGTCGTCCACGCAGACGATCTCGAAATCGATGCCGGTCAGGTCGAGCGCTTCGTGGATTTCGCGAACCGCTTCGGTAATGCTCTCTTCCTCGTTGAACACCGGGAGCACGACGGAGAGCTCCCGCTCGGGGGTGTCTGGACCGGCCATGGGATCGTTCATTCGTTCCCCGACTCACCGAGCGCGGTGGCGACCAGGAGCAGCGTGAGCCCGACAGGCGGCCTGAGACGGTTCTCGACGTGTCGGAACCAAGCGGAGAGCCCGCGCCGCAGCGCCCGCTTCCCAGCACCAGCTTCGCCGTAGCGAAACGACTCGTCCACCGCTCGATCAAAGAGACGCACCGCCATGAAGGTCGGCGCGACCCCGAGGAGATTCCAATACTTCAGCTCGTCCACCCGAAGTGGATGTCGAGTGGCGAGCTCCTTCAGGCGCTCGGGCGTGTATCGACGATAGTGGCCGATGGCCCGATCCTTGGCTCCGAAGAGGCTTGGCATGGCGGGGACGGTCACGATGAGTCGGCCACCGGGGCGAGTCGCCGAGACCAGACTCGCGAACGCTCTGCCATCGTCTTCGATGTGCTCCAGGCAATCCATGCTGACGACATTGTCGGCAAGCTCGCCGTGCTCGACCAGACTGTCGACCGAGGCCTCGCGAATCCTCGAAGGGTCGAGCCCACACAAACGAAGATTCTCCTGTGCGGCTGCCACGATCGGTGCGCTGAGATCGATGCCCCGAGCATCGTAACCGTGCGCCAGCAACCAGGTCACCAGGCCGCCGGCCCCGCAGCCCACGTCCAAGACCGTCCCAGGCGCGATGCGATCGGCGACCAAACGACGGATGGCATCCAAGCGGAAGTCTGCCCCCTGCGTTTGCGCGAGCGAAACCTGCTGGCGCTCCAGCTCCGAAATACCGTTCACCTGATGCATTCCCTCGATAACCGCGCGGCGATGCTATCATGATGTCTTCGCCCCGCAACCGAGTCAGTCGCAGTCCCCAACGCCGAGCTACTTCGAGGGCGGCCAGGCCAACCAGGCGACGAAACCCACAAGGAGCGCCGGCAGATAGGTGACTGCGAACACGCCCAATCCGAAGGCGATACCGAGCGTTGCAGCAAGCCCGAACGAAGGGAAGATCAGCGCGAAGAAGGATTCGCGGACTCCGACACCAGAGATCGAGATCGGAAGCAGGCTTAGAAAGGAGCTGATCGCGACCAAGGCCGCGACATCGATGAACGTGAGATCGAGCCCAAGCGCCTTCGCAACTAGCCAGGCTTGAATGTAGCTCGTCACGAAAGCGACGACGGTGAGCGCAACTGGCACGAAGAGGCTCGGACCGATCTGACGCCGAAGCGCAGCGAAGAACGTGCTCAACCCGCTGTGAGTCTCGCCCTCCGAGAAACGACCATACAGCCATTGGGCTGCGGGCTCGGCGATGCCCCTTACGAACAGGAGCGCGGGGGCGAGAGCGACGAGCACCACCCCAATCCAAGTCATCTGCCCGAGCGGAGCTGAAACGATGCGCGCCAAGTGGACGACCCCAAGCGTTACGAACGCAAGAAGGACGTACACGTCACAAAGACGGTCGACGACGGAGACGGCGAGGCCCGCCGAGTACCCAATCGAATGATCTCGCTTGAGGTACTGGATTCGGAGCGCGTCGCCAACTCGACCTGGGGTCGCCAAGCCTAGGAATAGCGACGGGAGATACGCTCTATACGCGCTCCCCAGCGATAGTCGCGCGTCGACTGCGCGTAGCAAGTTGCGCCAGCGCCAGAGCTTCACATGGATCATCACGGCATCGAGCAGGACCGCCACGACTAGGGGTCCGATGGATGCCTGGGCGAAGGTATCCGCGAGCAGGGAGAGGTCGGCAAAGCGCCACAAGACCCAGGCGATCAGCAGGGGCCCGAGGAGGCGCATCGCCCACCGAAAGCGGGGGTGACTCACGGGTCGATGGCCTCTTCGGTCTCGGCTGGGCTGACCGATCGATAGAGGCTCCAATGACGCTCACGCTGGACGAGCTCCAGCGTGCCCGCCGCCTTGCGCTTGTCGAAGACGCTCTTGTTTCGCCCACGAAGATCGTGTGCCTCGACCAGGTAGTAGTCAGTGTCGACGTTGTGATCGAGGTAGTAGACGTGCGCACGATTGGAGACGTGGGCACCGATTCGATCGGTGACCGAAACGGATGCGTCGGGCTCGATCCGGCTGATCAGCTCGACGAATGCGTCGTAGCGTTGCCGCGTGTCTTCGGTGAGTGCGCGCACTACTGTCCTGTAGCCGCCCCGGAAGCTGTTGTTCTCGACGATGGCGCCGAACTTCCAGCTCACCAGGAGGCTTGCGATGAACACGCAGCCCATGAACACAGCCGTCAGACTCTTGTGTTTCGGGCGCGAGGCGGCCAGGCGGCGAAGCCCCAGCGGCGCAAGCGCGATGGCGACGGGCAGAAGGACGGCAGAGTACTGGAAATGCGGGCTGTACACCGCGGACTTCGACGCGAGCAGAATGAAGAGGAGCCCATAGAGCAAGATCACCCTGGCTCGCCCGGCCCAGGCTGGAAGAAACAACAATGGGAAGAAGACCACGAGCAGGTACTGGACCTTTTTCTCCCTCGCGATGAGGTCGACGACGAACGCTGGGTTGGTGAGCAGCGAGATCAAGAAATCGGCCTCTCCCCATTTGTTCGGGATCATCTCCTCGTAGTAGTAGACGTATCCGTGCGCGCCGCCGCCCTGGTTGAAAAGACCGGTCGCCTGCATGAACACGGTCTTGACGACGACCAGGTAGACCAAGCTGATCAGAATCGTCGCCCAGCCTGCGCGCTTGTACGGGGGTTCTCCCGACAAAACGCCATACAGTCCCACGAAGCACATCAGCAGCGAGACATCCTCTCGAATGAGAAGAAGCACGGCCAAGCTTGCGAAGTAGAGCGGGAACCTCCCCGAGAAAAGGAAGTAGAGCGCGAAGAGAAGCGGAGTAAAGACGAGTGTCAGCGAGTGGAACTCGTAGAGATTGGCGCCGTGCAGCGCAGGGTGCAGCACGTACGCCAGCGCCCAAATGAGACCCCAAGCGCGAGAGCCGAGTTGACCGCGCCCGATGAGATAGGTGGCAACCGCGCCCGCTCCCAACCACACGGACTGCAAGACCAGCAAAAGCTCCGCGCGCGGCCAGAGTCGATAGAGCGGAGAGAGGATGACCAGGATTGGGTCGAAGTGCGCCGAAGCGTGGGTGCCCCCGCGAACGAGAGTGCAGCCGAGGGGTCGTCCGTGGCTCGACTGGTAGAAGATGTTGTCGTAGACGCCGAGGTCCATGGTGCGCATCTGAAAGGCGTGGTGATGGGTGATGGCGAGCTTCGAGAAAACGTACGCGTACGCCGCCCAGATCGCGAAGACGATGCCCAAACCGATCCAGTCTCGCTGGCGTTCCGAGAGGATCGGCGATCGATTCAGCGCCCGCAGATGTTGGATCCAAGCCGAAAAGGTCGGCCACCAGGCCAGCACGGCGAGAGCGATGTAGAGCCAGGTCAACCACTGGTGCGTGGTCTCGATCTTCGGCTCCGTGAGGGCGACGATGGCAGGTCCACTCAGAAGGAAAGATAGGTACGGATGTAGCCGCCGGGCCCGGTCGACGCCCGGAGGGCTATGGTCAGTGCGCGGATAGCGAAGTGCGAGCAGATAGAGCGCGCCCACCAAGATCCACGAGGCCGCAAAGAAGCCGAGCCCGAGGAATCGCTCTTCCCGCGTCAGCTTGTTGTTGAACATGGCCGGCAGCAGCTCGGCATGGGTGGCTGCAAAGAGCGTTGCACCAAGCGCGATGGCGACCAGCGTGGGCCAAACCGAGAAGACCCCAAGCCGGACCGTTGCGGTCGTGAACGCATCTAGCTTTCTGAACCGTGCCCCCGCTTCACGCATCGTCTACGACTTACTCATCCTCGTCACCGAGGGCCTTTTAGGAGCCCCGCAGCCAACAGACAAGCCGCGGCTCTAGACGCCGAATCGCTCGTTGTACGCCTTGAGCGTCTCGCGCACCTGCTCGTCGCTGAGTCCGAAATCCTCGATGGCATATTCGTGCTCGCCCTCCTGGGAGGTTGGCTTTTCGGCGATGCGTTCTTCGAGCAGCCGAGCGACCTCCTCGGTGAACTCCAGGTCGAAGTGCGAGTAGATGTCCCGCAGCACCGTCATCGGGCTGGCCATCAGGTCGCGAAGCCGGACATCGTAGAGCTGCGACTCGGGAATCTTGTTTCGGGACTCCATCGCTCGTTCCAGACCGATCCGGGTGTACTCGAGCCAGAACTGGCCGAGCTCCTTCACATCGAGGCTACGCTTCAATTTGGAAGCCATCTTGGCTGACAAGCTGCAGTGCGAGGCGAGCGCCTTGGTGATGTCTCGATGCGTGAAGATGATCTGGGCGTCCGGGTACACCGCCATCAGCGCGTCCAAGTTCCAGATGTGCCACGGGCACTTCAGCACCCAGCGCTTCGCGGAGCGTTGCGCGTTCAGGATCTTGAGCTGCAGCTTGTGGAACTCGTAAGGCTCGGTCATGTCCCAATCGAGCATGTCCATGGCGTAGCTATAGGCGGCGAAACCCACCCAAAAGGTCAGCACGGCCATGTCGTTTTCGAGCAGGAAGAAGTCCTCTTCGTAGGAGTCCGCGGTGACGTTGTGGGCAACGCCCTGATCGGGGATTGCGGCCTGGTTGAAGCCGAACGTGAACTTGGCCTGCGCGCGCCGCCAAGCGGCGTCACCCAGGGGATCGCCTAGGCGGCCGAGTGGATAGGCAAGCTCCCAGGCTTGGGCCACGCGGTTGTTCGGGTCGGCAGCGAGAACGTTGTGGAGGAACGTAGTGCCGGTGCGGAAGAATCCCGTGATGACCACAGGACGCTCGATGTCGACCTGCTCGAGCTCGG
>Ga0209536_100014788_pt1 | contig 11181 bp, 9 predicted proteins | sample DeeMarSeWOR28_12_FD_187461 | JGI IMG/M metagenome (GOLD analysis project Ga0209536, IMG submission 187461) | Marine sediment microbial communities from White Oak River estuary, North Carolina - WOR-2-8_12 (SPAdes) (version 2) | ecosystem: Environmental > Aquatic > Marine > Intertidal zone >... | reverse complement strand
CGATCGTCAATGCCTAATTCCACAGCCCTTTGCTGAAGGTGTTGTAAAATGGGATCAGCATTTCCATCGCCGCCGACAATGATGAGTCGAAGCCGGCTGAAACTTTTTAGATGAATCATGGCCCTTAACAGTCGATCAAGGCCTTTTAATGGATCAAGCCGTCCGACATACAAGACAATCCGATCTTTGGAATCCAACATCAATCTTTCTCTTGCGGCCAACTTATCAACAGGAAAAAAAAGTTTTTAACACTTTATACACAGCTTTCCCAACCGGTTTTTTGGGAGACCACCGTTTTGTTTTATTTTTGGACAAGTACTTATGAGACCTGGTAAAAACCGACACATTCATTTTATTGCAATTGGTGGGAGTGCGATGCATAACCTGGCCATCGCGCTGTCCCAACAGGGATTTCGGGTGACTGGATCCGATGACGATATATTTGAACCTTCCAGGGCCAGGCTTTTAAAGCATGGGCTCCTTCCGCCGGAAATGGGTTGGTATCCGCAAAGGATTACCACGGATACCCACGCTGTGATCCTGGGAATGCATGCCCGAATCGACAATCCGGAACTACTTATAGCTCAGAAATTAGGCCTCCGGATTTACTCCTTTCCTGAATATATCTTTGAAGTAAAAAAATCGGCAAACCGGATTGTAATAGCCGGATCCCATGGGAAAACAACCATCACCTCCATGATCGCTCATGTGCTCAGGCACCTTGGCCGGGAATTCGATTACCTTATAGGTGCGGGGATAATGGGTTTCGAAAATATGGTAAAAATTTCGGAAGCCCCCCTCATGATTCTCGAAGGGGATGAATATTTATCATCGGCCTTGGACCCGACACCAAAATTTATCCGGTATAATCATAAAATAGGATTGATAAGTGGCATTGCCTGGGATCATATCAACGCGTTTCCTACCAGGGAGTTATATAATAGTCAGTTTGAAAAATTTATAGAAAATACACCTGGCGATGGAGAGCTTATATATAATGAAGAAGATAAAACGCTGAAGCAACTGGTTGAAAAAAAAGGTGGAAAATTTAAAACCATTCCTTATTCCACCCCTCCTTACAGGGTAAGAAATGAAACCTATCATTACACGTTCGAATCAGACAGTATTCCATTAAATATATTCGGGAAACATAATATGCTGAATATGGCAGGTGCCCTTAAAGTTTTGCAGCGGCTTGGATATGAAGAAAGCCAGTCCGTTCCGATTCTGAAGTCGTTTTCCGGAGCAGCGAATCGTCTCGAAAAAATATACGATCATCAGGAAATTATCGTTTACAAGGATTTTGCACATTCCCCTTCAAAACTGCGGTCAACTACAGAAGCAATCAGGGAAATGTATCCCAACAGAAAGATCATAAACTGTTTTGAACTGCATACTTACAGCAGCTTGAATAAAAATTTTATCCCGGAATATAAGAATTCGCTTTCCCAGGGTGATATTAATATTGTTTTTATCAACGATCATACACTGGAATTAAAAAAAATGGAATACCTGGATGAAAGGATTATCCGGAAGGGATTTTCTAATAATGATTTATATATCTATCGAAAACCAGAAGAATTGATTCAGTTTCTTATCACCCAAATAAAAATAAATACCGTATTATTGATGATGTCTTCCGGTAATTTCGGGGGCTCGACTTTAGATCAATTAATTGATTACCTTGATAAAAAATTCAAATAATGTATCTGCACTTAAAAAATCCACTTGTCTTTTTTGATCTTGAAACCACCGGGACCAATATCTCCAAAGATAAAATAGTTGAATTCGCCGCAGTTAAAGTACTTCCGGATGGCAATAAAAACACCCTGGTTCAATTGATCAACCCGTTGATCCCGATCCCCTCGGAAGTTACCCTGATCCATGGTATTTCGGATGAGGATGTAAAGGAGGCCCCCCCTTTTAAAAATGTTGCCAAGGAACTGGCCCGGTTTTTTGAAGGTTGCGATCTGGCCGGATTTAATATAATCAAATTCGATGTTCCCTTATTGGTGGAAGAATTCCTTAGGGCCGGTGTGGATTTTGAAATCAGCACCAAAAAATTACTGGATGCTCAAAAAATTTTCCATTTGATGGAAAAAAGAAATCTGGCCTCGGCTTATAAATTTTATTGCAATAAGGATTTACATGGAGCCCACTCAGCATTGACGGATACGATGGCAACGGTGGAAGTATTTGAGCAGCAAATTAAGAAATATGAAGGGATGGCTGTGACAGACCTTAAAGGTGATCAAATCGGGATTATAGAAAATGAGATGGGTATCCTGCACGAGTTGACCAACCTGAATATGGTTGATTTAGCAGGCAGAATCGTTTACAATGAAAAACAAGAAGAGATATTTAATTTTGGTAAACATAAAGGGAAAAGAGTCATAGACGTATTTAAAAATGAACCCACCTATTATGACTGGATGTTGAATGGCGACTTTCCTCTCGATACCAAACGAAAATTAACACAAATAAAACTAAGGTCTTTCAACCAAAAATAAATTTTTGTATATTATTCGAAAGACATAATTTTTATGCAAACATCTCAACCGATAATGAATCATGTCGAAAGTTATTATTGTTTCCAACCGATTACCGATAAGAATTGAAAAGGAGAATAACAAACTGACTTATCATCCAAGCGAGGGTGGGCTTGCTACCGGTCTCGGTTCGATTTATAAACAGGGTAATAATCTTTGGATCGGATGGCCGGGTATTGAGTTGAAAAAGGATAAAGAAAAACAAGGGGTAACCGATGAGATTCGAAAAGAAAACATGGTCCCTGTATTCTTAACCAGCGAGGATGTCGAGGTGTTCTATGAAGGATTCAGCAATGCAACCTTATGGCCGCTCTTTCATTATTTCAATCAATTTGCCATTTACGATCAGAAATTGTACGAAGGATACAAGGAAGTAAATTATAAATATTGTGACATCGTAGTTGAAATGGCCAATCCCGGGGATATCATCTGGGTACATGATTATCAATTATTGCTTCTCCCGGAGATGATCCGTGAAAAACTACCCAATATCAGCATCGGATTCTTTCTTCATATTCCTTTTCCTTCTTTTGAAGCATTCAGACTTTTACCCTGGCGGAGGGAGATCCTGATGGGAATGCTGGGATCGGACCTGATCGGGTTTCATACATACGATGATATGAGACACTTTTTAAGTTCAGTAAGCCGAATAGCCGCCATTCCCAATTCGAAAGGTGTGGTCATGGTGGAATCCAGAAACGTGGAAGTCGACTCATTCCCTATGGGAATCGACTACGATAAGTATCATAATGTGGCATCCTCTCCGGAAACAATCAAGCGCGAAGTTGATTACAGAACCTCCCTCGGGAAACATAAACTGATCCTTACCATTGATCGGCTTGATTATTCCAAAGGAATTCCTCAGCGGCTGTATGCCCTTGACGAGTTTTTCGAAAAATACCCGGAATTTATCGGTATCGTCTCACAAATCATGATTGTGGTCCCTTCGAGGGATAATGTAGGTGAATATAAACGTCTGAAGGAAGAAATCGATCTGCTGGTAGGAAGGATCAACGGGAAATATGGCACTATTCACTGGACTCCCATACATTATTTCTACCGTTCCTTTTCCCTGCATTCACTTTCCGCCTTTTACCGGATGGCGGATGTAGCCCTGGTGACTCCCATGCGGGACGGCATGAACCTGGTCTGTAAAGAATATATTGCTTCCAAACTCGACCAGAAAGGGGTACTGATCCTGAGTGAGATGGCTGGAGCATCCAAGGAATTATCCGATGCAATCCTGATCAATCCCAATGATATCGAACAAATGGTCGAAGCCATCCATGAGGCACTGGTCATGCCTCCGGAAGATCAGATTGCTCACATAAAAGTCATGCAGGAATCACTGAAAAGATATAATATTCACCACTGGGTTAAAATATTTTTTGAAAGGCTGAACAACGTAATTGCCCGTCAGGAATCCCTGGCTACCAAAATTCTGGATAGTAACTTGATCCGGCTAATCAAGGCAGAATACGATAAGGCTAAAAGCCGGATTCTGTTTCTCGATTATGACGGGACACTTACCGGATTTTTCGATAAACCACAAAAGGCAAAACCCGATAATGATCTGCTGGAGATTCTGAAAAAATTATCGAGGGATAAAAAGAATAAAGTGGTCATAATCAGTGGCCGCGACCGGAAAACACTGGAAGAATGGGTTGGCTCCCTCAATATCGACATCATTGCCGAGCATGGGATCTGGATGCGTGAAAACAAAAAGGACTGGGAAACCTTCACCCGATTAAAAAATGACTGGAAGGACGAATTCAGGTTGATTCTTGAAACCTACGTGGATCGGACCCCGGGTTCATTCGTGGAGGAAAAAGATTATTCACTCGTCTGGCATTATCGAAAAGTGGAAACGGGCCTGGGTGAGCTTCGAACCAGGGAATTGGCAAGTCACCTGCGATATATGGCCGCGGATAAAAATCTTTCTGTGCTGGAGGGGGACATGGTAGTAGAAATTAAAAATTCAGAGGTGGACAAAGGAAGTGCCGCAGAAAGATGGCTCCAAAAAAATCAATATGAATTTATTCTGGCAATCGGTGACGACTGGACCGATGAAGACACCTTTCTGGCAATGCCTGAAAAGGCCATTACCATTCGAGTCGGAAGAAGTACTTCTCAGGCAAAATATCGAATTGATTCCTTCAAGGCTGTTCGCGAATTTTTCAGAAAACTATAGTGCGGCCTGAAATTTAATGTTAATCAAAAAACGGAATTTTATTACTTTTGCGGGATTAATTATTAACTGAAAGTTGATTTAGAATTTTTTGGTACCTTTTATTTGACCCAAGTTTATTAAATTTTTCTTCAACATAATTTTTGTTTCTGAATCCTTTGGTGATTGCAATTTTTAGTTCGGTAAGTGCCCGATCATGTGAATCCAATTGAAGATAGCATGTCGCTGACCTCAGATGTGGATGGAAGGATTCAGGTTGTGCGATGGACCAGATTTTATCAAATTCGATGACACTGAGGAAATGCCCTCTCTGGAAAGAAAAACTGCCCTGTTCCGCACACATTCTCCAGATAAAATCCCGAAGTCGAATTCCAAGCAAATGATATTCAGGATCTTTTTTCTTGACCAAACCATTTAAAAACCTGATTTCACTGATCCACCAAGTATCCGGTTCAGGCACCTCCGGTTTGTATTCATAGTTGGAAATCTTTCCGAATAGTTCGAGATAAGATCGCTGTTTGTCGCTAAAGGTCGATCTGGCTTCCAGAAATTTTTTTACGGCCTTTTTAATATCCGGTTCGGCCTTAAACCTGCTTAACGAATCAATAAATTCCTCCATATTCCTGCAGGAGCTGAAAGTGCGGTTAAATTCATCGAATGATTTTATATTTATTTCTGCCTCCCGCAGAGAATTGCTGTTTCGAAGGGTTTGTAAATATCTTTCATAATAATGTTCAATAAAGAAAGAATCCTTAACCTGATGAGATTTCATATTTTGCAGTTCAAACCATAAAACTGCGAGCCTTAAATAGGTTACCGGTGGCCAGGAATGCCCCCCCTGAAAATAAAGAAAATGGGAAGGAGTATGGATGTCCTCCATACGCGTATTTAGATCATACATTTCGTAAAAATTCATATCCTCCTCTCCTATTATCCCTACATAGGCAAAATTCAGCTTTCGCTTTATAACCGTATTGGGAGGCAATCCTGAACCACATCCTATTACACCGCGTACCCGGTTGTTTGCATTCTCTGCTATCGCAAATGCCGCTCTGGATCCTCCCGAAAAACCGGCAAGCAGTAACTGCGATTGAGGATATTGATATCGATGGGATAAGTCATCCATAACTATTTCAAATACTTCCTGATTATGTCTTATAGTTGAATTAAAACTTGAATAAGAACAAACTAAGAAATAGCCCCTGTTTTCGGCAATTAGCTGGAATTTTTGAATGGCTGTCATAGCCCGGCCCGCCGGATCCAGGATGTAAATGAGCCCTTTGCTGTCGGGTACAATTTCCGGCACATGCAACGCATATAATATGCTGGTATCGCGTTGACACCTGAGGGAATCGATCAATCCAGCTTTTGCAGGCACCGCTGAAATCAGAAATAACCACACGGCCATTGAAAAAATGAACTTTATCGATAGATTTACAATGCAATCGATTCTGAAAGCATAGATGATCCGATTAAAAAAGATGATTTTCAAAATGCTTGCCAAGATGAATAAATTAATTCTTCCAAGATACAGTAAAAAGGATTTGTCAAAATTATCAAAATTTGACAAGCTAATCATCGGATATCGATATTACATAACAAAAAATTCCCTGTGAAATTCATCTTTTTCATGTACAGTCCGGTATCAAAAGAGTTATTGCGGAATTGAAAGTTAAAGATCCATAATCATACCTAATCGCAATAGCATTTCCCGGTTCACCTTGTTCGCCCAAAGAACCTTGCAGACCTTTAAGACAAGGTGGTCTCTCATTATTGTCACAACCATAAAACACGATTAACGCTGCGGACATTACGATCATTAGCTATAAATTTTAAATTGGTGGTGATTTTGGTTAACATTTGCTCAATATGAAATTCAGAACTTGCTCCAATTCAACTTGTACATCAAAGATTTGGTTATATAGGATTTTCAATTATAAATTTTTCAATGTTATTCAGTCCATAATAAAATATTATTGAGCTTTCCTCTAAGAAAAGAATTAAGTGATTTGCCAGCGTGAGACGGTCCGGCCACTACCTGATGATATGCCGTGAAAAGTATTACTACCCCTTGAATAGCTAGGATTTGAGGATTAAAACCAGATAGGAGGACCATCTTTTCGGTTATTTCGGCAATCCCTTGTCGGCACTGGAAAATTCCTCAGCGGCTGAAGATTCACAACAAATTCTGAAAATTCATCGTTGATCTTGAATCCTGATTTTGATCTTGCCCATTATATTATAAAGGGTATAAGATATCCCCCAAAACATCAAAATCACTAATATGTAAATATTTTAATATTAAATATAATTTTATTTGGATATTACTGAATGTTTCATTTTCTTTGGGACAGAATTAAAATCCAAAAAAATGAATTGCAGGCACTGTGAAAAAAAAATAAATCATGTTTTCGTTGATCTCAATCACTCTCCGATTGCTAATTCTATGCTAAACAAAGATCAATTGAATGAACCGGAATGTCACTATCCTTTAAAAATATGGGTTTGTGATCATTGTTTTCTGGTTCAGATGGAGGAATTTGAGAAAGCTGAAAATATTTTTGATAGTGAATATACTTATTTTTCCTCCTTTTCAACATCCTGGCTGGCTCATGCAGAAAAATATGTGGATATGATGATGGATCGTTTTCATTTTGATGAAAACACCCAGGTTATTGAAGTTGCCTCGAATGATGGCTATCTGCTCCAGTATTTTAAAAAACACAATGTGCCTGTCCTGGGCATCGATCCTACTGCCAATACGGCACAAGCGGCGGAAGAAAAGGGGATCAAAACCCTCGTTGATTTCTTTTCATCCAATCTGGCTAAAAAGGAACTGGCAGATAAAAACCGCCTGGGAGACCTGATCATTGCCAACAACGTATTGCTGCACGTTCCACATCTGAATGATTTTGTTAAAGGGATGAAAGTCGGCTTAAAGCCTAAAGGGATCATTACGGCTGAATTTCAATACGTGATCCCGCTGATCAATGACTGCAAATTTGATACTATTTACCAGGAGCATTATTCCTATCTTTCGTTTCATGCGATTAGCAATGTATTTGAAAGTCAGGGACTTGAGATATTTGATGTGGAAGAATTGCCGACTCATGGTAAGTCGTTAAGGATCTTTGGCAAACATAAGGAAGATAAATCCAGAGCCATATCCGAACGGGTTACTGAATTAGCGGATCGCGAAGAAAAAGCCGGGGTTAAAACGCTTGCCTTTTATGAGAATTTCCAGGAAAGGGTCGATAACATTAAATATAATTCACTTGCTTTTCTGATCGACCAGAAACAAAAAGGAAAAAAGATTATTGGATATGGAGCAGCGGCCAAAGGAAATACCTTTTTAAATTACTGTGGAATAAAAGGGACGGACATCATCCATTTTGTGGTAGATGCCTCACCGCACAAACAGAATAAATATCTACCTGGCAGCCATATACCGGTTTATGATGAAAAGAAGATCAGCGAATACAAACCTGATTATGTGATCATCCTACCGTGGAATCTAAAAGAGGAAATCTCCGAACAACTTTCCTATATACGGGACTGGGGAGGAAAATTCGTGATCTTCATTCCGGAGGTTACCGTATTTTAATATATGAAATTATTTAGGAAAATCAGACCAAATCGAATCACGAAATTTTGCTGAACAAACAGATAGTTGGAATTATTCCGGCAGCCGGAAAGGCTACCAGGCTGGGTCACCTGCCATTGAGCAAGGAGATCTACCCCATTGGTTTTGAAAAAATGGATGGGATCAATGTCCCGAAGGTGGTAAGCAGTTATTTATTCGAGAATTTCGCTGAGGCTGGAATAACGGAAATCCACTTCATCTTACGGCAGGGCAAATGGGATATCCCGGCTTACTTCGGAAGTGGCGACCGGTATAAGGTTAATATCTGTTATCACTTGGCCCGGTACGGTTACGGGGTTCCTTTTTCGGTAAATCAGGCCTATCCTTTCATCAAGGATAAAATTGTCGCCCTTGGATTTCCGGATATTTTAATCGATCCCAGAGCAATCTATGTCGACGTGATCAAGACCCTGTTAGCTTCCGAAGATTATACCATGGTATTGGGTTTGATCCCCACGGATAAACCCGATATCGGTGATATGACTGAATATGATGAAGATTTGATGGTTAAGGATATGCATGTCAAATCCCAGGAACATGCCCATTTGAAATACACCTGGATTGTTGCAGTCTGGAAACCTGAATTCACAGCTTTCCTGAATGACTTTATCCTGAAGGAATTGTCGACAAGATCTGAAAAAGAACTTGCCAGCATGAATTACCAGATGGGAGACTCGATTGTTACTGCCATAAAAACAGGAATGAAAGCCAAAGCCGTATTGTTTGAGCATGGTAGTTTTCTAGACATTGGAACACCTGAAGACCTTCGGATCGCAGGAGAATATTTAAAAAAATACAGCACCGATAAAACCAGTAAGTGATCAGAACTAAGGAAAATATCAGCAATAGGAAGCCAAAACAGGCAGTAATCCTGGCCGGTGGGCTCGGCACAAGGTTAAGACCGATTACCGATACCATTCCGAAACCCATGATTCCTTTTCATGGAAAACCGTTCCTTGAATATCTCCTTGAAATGCTGGTGGATCAGGGGATCGAAAGGGTGGTATTGTTGCTTGGATATCTTCCCGAGGTGGTCACTGAATATTTCGGAGATGGAAATAAATGGGGATTGGAGATAGCCTACTCCATCACAGAAGTTGAAGATGATACGGGATTGCGTCTGCAAAAGGCAAAACACCTATTCGATCCGGTATTTCTGCTCATGTATTGCGATAATTACTGGCCCCTCAACCTGGATAAATTATGGAATAGATTCGTCTCCCATGATGTATCTGTCCTGGTCACGGTATACATGAACCGGGATAATTATACCCGAAGTAATATACGATTGGATGAGGATGGGTATATCGAGGTCTATGATAAGACAAGGACAGCGGAGAACCTGCAGGGAGTGGATATCGGATTTTTTATATTACAACGGGATGTCATCGATATGATCCCGGAAGGCAACCACAATTTCGAAAAGACGGTGATGCCGAGGCTGGTTAAAAACAGGGAGATCATTACCTATCCGACGGATCACAGATATTACAGTGTCGGATCACATGAACGACTTAAGCTGACGGATGTCTTTTTATCACGGAAACCGGCGATCATACTTGATCGTGACGGTGTACTGAACAAAAAAGCGCCCAAGGCCGAATACATCACTAATTGGGCTGAATGGGAATGGATACCGGGATCAAAAGAAGCGGTCTGTCTTTTAAAAAAGGCAGGATTCCTGATCATTATCGTTTCAAACCAGGCCGGGATAGCCCGCGGGATAATGACCCATGAGGATTTGTCTGCGATACACGAACAATTGCAGAACGATCTGAAATCCTGTAACGGGTCTGTGGATAAGATATATTATTGTCCTCATGGCTGGGATGAAAATTGTGAATGCCGAAAACCAAAACCGGGCATGTTATTCCAGGCTCAGCGGGATTTTCATCTCGATCTGACCCGGCTGTATTTTGTGGGCGATGATGAAAGGGATAAAATGGCAGGGGACGCGGCCGATATGAAAACCGTCCTTTTGAATGAAAGTTTCACTCTGAATGATTTTGTTAGAAAAGAATTAAATATAATCGGATAATGATTATAGGCCGGATGAAACATCCTAATTTGCAGGTTGGATATACCGATTGTTAGAAAAATAAAGTCTGATATTTAAATAGAATGAAAATGGAATTTTTTAGAAATTATTTTGAGTTGCTGTCTGAAAAACTGGTGGCAATAGAAGAAAGTCAACTGGAAGAGGCCGTTGACATGATCAAAACCACAATGGAAGGCCATAAAAAGGTAATCATCGTTGGAAACGGAGGAAGTGCGGCCATGTCGAGTCATGTAGCGGTAGATCTTACAAAAAATGCCGGCATACGGGCGATTAACTTCAATGAAGCTGATCTGCTCACCTGTTTCGCTAATGATTATGGCTATGAGCATTGGGTTAGCCAGGCCCTTAAGTTTTACGCGGACAAAGGAGATCTTGCCGTCCTTATAAGCAGCAGCGGCTCTTCGAAGAATATATTGAATGGGGCTGCAACAGCCAGGGAACTCGGACTCCGGATCATCACTTTTTCCGGATTCAATCCGGAAAATCCGCTACGGAAAATGGGGGATATCAATTTTTATGTTGACAGTAAGGGGTATAATATCGTTGAAATGGCCCACCATGTCTGGCTGGTGGCTCTTGTTGACAGGATTATCGGTAAAATAGAATATTAAATTTTTAATCATGAAAGTATTAGTTACAGGAAATAAAGGTTATATCGGCTCGGTACTGGTTCAGTGTCTTCTGGATAAATCGTATGAGGTGATAGGATATGATACCGATTATTATAAAAACAGCTATCTAT
>Ga0209536_100014786_pt1 | contig 11181 bp, 10 predicted proteins | sample DeeMarSeWOR28_12_FD_187461 | JGI IMG/M metagenome (GOLD analysis project Ga0209536, IMG submission 187461) | Marine sediment microbial communities from White Oak River estuary, North Carolina - WOR-2-8_12 (SPAdes) (version 2) | ecosystem: Environmental > Aquatic > Marine > Intertidal zone >... | reverse complement strand
CCGCCAGCGCTAGTACTTCGGCTTGTCGGTGACCTTCAGTTCGATGCGCTTGGGCTGCAGCTCGGGCTTCTTCGGCAGGAGCAGCGTCAGCACGCCCTGGTTGAGTTCGGCGTGAATGGGATCGCCGCCGCCCGTGCCCTCGGGCAACGTGAACGAGCGCGTGAAGCTCCCGTAGGAACGCTCGCACGCGTAGTACATTTCCGTCCTCTCTTCCATCTCCGCTTCGCGCTTGCCGGTGATGGTGAGCCGGTTCCCGGTCATGGTGATCTCGAGGTCCTTCTCCTTGACGCCGGGGACATCCGCCTTGAAGAGGTAGCCCTCCTTGGTCTCCTTCACTTCGAAGTCCGGCGCGAAGCGCGCTGGCTGCTCCTCGGGCGAGAACGGAGACATCTCGTGGAAGGGGTCCCAGTGCATCCAGCGGAACCGTTCCGGCTCCGCTGAGGGGCGAGAGAGATTTCCAGCGTTCCTGCGAACGGTCAGATTGGCCATGGTCCTGCTCCTTGCGTGCCCGCGGAGAGGATGGAGTCGCGTTGGGCAGTTGGTTACGCTCCGCCGGCCGGCGCGCCCGTTGTCGCGAAATTCTTGCGGAGGCGCGCGCCGGTCAGCGGGCATGAGTGAGAATATGCAACCTTTGTGCCACGTCTGTTACGCCAACATTTGCAACTGTTTACGGCGTCCGCGTCACTCCGGTGACGGGCATGGTCCAATCAGAATGACGGGTAGGTCAATCAGAACGATGTGCCCTTCAACAGCGGCGCTGCTTGCGGAGGCGGCACCGCGGATGAAGCATGGCCTTCAGCCTCCGCCCGTCGAACCCGACGACGGGATCGAAGTCGTGAGAGAGTCGTCGGGCGGGTATGCTCAACGGTCTCGTTGGTCTGGGCACCGGCCGCCGCGATGCCCACGACGGCCGCGATCATCAAGTCGTGGCTACCTCACCTCGGGCGCCCTTGTCGGACGCGGCGAAGTCCTTCGTAGCGGCCTGGATGGCCACGAACTCGCCGACGTTGTCCATGGTGACCAATCCCACGAGCTCCCCGTTCCGCATGACGGGAACGGTGTGGCATTGACAGCCCTGGAGGCGACGAAAGGCCGTCTCCAGCATTTGCGACGCCTCGACGGTCTCGAACTCGCGTTGCATGCAGTCACCGACCAACGCGTCCTGGCCACGGCGCGTCAATCCCACGAGCAAGTCGTGGCGCGTGAGGATGCCCACCACGTCTCCGTCGCCCATCACGGGAAAGTCCTGCTGGGAGCCGGCCAGAGTCAGCTCGACGGCGCGGCCCAAGGGATCACGTGGATCGAGCAGTTGAAAATCGGTGATCATCGCTTGCATCACGGGAATGCCTGCGAGGGAGGATTTCATTTGAACCATGCTCGCCTCTTGGGAAGCTCCGATCCACACGAACAGAGCAATGAACACCAGGAAGGGGTTGAAGAAGAGTCCCAGGAATCCGAAGACCAGAGCCATCGCTTGGCCGATGTGCGCCGCGATTTGCGTGGCCCGCGTGTACTCGAGTCTCGTGGCGAGGAGCGCTCGCAGAACACGTCCGCCGTCCATGGGAAAGGCCGGTAGCATATTGAAGACGACCAGAAAGATGTTGACCACCATCAGCCGCGCAAGAAACGGACCCCCTGTGACACTGAGTTGCTCGAGAGGTTCCTGTGCGTTGGTGACCTGGATCGCGACGATGAGCGCCATGGCGATGACTACGTTGACGGCTGGTCCGGCCAGTGCCACCCACAGCTCCTGCCGCGGATCGTCCGGCATGCGCTCCAAGCGCGCCAGGCCGCCAATGGGCAGCAGGGTGATGTCGCGTGTCTTGATGCCGTATCGTGCCGCCATCAGCGCGTGGCCGAACTCGTGCAGCACCACGCATCCGAAGAGCGCCAGGATGAAGCCCACCCCTTCCAGAGTCTTCTCCACACCGGAGCCCGCCGACCAGTGGCTCAGAACGACGAAACCGATCAGGATCAGGAACGTGGCATGCATGTATACGCCGATGCCACGAAACGCGCCGACCTTCCAGGACCATTTCATGTGGTACCTCCCACGCTGTGATGGAGCCGAGGGCTCGCTCGCGGCGACAGCTCGTCGGCAACGGGACGCCCAGGGTGGAGGACGTTCGAGGAGACGACGCCCGAGCTGCCAGTCGAGTGCTCCTGCGCGAGCGCGCCCCATGTACGTGTTGATGACGAGTTCTGCCTGTGCTACCCGAACGTGTCTGGCGCCGCATCGGACGCCCAAAGAGAGGACGCTTCGGGTTGGTGCGTCGCTCTGCCAAGATGGTGTCTCCAAGCAAGGCGCCACGATGGCTGGAGGACACGATCGGGGAGGTGCGCGGGCTGTTCTCAACCACTCAGAGTACCAGGTGCTTCTCGCAGATCTTGCGACAGTGGTGGCCGGTGATCGCGAGCGTGATCGCCAGCGGGAGCAGCTTCGGGCGACGGACCAGCGTCCACGACAGCAACATCCAGTAGTGGAAGCGCTCCCTGCCGAGGATGCCCAGGCGCAGGACACTGCGGATCGAGGCCAGCGCATCGGAGAGGGACGGACGTGCCCAGCGGCCGCCACCCGCCAGCGCGTACTCGCGGAGGAACGTCCGGACGCGGCCGTAGTACGCGCTCGGCCGGTAGATGCGCCGGAGGATCTTGCGGTGACCCTCCATCAGTGTGTGCACGTCCATGCGGGGCACGATGTTCGTGCTGCCGTCGACGTTGTCCCCGGACATCGGACCGAGAAGCCGCCGCTCGCGCGCGAGTCGCGAGTAGAGGCTCGTTCCGGTTGGCGCCTGGAGGAGACCGACCATCGCCGTCACGATTCCGCTCCGCTGGATGAAATCGATCTGCCGGTCGAAGATCGTTGCCGTGTCGCTGTCGAAGCCCACGATGAACCCGCCCTGCACCTGCATGCCCGCCCGCTGGATGCGCTTCACGTCCTCGACGAGATCGCGGTTGCGGTTTTGCTTCTTACTGCACTCCGCGAGACTCTCGTCACTCGGCGTCTCAATGCCGACGAACACCGTATCGAACCCGGCCTCGACCATCATCGCCATCAAGGCCGGGTCGTCCGCGAGATTGATCGATGCCTCTGTGTAGAACTGGAATCCCCGCTTGCCGCGTCGCCACTCGATCAGTGCGGGGAGGAGCTCCGTTCGCAAGGGGCGCTTGTTCCCGATCAGGTTGTCGTCGACGAAGAAGACGCGGCCGGTCCAGCCGAGCTCGTGGAGGCGGTCGAGCTCCGCGATGACCTGCGCGGCGGTCTTCACGCGCGGGCGGCGTCCGAACAACGATGTGACATTGCAGAACTCGCAGGCGAACGGGCAGCCGCGCGAGTACTGGATGCTCATCGACGCGTAGCGACCGCGCTCGGCGAGCTCCCACAGCGGCGGGGGCGTCGCGTCGATCGTGGGGTGCTCGGTGGTCGCGTACACGCGCTCCGGACGGCCCTGCCGGAGATCGTCCAGGAACCGCGGCAGCGTCGTTTCGGCCTCGTTCAAGACGAGGTGATCGACCTCGGGGAAGGCGTCGGGCTCCGATGTGAAGAGCGGCCCGCCCGCGACGGTCCGGACGCCGGCCTCACGGCAGCGAGCCAAGACGCGCTTCGCCGACGTCTGCTGGATGGCCATCGCTCCGACGAAGGCACAGTCCGCCCACCGGAGATCCGCGTCGGTCAGCGACGATACGTTGAGATCGCGGAGCCGCCGGTTCCAGTGATCTGGGAGCATCGCCGCGACGGTGAGCAAACCGAGCGGTGGCAGGGAGGAGCTCTTGCGAATGAACTTGAGGGCGTGTTTGAAGCTCCAGAAAGTGTCTGGAAACTCCGGGCACACGAGGAGGGCGTTCACGGGGTCTGCCTCCGAAGGCCATCCAGATATTCGCCCGCTGCGGGCTCCATGGTGTTCGCCGTCCTGGGAACCCGGCACGACGCACCCCGGGTGGCAGAATGCGCTTGCGGAAGCGCCTTCCACTCTTCGGTCGTGGTGGCCTGCTGTCCGCCGGTCACGGCACGCCCCCTCATGCAAACGAGCTCGGTGCCGGGCCCAGATCGACGAGCAGTATCTCGCTCCTCTCCTGTGCTGTGAGAGAGACCGAGGGCTCGCTGGCCACCCCCACGCCGTCACCCTGGGTCAAGTTCAAATCCTGCAGAGTCACCTCGCCGTGGATGACATGGAGCCAGGCGCTCCGCCGTGGCAGCAGCTCGTCGACAAGGTGACGCCCCGGGTCGAGTACGCTCGAGTAGATGAGGGCGTCCTGAAGGATGTGCAGCGATCCCTTCCGCCCGTCCGGGGACGCAACGACACGCAGCGCGTTGTGGCGCTCCGCTATCGCGAAGCGCTTCTGATCGTGGAGACAGTCGAGCCCGACTTCCGAGGGACGCAGGGAGATCCGGAAGACGTGGGTCCAGTCAGTCCGCGACGGGTTCGTCTCCTTGTGGCGGATTCCACGGCCAACGGTCATGCGCTGGAACTCGCCCCCGTGAACCACACCCGAACTCCCGGTCGAGTCCTCCTGCGCAAGCGCGCCCTTGTACACGTAGGTGACGATCTCTGCTTCCTCACGTGGAGGATGCACGGAGACTCCGCCCGGTGGGAGTCGTATCTCGACTAGATCGGAGAGGATCCCGAAGCCATCGACGGACCGCCCCGGACGCACCCTGTGGTCGAACGTCAGCTGGATGTCTTGCTTGCCACGTTGAACGTGGCGGCGCTCCGTTGCCCTGCGCAGGGTGATCATCGGCCTGTCTCCTCCGGTTGGAGGCCAAAGGTGTCGGTCCGGCGGCCGGGTCTTGCGATCAGGGTTCGATCTTGTCACTTACCCACTGACGCGACTCGTCGAAGGAGTCCTGCAAATCGTCGTAGGATTCCCTGAAGCTGCTTTTTGCGCTGTCCCAGGTGGCCTCGGCGGCGCTCTCGACCTGGTCGAGCTGGTTCTTCGTCCGGGCCCATTTCTCACGCACCGACTCGAGCTTGGCCTGCGCGTCGGTCTTCGCGCCAGCGCCGGCTTCATCGACCTTGGTCGAGAGCCGATCGAGCTCCTCCTCGATCCCGGCCAGATCCTCTCTCATTCTCGCGACGAACTCGTCCCTCTGCGCCAGACTGTAGTCCTGCATCGCTCGTGCCGCTTCTCTGCTCTCCGCATTGACCTGGTCGAGGTCCGCAGCCGCGGTCTCACTCTGTTGCGACCGGGAGGCCTCATCCGTCGAGGTGCAGCCCACGGTGAGAAGAGCGAGGGAGAAAAGCGCGATGTTCCGGATCGCATGTCTCATTGAATACTCCGTTGGAGTCCTACCCCGATGGGTCCAGACGCTTCCCGCGGCCGTGACCCTTGACAACCCGGACTAGGAGCAGCCCGATCGCTACTCCCGCCAGCAAGTGAATGTATCCACCCAGCGTGATGGACGTGGCCAATCCGAGTGCCCACAGCAAGGCGAAGATGATGGCGATGGCCCACAGCATGGCTTTCCTCTCCTTGGAGCTAGTCTGTCAATTCCTTGAAGGCGACACGCAGCTCCTTCCAAGCGCCTTCAAGGCCGGTCTCGATGGTCTGCCACTTGTCGCTGCCCGCAGTTTTGAGCTCGTCGAGTTTCGATTGCGCGACCCGATACTTCGCTCTCAAATCATCGATCCGCTTGCGATGGTCGTCCCGTGCCTCCGTTCCAGCCGTTTCGGCCTTGGCCACGAGCGCGTCGAGCTTCGCGCCCCATTCCGTCAGTTGCTGTTCCATCTTTCCCACGTGCGCTTCTTTCGGTTCCATGGCGTTCCTCCTCGGGTGCGAAGCAGTCGGGTTCAGCGGCCGTTTCCGGGCGTTCCGGATTCGGGGGGTACCGGCCTTAACTCCGGCACCGATCCGACTGTCGGGTCGTGAGCTCGGACGGTCTGGTCGGCCTCGATCATGGCGTTGCGCATTTGCTCGGTGAGGGTCGTGAGATTGCCCGGCGAGTGCGGAATCAGGATCGCGTTGGAGCGCGACGATGCGCCGATTTCCTTGAGCATGTCGAAGTACTGGGTCATGAGGACGAGATTCATCACGTCCTTGGCCGTGGTACCCGGCACGGACTTCCGGAACTCGTCCACCGAGTCGCGGAGACCCGCGACGATGGCCTGCCGTTGATCGGCGATGCCACGACCCTGCAGGGCCTTGCTCTGGGCATCGCCCTCGGCCGCCTTGACCTTCAGGATCCGATCCGCTTCTCCTCTTTCGGTTGCGGCAACCCGCATCCGCTGGGCGGCGTTGATCTCGTTCATCGACATCTTCACCTTGGCATCCGGGTCGATGTCGGTGACAAGCGCCTTGAGGATCCCGTAGCCGAAACCTTCCATCACCTGGGCAAGCTCGCTTTCCACGATATTGGCGATGTCGTCCTTCTTCTCGAAAACGTCATCGAGCTTGATCTTGGGCACCTGGGCTCGCACGACGTCGAAGACGAACGAGGTGATTTGGCGGTTCGCGTTTTCGAGCTTGTAGAACGCGTCGTAGATCTTCTCCGGCAAGACGAAGTACTGAACGGCGACCACCATGCGGACGAACACGTTGTCTTCCGTCTTCGTCTCGATCTCGACGTCGAGCTGCTGAACGCGCAGGTTGACGCGGCCGACCACCCTGTCGACAAAGGGAATCTTGAAGTGGAAGCCGGGTCCGGCCTGCCGCAGGAACTTCCCGAGCCGCTGAACGATGGCCGTCGTGCGTTGCTCGACCGTGAACAGGGCGGCGCCGAGCACCGTGAACACGGCGAGCGCGAAGATGCCCGCCACGAAGAGGGGCACCAGAGCTTGAGTCGGCATGTCGTTTCCTTCCTTTCGTCGGCGCGTTCGACTCCCGGGGCCGCGACGGATCCGGCAATCGAGGGGCGCCTGGTCTTGTCACGTGCTCGACAGAGCATCGTTCGTGCCAACGGGCCTAAACGAAGGGGAATCAAGCGCATAGGCTGCAGAGAGCGGGTGGAAGGAATGGACAGGTCGATCGAAACGGAGTATGAGTCCATCAGTTTGATGGAGGTGGCCGATGCGCGTCGAGGATCTGCACCACGAGGAGATCCTGGAGCTGGATCCGAAAGGAGGGGTGATCCGCTTCGCGGGGCAGCGCGCTCTCCTGCTGGACGCCGTGGCCATGGGGGTCCTGCGGAAGTACCTCGTTGACAACTTCGGTCAGACCGCCGCTCGGGCCGTGCTGACCCAGTTCGGCTTCGCCCACGGCTGGCGCATGGCCGCGGCCATGCAGGAGGAATTCAACTGGGTGGACAATGAGGAGTGGCGCCGCGCCGGCCCCCGCCTCCACACCCTCGGGGGGCTCTTCCGCACGCAGCCGGGAAGCGAGGACCCCCTCGCCAGGAAGGGGGCGATGCTGCTCGCCTCCTATGAGGCAGAGCAGCATCTCCTGCACTTCGGCCGTTCCGATTCGCCCGTGTGCTGGACGATTTGCGGCCTCACGAGTGGCTACGTCAGCCACACGACCGGTCAGGAAATCTACGTTCTCGAAGATCGCTGTCTGGGCGAAGGTCATGCGGCGTGCCACCTCCTGGGGCGCACGCGCGAAGAGTGGGGGGACGACCGCGCCGAGGAGCTGGCGTTCTTCGACTCGGGGCGCCTCCACGAGTGCCTCGACGTCTCGCTCACCCGGGTCACGGAGACGTTGAAGGCCGCCGAGGAGAAGCTTCGGGCACACCGCCGAGTGTTGGTGCGCGTGGTACCTGACGTGGAAGAGCCGCTGGGGATCGTCGCCAAGAGCTCGAGAATGCAGCACGTGGTGGAGTTGGCACGACGCGTCGCGAAAGTCGATGCCACGGTGCTCATCACCGGCGAGAGCGGGGTGGGAAAGGAACGGATCGCGCGCCTGGTGCACGACGAGTCGACGCGTGCCGCCGGGCCGTTCCTCGCCGTGAACTGCGGCGCGATCACCGAAACGCTCCTCGAGAGCGAGCTCTTCGGGCACGCCCGCGGCGCCTTCACCGGTGCGGCCTCGGAACGGCACGGCCTGTTCGAGACCGCCAATCACGGAACGTTGCTGCTGGACGAGATCGGTGAGGTCTCTCCGGGGATGCAGGTCAAGCTCCTGCGGGTGCTTCAGGAGCGGGAGATCCGTCGGGTCGGCGAGAGCAAGAGCCGGACGGTGGACGTGCGCGTTCTGGCCGCCACCAACCGCGACCTGGCCTACGAGGTTGCGGAAGGTGCCTTCCGGCAGGACCTCTACTACCGGCTCAAGGTCGTCGAGCTGCACGTTCCGCCGCTGCGCGACCGCCGGGACGACATCCTCCCGCTCGCCCGGGTGCTGCTCGCGGATGCGGCCGTTCGGATGGGACGCGATATCTCGGGCCTCGCCCCGGGTGCCGTCGATCAGCTCCTGCGATACGAATGGCCGGGCAACGTGCGCGAGCTGGAGAACGCCATGGAGCGTGCCGTTGCGCTCGCACGGGGTAGTCGCGTGGATCTCGAAGATCTGCCCGAGGAGATACGCCAGGCGTTCCCCAAGCCAGTGGTCAGCGGGGGAACGGTGCAACCGCTCCACGAAGTCGAAAAGGAGTACATCCTCGCCGTGCTGGAGCTGAACGGCGGGAACCGGACGCGCAGCGCCGAACAGCTCCGAATAGGCTCGGCGACGCTGTACCGAAAGCTCAAGAAATATGGCCTCGTCGGGCAATCTCCGGACCGCGCCGACCAAACCAATGAACAGAACTGAGCAGTGGGGAGTTCAGGCGCGATTGAGAGAGTGCGTCTGAAAGCGGGGCGTGTCCCGGCGCCTGCGAGGTCCCTTCCGACCCGGAGAAGCGCCGGGACGACGAGAGGGGGCCTGTCATGAGGGCGTTCGTCGTCTTGAATCCGGCGGCCGGGCAGGAAGGCCATGAATCGGTGCGCGAGGCGCTCGCCGACCATCTCGGACCATCCCGAATCGAGTTCGACATCCACGAGACCCGCAGGGAAGACGATCTCGGCAAGATCGTGCGGGCGCATCTGCGGAGCGGCTTCGATCTCGTGATCGCCGCCGGTGGAGACGGGACGATCTCGGATGTCATCGACGGTCTCGTCGGCACGTCGATCCCGCTCGGCATCGTCCCGACCGGAACGGGGAATCTGGTGGCGCGCGATCTCGGCATTCCGAACGAGATCGACGATGCGGTCCGGGTTATCGCGGGCGCGCCCCGGTCGAGGAAGATCGACGCGATGAGGATCGGTGATCGCGTGTTCGTGCTGAATGTCAGTGTCGGCTTCAGCGCCGCGGTCATCCGCGGCACGTCACAAGGGAACAAGCACCGCTTCGGCCGCATTGCCTATCTGGGGGCGATCATCTCCAAGATCTTCACGTCGAGGCCTCGTACCCTCGTCGTCACCGCCGACGGGGCCCGGCATGAGTACCACGCGCTCGAGGTCGCGATCATGAACTGCGGGATGCTCGCCAAGATGCTCTATCCGAAAGGCCCCGAGATTCGCATCGATGACGGAAGACTGGACGTCTTTATCCTGGGGATCAGGACCATTCGTGAATATCCGCGCTTCGTCATCGGGATGCTCGCGGGCCGGCCCGCCGATTTCGTTTCGCGGTACACCGGAGCGGAAAGACGCGTCACCATCCGGAGCGATGTTCCACTGCCGGTGCAGGCCGACGGAGACATCATCGGAACAACCCCGATCGAGGTCGAGCTTCTGCCCGGAGCGGTCACGGTGCTCGTTCCCAAAGAAGACGCGAACGTTCCGGCGCCGGACGCGGGCGGGTCGTAGGCCGGGCACGCGCCGCGCGTCCTGCCTGCCGGCGTAGCGGGACAATCTGCGCTTCAGGAGGATGCTCGAGCTAGTGGACGAAGGCCCGGAAGTCGTTGACTCCCGGGCCTTTAAGATTGGTAGCGGGGGCGGGATTTGAACCCAGAATGGGGATCTAGGGCAACTGGTTGTGGCACATCGGGTTGCGCGGCTAACCGTTTGGGACGTTGTCAGATGCCGAGTCCACTGGAGTCCACTCCAGTCCCCTGGAGTCCACTGGAGTCGTATCTGGACTCCTCCCGCAAGGCCTTCGAGGTCCGGGAACTGAGCGGCGAGGATCTGACTGCAGTCGTATCTCCGGCCTCTGGTGTGTGGAGCTGTCTCGCTCCGGGCCATGATGGAAAGTCGCGCACGGGGAGCCAATCGACCCCGCGACCTCGAAGGCCAGACTCTAGGTCGGCTTTCCCCCGCGCCGGTCAGAACCGGTTCGCCATCAGTTCGTATTCCTCAAAGCAGTCTCGAGGGTGAGTACGTTCGCTCCCGTTAGGCGATCGCCACCTCCTGGAACGGAGCATCGTTTCTCCAAACCGCCCAGATGATGCGGGCCAGCTTGTTAGCGAGTGCTACCGTGGCTTTATTGTGACCGCGTGTCTGTTCCAAGGTGAGAGCCCAAGCGCGCAATCTTCCCGGGCACTTCCTCGATCGCGCTCTCCAGAGAACGGCACGAGCACCGTGAATGAGGAGCATCCGAAGATAGCGATCGCCCCGCTTGGAGATCGCTCCTAGGTGTCGAGTCTTGCCCGATGATCGTTCGCGAGGAGTCAGTCCCAGGTAGCTTGCGAAGTGACGCCCTGAAGGAAACCGTCGGACGTCACCTACGAAAGCCACAAGCGCCGTAGAGGTGAGCGGTCCGACTCCGGGAATGCTCTGGAGTCGTGCGACGGTGGGGAGATTCTCGGCCAGGGACTCCAGACTCTTCTCGGCCAGGCAGATTCTCTCCTCGAGGCGTTGAATCTCCTCGAGAGCTTTGGCGAGATGAGGTCGCAGGATGTCGGGCACGACGGACTCGGCGTCCTCCAACGCCTCATGCAGATTGGGGAACACGTGGCGGGCTCCGGTGGGGATCTGGATTCCGAGCTCTCTGGCGAATCCGCGCAGAGCGTTGAGGCGAGCGGTTCGGGTAGCCATCCAGCTCGAACGGAGACGATGGATCGCGGCGAGAGCATGTTGATCAGGGGACTTCACCGGCACAGGATGGATGTCCTCGTTGCGGTAAGCTTCGAGCAGAGCCTTCGCATCGGTCTTGTCGGTCTTGTTCCGGGAGACGTAAGGACGGACCGCATGCGGAGGGAGTAGCTGAACCTCGTGTCCGAGGGCCTGGAGCTCGCGAGCCCAGTAATGAGCGGAACCGCACGCCTCCAGCAGAACGGTGGAGGTCGACTGCTTCCGGAAGAAGGGCAGGACGCGCCGGCGGATAAGCCGACGGCGC
>Ga0209536_100014785_pt1 | contig 11182 bp, 10 predicted proteins | sample DeeMarSeWOR28_12_FD_187461 | JGI IMG/M metagenome (GOLD analysis project Ga0209536, IMG submission 187461) | Marine sediment microbial communities from White Oak River estuary, North Carolina - WOR-2-8_12 (SPAdes) (version 2) | ecosystem: Environmental > Aquatic > Marine > Intertidal zone >... | reverse complement strand
ATCTTTCATGCTAACAGACAGATAGGCAGGGTAACCGAATGTCTAATCCGCCGGAGGCGGACTAAATTGCCTAAAATGACTAAAATTAAGGAAGCGCTTCGCTCCATTTCTTTTTTAATAAATAGATAGAATACCACAAATATTCATTCTTCAATTTTCAATCTTCAATTGATACGGTTGACAATGGGTGGCAGCGACTACAATTGGGATTTTATTTCGGCTTTGCTGAACTGGCGGCTGTTGAGCGTCGGTCTGGTGAATACGATCAAGCTGGCGGCGGTCTGCCTTATTTTCGGGCTTTTTTTCGGTTTGTTTGTGGGAGCGGCCCGCTATTCGAAAAAGAAGGTGTTCAAATGGCCGGCAACGGTGTTTGTGGAGGTTTTTCGCAATACACCGGCGCTGGTGCAGATCATGTGGTTTTTCTTTGCCCTGCCGATTTTGCTTCCCATTGATGTCGATTCATTTACCGCGGCTTTTCTCGGGCTGATGATGAATACCGTTGCCTTTTCAGCGGAGATTTTCCGCGGCGGCATCCAGTCGATTTCTCCGGGTCAATGGGAGGCCGGCAAGGCAATCGGCATGACCTATGTCCAGCAGATGCGGCGCGTTATTTTGCCCCAGGCGATTAAAAGAATGCTGCCGGCCTTTACCAACCGCGGCGTCGAGTTGACGAAAATGACGAGTCTGGCCTCGATGATCGCCTACGCCGAACTGATCCATCAGGCCAAAACAATCAGCACCATGAATTTCAATCCCATCGAAACCTACACCATCGTTGCCGTCGTTTACTTCATTCTGATTTACCCGATAACCTTGCTGGTGCGCCGTTTCGAAAAAAAGGCCCATGAATAACTCCCTACATAAGCCACCGGCTCTGCCGTTGAGAATTGAAGCGGTTCAACCGATACAGGGTGAAAACAAGCCATGAGGTTGGATTCAGAAAAAATTACATGAAACCAAAATTCTTTTAATAATCAGCGGTCACCAGCAGAGCGTAGCCCAGGCTCCTTCGAGGGGCCCTCCTCATACCCCTAGATCTGCTGGTGGCCGCTGATTCCATGGAAAGGAATATGGATGGAAACCATCCTTGAAATCGTTGACCTTTACAAATCCTATGGTGATCTCGAAGTCTTAAAAGGCATAGATCTGACGGTTCACCCAGGCGAGACGATCGTTTTGATCGGCGCCAGCGGTTCCGGCAAAAGCACCCTGCTGCGCTGTATCAATTTTATGGAATTGCCGACCGCGGGCCGGATATGGTTTAAAAATGAATCCCTGGGCAATGAAAAAACAGCCCGCAACGGACAGGTGACGATCAGTTATCCCGAGTCGCTTCTATGCCGGGTCCGAACCAAAATCGGCATGGTTTTTCAGCACTTCAACCTGTTTCCGCACATGAAAGTTCTTGAAAATGTCATGGAAGGACCCCGAACGGTGCTTAAAATACCGCGGGCGGCGGCGCAGGAAAAGGCCCGGCACTACCTGGAAAAAGTCGGGCTTTCCGACAAGGCGGACACCTACCCGGCCAATCTGTCCGGCGGCCAGCAGCAGCGCGTTGCGATTGCGCGCGCCCTGGCCATGGAGCCGGACATCATGCTCTTCGATGAGGTAACCTCCGCCCTCGACCCCGAACTGGTCGGTGAGGTGCTGCGAACCATGCAGGAGTTGCGAAACGACGGCATGACCATGCTGATTGTGACCCATGAACTCGGGTTTGCCTATGCAGTTGCGGATCGGGTTCTGTTCCTGCACAGCGGGGAAATATTTGAACAGGGACCTCCCGCGGAAATTCTCGTCACCCCCCAAAAGCGCCGCACCAAGGAATTTTTAGCCGGCCACAATCAATTCCAAATCCCCTCCCGCTAAGTTTCATAAATACAGTAACGTAAAATCTGAGGAATGGATTCTGACATTAAAAAAAAGTATTAGACAGGATTTATAGGATCGTCTGAATAGAGCCTTCGGCCGGAGGGCATCCCGCTTGCCGCAGACAAAAAAAATCTTTACCCCGTTAAATTTCAAAGAACAGCGCAGCGTATTTAACTGGGGCCCTTGATCCCGTGAATCCTGTCTGAAAACGGTGTCTAATACTCGTTCAATATCCGGCGGCCCACGCTGATTTTGTGAACCTCATCGGCGCCGTCATAAATCCGGGCCGCACGTTCGCCGCGGTAATACATGGCAATCGGCGTGTCGTCGGACATGCCCAATCCGCCGTGAACCTGCAGGGCGCGATCGAGAACCCGCTGCATGGCATTGGCCACATAAAATTTGATAATCGAGATGTCCTTCATGGCGGCTTTGACGCCTTTGGTTTCGATGGTCCAGGCCGTGTTCAGCACCATCAGGCGCGACGATAAAATATCGGCGGCACTGTCGGCAATAAAGGTCTTGATGACATCCGAGTCGGCCAGGGTCTGGGTCGGCGTGCGCCGTCTGGTTTTGGCATAGGAGCACATCAGGTCGAAACAGCGGTTGCAGATTCCGATCCAGCGCATGCAGTGGTGAATTCGGCCCGGGCCCAGGCGTTCCTGGGCCAATACAAAGCCCATGCCCTCGCCGCCGATGATATTTGCCCGGGGTACGCGGCAATTCTGAAAAAGCACCTCGGCATGACTGGCCCACCCGTCGCCTTCATGCCCCATCACCGAGATATTGCGCACCCGGTTGAATCCCGGGGTGTCGGTGGGCACGATGATCATGCTGGCTTTTTGGTGATGGGACGCCGCCTCGGGATTGGTTTCAGCCATCACAATGGCAAAGGCGGATCCATCGCAGGAGGAAGTGTACCATTTCTGGCCGTTGATCACATAATCATCGCCGTCTTTGACGGCCGTGGTCAGCAGCCAGGTCGGGTTGGAGCCGGCGACTTCGACTTCGGTCATGGCAAAACAGGAACGGATTTTGCCTTCAATCGCCGGCCGGCACCATTTTTCTTTTTGTTCCGGGGTGCCGTATTTGTGCAAAATCTCGATATTGCCGGCATCCGGCGCCTGGCAACCGAAGACGTAGAGTCCTATGGGAGATCGTCCCAAAGCTTCATAGATCATGGCCGTTTCCATCAGGGGCAGCCCCATCCCGCCGTATTCCTTTGGGTGCAGCGGGGCCCACAATTCCATTTGCCGCACCATGTCCCGTTTTTTCTCGAGCTCGGGCTCCATGGCAAAAAATCCCTTGGTTAAAAAATCATGCTCCATTGGGACCAGCTCTTTGTCCACGAACTCGTTGATCATATTCAGGATAATTTGAAGCTTTTCGGATGGATCAAAAGACATGTGCTTTCTCCTTTGCTATTTTTTGAATTTTATGAAACGTTTTTTTCTATCACGAAATCACGAAAAATAGAAAACACGAAAATCTTCTTGGCTTTTTTTCGTGTTTTCGTCACTTCGTGCTTTCGTGATTGATCTTTAATGGTTTCGGCTTGCCTGAGTTGGGATAATAAGAATAAATTCAGGTACCAATATCAGGATATCTCAGTGGAATCATCTATATCATAACTTCACTCTGTATCAAACTAGATTGTAAACTCGTGTCGCAGTGCCGCTGAACATCATATTTTTTTCATCTTCCGAGAAATCGGCCACTAATTTTTTAAAGCCGTTGAAGAGCACGGGATAGGAAATTGAAAGCCTGTCCACCGGAAAGTTGCTTTCGAACATGCAGCGTCCGGGGCCGAAACACTCGATGGTGTGAAGATAATATTTTTGCTGGGCCTGGACGAATTCGTCCGAGGTCGGCGGCACGGCCTGCAGATGCCAGCCGAATCCATTGTCCGGCATGGCCATGCCGCCTAACTTGGCGTACACATTCCCGCAGCCGGCCAGCTCGGCAATATCCTTTTTCCACTGCCGGAAAATCTCTTCCCGTTTACCCTGGTAAGGCCCGACACCCAAAGGCGTGCCAAAATGATCCAGGATGATGACCGTGTCGGGCACTGCTTTTGCCAGCTCGCTAAAGGATTTGATTTGATGATGGTAGTGCCAGGACTCATAGGTCAGCCCGCGGCGGCCCAGCAATCTGACACCTTGTCTGAAGTCTTCGCGCTGGAAGAGATCTTTTTCACCCAAGCCCTTAATCGTCAGCGCCTCCGGGTTTTCCTCCCGCGCTCCGGCATGCCGGATCCCCCGGAACAGGCCCCGGCCGGCTTCTTCGTGGGCGTCCAGAATTTCTTCAAGCCGATCGCCCAGCGTCAGGTTGGCGTGGGCGACAATGCCGGCGATTCTGGCCCGGTTTTCCGGGCCTTTGCGGCTTTGCGCCGCGATATCGGCTACGAATTCGGTTTCACCCACGGGCTTCAGATGCTCGGGCCCCTCTGTCCGGTAACTGGAGCGGCACTGGACATAGACGGTTTTTTTAACGTTGTGCCCGGAACCCGTGTCGGTCCACAAATCTTCCAACAGGTATGGAAACCACCTTTTTTCGCGCCACAGGTGATGATGGGGGTCGACGATTTCGCGCTCAGGGTCGATGATCTCTTCCTGCACCTGATCGAGCCACTGTCTGCTTCCAAGAGCATGATCGGTCATGCACACCTCCTTAATCAATTGTCTATCGGCGAAGCAATTAAAGATATTTTATATTTCATCTGACAGCGAGAATTAATTCAACCAATTTATCCAAATGGAGGCGTTCCGCAGTAAAGCCCTACAAGGTTTTGCGCACCAGGTTGGTGCCGGCGGCCAGGCTGCGGATTTTGGCCAGGGCCACGTCGTAAGGGAGAGGGGCCATGCCGCAGTTGGTGCACGGGTACAGCCGCTCCGCATCAACGTATGCCAGAGCGGCCCGGATGGTGGCGGCCACTTCATCCGGCGACTCCACCCGCTCCCGGGTTACGGCCACCACGCCGACCATCAAGCCCTTGTCTTTTAAAAGGCCCATCAGGGACAAGGGCACGCGGGAGTCGGCGCACTCCAGGGAAACCTGGTCCAGGCGGCTGTCGTTAAGGGCCGGGAAGATTTCTTCATACTGGCGCCACTCGCTGCCCAGGGTATCTTTCCAGCGCAGATTCTCCTCGATGCCGTACCCGTAGCAAATGTGAACGGCGGTCAGACAAGACAACCCCTCGATGGCCCGGTGGAGCGCGTCGATGCCCCACTCCTTGACGTCCTCCATGAAGACATTGAAAGCCGGTTCGTCAAACTGGATCAGGTCGATTCCGGCCGCCTCCAGTTTCCGGGCTTCGTTGTTGAGAATGTCGGCAAAGGCCATGGCCATGTCGGCCCGCGTGGTGTAATGGGCGTTGGCGATCGTGTCGCAGATGGTCATGGGACCGGGCAGGGTGAATTTAAGGCGCCGGTCCGTCCGGGCCCGGGTGAACTGCGCTTCCTCCAGGTGGACGGGCTGCGGGCTGGACACGGGTCCGGTGACCGTCGGCACATCCACGGTATAGCGGTTGTCCCGGATGCCCATGGGTGTTTTCTTTTCCCAGTCGATGCCCTGGATGTTTTCCAGAAATCCGTGGACAAAGTGGATGCGGTGCTGTTCACCGGCGGTGAGGATGTCGATGCCGGCCTCCTCCTGGTGGCGCAGCCACTCGGCAGCCGCACGATCCTTGGCCTGCGCCAGTTTCTCGCCCGACGGGCGCCAGGCCGGCCAGAGTTTTTCGGTTTCGGCCAGGTATTCCGGTTTCGGCAAACTGCCGACGGTGGTCGTTTCTAACACTAATTTACTCCTTGTGGTCTATAAGTTAGTACCTGAATTTTGCAATGTTGGCGATCAGACCTTCAATTGCTTGCACAGGTCTTCAAAATCTGAAGCCTCGACATCAAAGCCGGTCTTGTCCGGTTGCCCAAAGGCGTCGTCAATGACGTCTTTTTCCGGAACCTTGATGAAGGCGGTATGCAGCCCTGCAGCCTGGGCTGCCGTCAGGTCTCCTTCATGGGCGGCGACCATCATGGCTTGAGCCGGTTGCAGCCCCAGAAGGCTGACCCCTTTTTTGTAGGCCTGCAACGAAGGCTTGTAATAACCCAAAAATTCACAGGACAGGATCCCGTCCCATTGCACCCGGGCTGCTTTGGAGCTGTTGACGATGCTTTCCCAGCTCAAAATGGTCAGGACAACGACCGTATATTTGCTGCGCAGCCGGTCGATTGCCTGCGGGGCGCCGGCAAATGCATTGAGCTGATGCCAGGTGGATTTTACCAGGGACATCCGATCGATGGTTGACAGGAGCGGATATTTTTCGGCCAAGTTATCCAGGGCCCTCAGGTGCATGCCGTCCGCATTCATCCAGGGAAAATTTCCCTGTCTGACCTGGGTGTGGATTTTGAACATCTCTTGCCGCCAGTCGTAGGCAAAGGCTTCACCGTCGATGGATTGAGAATTGGCATCTGCCAGTTTTTGAATATTCTCTTTGGCTGTATTTTTCCAATCGAATACCGTGCCCCCCACATCGAAAAACAATCCTTTAACATTTTCCATAACGCCTCCTTGGCAATACCCCAAATGAGCGAAAAGCGCTCATTCAGGCGTTATTTGTTAATCGTTATTCCCCTCCCAGCGAGATCTTAAGAGCAGCTGATAAGCAGGGTCAAAAGCTTACCATAACCACGATGGCATTGCCAATAGCATAATTATGAATGCTTAAAAAATGACACTGCAGAAAGTACGGGGGACATTTTATACTTTAAAACTTGAGAACGTACCTTGAATTCCGCACTACGATTTTTACTGAATATATCGAATACAAATTCGAAATATCAAAATGTTCGAATCGGAAAATAAGGACTGTATTTGACAGTACAAAGTTCTTTTGGTATCCAAATTATATCTGTACAGAGTTCGATAATTGTCGAATTGAGACTACGGCAAGTTGTCTGAAATTTGATGACCACATATTTTACGTGCCTGTGAATATTGATAGGAACCCAAGATTCAAATGGAGAAAACATGATCTCTCGTATTTGGCATGGTTAGAGTGGCAGTACGATTTTTTGGGTGAAAAGCAAGTTAAGAATATCTCCAGACCGATCCGTGTTTATAATTTGCTGATGAAACCTGAAAGCTCATCCGATGTGGCGTCAAAGGAGCGGATGGCATTCCCACTTCCAGATAAGCCATCCATTGCCGTACTACCCTTTGATAATATGAGCGGCAATCCAGAGCAAGAATACATAGGCGATGGAATCTCCGAGAACATCATTTCTGCTCTTATGTCAATCGTTTGGGGCTGGAGTAAATCATCTTTAGAAGATTTTAAGCGATGCGAAGAACTAACACAAAAGGCTAAAGAATTAGATGAAAACCTTTCACACGGTTACGCCGCAGCGGCCCTTTTACATTTATTAAAATTGGATCATAAAAAATCGATAGAAGAAGCAAAAATGGCAATCACTCTTGGCCCAAATGATCCATGGAATTATGCTATATCAGCATTCGCAAAATATTTTAATGGGAATTTTCAAGAAGCGGTATCTCTATCTGAGAAAATAGAACGCTTAAGTCCATATAGATCGTCTATCTATTTGATGGCAGCGGGTTTGTCATATAGAGGGGCAGGAAAATATGACGAAGCAGTTGCAATCTTCAATGACCTTTTCGACCGCGCACAAAGGGGGGAATTCAATCTTTTAATTGCGCATCAATATTTAACCCCAACATATGCAATGCAGGGCAACATGTCCAAAGCACGCTATCATGCCGCAGAATTGTTAAAGATTAAACCTGATTATTCCTTAGAATATTATCGAACTGCAAGCCCATTTAAAAATCCCAAACACTTTGAGCCTATTTTTGATGCGTTTCGAAAAGCGGGGATACCCGACACCCCGTCAAAGAGTGACTCAATATGATATCTGCTATCATCAACCAAGCAGCTTCCGAAAATTTGAAGATAATGTAAACAAATACTCACAAGCAGTAAATTGCGATTGCTGTGATAAAAAATCATGAATTTGACGAGGCAAATTATTGGGTTATTCCAATGACAAGTTGTATATTTGATTTTGCAGAATCAAAATTGCCATATAACCTACCGACCCGGTCTTTAGGACCGAGGTTTCTATGTTTGACTAAAATGCTCGCTTAACAAAAAACTTTCGAATGAAACCTTTTTTCGATCAAATCCGGCAACTTTCAAAGCCCTTTCTTGACACCCGCCACAACGATGTTCACACTGCTATATCCACCTTGCTTGCATATCAGCTGCTGGAACAAGAAGGCGCTGATGAAAATATCGTGATCCCTGCAATTATCCTGCACGATGCCGGTTGGAAACGGGTGCCGTCCGAGCTTCATCTTAAAGCTTTCGGCCCCAAGGCAACCGAGCCGAAGTTAAACCGCCTCCATGAAACCGAAGGGGTAAAAATTGCACAAGAAATATTGCAAAAATTAAAATATGATCCCCTCAAAACAGAGAAAATTCTAGAGATCATCGACGGTCATGATTCCCGTAAAAAGCCGGTTTCATTAAATGACATGGTTGTCAAAGACGCGGATAAACTCTGGCGCTACACTAGCTCCGGCTTTTTAATTGATATTGAACGATTTGGCGAGTCATATGAGGAAGGGTTGGAGAGGCTGCGATGCAATTTATCCGGATGGTTTTTTACAAAGACCGCAAAAGAACTGGCCGCTGAAAAACTGAGCAGGCGCGAAAAGGAAAAAGCTGTTAAATAGGAAGGCCTTCACAATTCTATGATTTACACATGTTTTCTACCGGCAATCCAACCTGGTGATCTTTCCCTCTCGCCGTGATATACGCCCTTCGCCTTCCAATTTCAAAAGGTGGCTTTCAATGATGCCGCATCCCGGGAAAAACTGGACCACGGGGGTGGGAAATAGGGCGGCGGTGAGTTCCATGAATGATAGTTTATTGGTGCCGAGGATTTCCAAAATTTTGGCCTCGCGTTCCAGGAGTTGGCCCCTCACCCAAGCAATGGCCTCGTTCGGGTTGGTGATGACCGATCCATGCGACGGCAGCATGAGACGCGCTTCGACGGCAGCTAATTTGTCAAGGCTTGCCAAATAACCCGTGAGGCCTCCGGCGGCAGGCGTGTACCAGGCCGGTATGGCGCCGACCAGGTCGCCGGGCAGCAATAGACTTTTTCCACGGTCAACCAGCGAGATGTGCCCCGGCGAGTGACCGGGCGTATGCATCACCTCGAACAGGTATTCACCCAAGATCAGCCGGTCGCCCTCTTCAACGATTTCCAGGTTCGAAGCCTCACTCATCCGGCAGCCCGTGCCGTTCAAATAATCGAGAATATCAAGGCCGGAAAACCCCTCGAAGCCCGGCTGGTCTACACAGGTTCTTACAGCAAAGGGGATATCGAAGGTGACGTTCAAATGCGACGGATCCATGGCTCCCTTAAGGTCGAGTCCATGTATGAACACCCTCGGCTGAGCCTGTTTCAGGAGCCACCCGATCGCGCCCATGTGATCCGGGTGCGAGTGGGTTAACACGACAATGCGGCAATCGGCAGGGCGCAGCCGCCAGTGATTTAAGGCTGCTTCCAGGTATCTCGCGCCGTCCGATCCGCCGCAGCCAACGTCGACCATCGCATATCCGCTGCTCTGAGGGATGATGCAGAAATTTGCCGGGCTCGGCCATTTGACGTCTTCGGCCAGCACGCACCGGATACCGTCATATTCCTCAAATCGAGCTCTACCTGCCATTTGTGAATGCCTCCGGCATCAGCGCGGCTTTTTCAAATTCATATGTCCGTAGGCCGCCGATTCTGAAAAAGTCCCTGGCCGAAACCGATCAAACCGGCCTATTTTTCGATCTGCTTCAGAAGCCAGGCCATATTCTGCCCCAGGGTGCGCATCGTGCCCTGGGCCTCTTCGTCCTTTTCGACGTCACCCTTTTCGAGGCCGAAGCCCATATTCCAGTAATTCGAACCGGGCACGATCATCTGGCTGATCAAAAAAAAGTTGTTCAATGAGGCGAAGGTGTGGCTGGCACCGCCCCGGCGCGCCACCACCACCGAAGCCCCCAGCTTGCGGCGCAACATGGCCTTATTGGCGATGGCCGTCATCCCGGCGCGATCGATCAGCGCTTTGATTTGCGACGTGAGGTCGGAAAAGTAAACCGGCGACGCCAGAATGATCGCGTCGGCGGCCAGCATCTTTTCGATACATTCGTTGAGATCATCCTTATCCACCGCGCAGCGCTGATCCTGATTCTTAAAACATTTATAGCAGGCAATGCAGCCGTTGATCTGTTTGCCTTTCATCTGGTAAAGTTCGGTTGCGATGCCTTCCTTTTCGAGTTCATCGAACACCCAGCGGGTCATGATGGCCGTATTGCCGTCTTTGCGGGCGCTGCCGTTGAATGCAATTGCTTTCATTGTCCTACCTTTCCTTGAATTAACCCAATTATATTTTTTTGCCAGCTGTTCTACCTGAAAACGATAGGGTAAGGCAAGGGCTTTGTTTTATCTTTGGGAATTGTTCCAAATCCCGAGTGTCTTCCAATCGATATTGTGATATAAGGTTCTGACCTGATCAAGACGGATTGTATTGCCACCAAGACACCAAAGCACAAAGTAGTCTCTATGGTTAATATTTTTTTTCGTGTCTTTGTGCCTTTGTGGCGATTTTTTTTGTTATTGACTGCAAAAAAGTCACAGCGCCTAAGGAGAGTAATCGTCTATGTTTGATTTTGAAAGAGGCAAGATTAAATTTATGCGCGGCGGGAAATATCCCCAGAGCAACAGTGTCCTGATCGACGATGATATTCGCAGCATTATCGACCCGGCCTGCAATGAAGAAAAATTGCTGTCGATTCAGCGGGAACGTCCCGTGGATGTGATTATAAACAGCCATGGACATGAAGATCATATTCTGTACAATTGGATTTTTCCGGATGCACGGCTCTGGGTGCCTGAACTTGACGCAGCGGTTTTCAAAGATAAAGAGTCTTTCATCAATCAGTTTTTTCAGCCGGAAGAAATGGATGAAAAAACCAGAGCCGACTGGACCCAGCTCTTGACAGAGATCGTCAAATTCCAGCCCCGCGAGCCTGACCGCCTGCTGGCGGATGAAGAACTCCTTGATTTCGGCCAAACCCGGGTGCAGGTGCTGCACACCCCCGGGCATACTCCGGGGCATCTGTCATTTCATTTCATCGCTGAAAAAGTGATCTTTTTAGCCGACCTGGATTTGGTAAAGTTCGGTCCCTACTATGGCGACAACAACTCCAGCATCGACGACACGATCAAATCATTGCAGCGCCTGG
>Ga0209536_100014784_pt1 | contig 11183 bp, 14 predicted proteins | sample DeeMarSeWOR28_12_FD_187461 | JGI IMG/M metagenome (GOLD analysis project Ga0209536, IMG submission 187461) | Marine sediment microbial communities from White Oak River estuary, North Carolina - WOR-2-8_12 (SPAdes) (version 2) | ecosystem: Environmental > Aquatic > Marine > Intertidal zone >... | reverse complement strand
CATGCTGCTGGCCCTGCTGATCACCTCTAGTGGGTTTCAAGAAAGTACAACTGTCAGGGGCTAGAGCGCTAATGAGCCGAAGGTGAGAGAGGATGGGAATTAAACCCGCCCTCTCTTTTTGATTTCGTAAGGACTGTCAAGTTCATATAGATCGTCAGTATGTAAACCCTCTTACCCTTTTCCCGGGAGTTCACATATTTATATCCAGACTTTGTCTTTTGAGAACTGGCCACCATATGTGGTCACAAAATAAAAGAGAGAGCCAGTTTTTCCGAATGGCGAAACCTACCTGCGCCGTAGCGGTACAGCCTGAACCCTCCGGCGGGGCTGGTCAGCTTCTAATATACCGAGACAGATCCATCGGTATCATATTGGAGTGAGCCCTAATTTGGCCTGACCTCGAATTGGAGTGTCTGCAGCACTGTACCTGCTGAGTCAAGAACGTCTATCCGCCATGCGCCCATCTCTTGGAACTGGATGATCTTCGAGCTGAAGGTTAGCCAACTGGCAGAGTTGACCGCAAGCTCTACCCCCGCTCGCTCGATACCGTCGAAATACCAAACATGTGTGATCTGAGTCGGGCTTTTGGCACCGGTAATCTTAGTATAACAATAGAGCTTGCCCAATGAGACGGGAAAACTAGTGTTGGCATCCACCGGTTCGCGATCAACCACATCCTTGCAGATGGCAGCAACAGCCACTTCCAGTTGAGACGTCTCCTGAGCCTGAGCAGTAGCACTCAGGATGAGGCACGTGATCCAGAGTATTATAATTATGAGGGGCGAGAGTAGTTTTTTCATGGCCGTTTTCTCCTCTATGTAGGGTATGATCACTCTGCAATTAGCTCAATAACCAGTGCAGAATCGACACAAGTATCTCTAGCCCGGATATTTCATGAATCACTTGCTGCGACCACGGATATGGCCGTCCTTCTCTCCGAGCTGTAAGCTCTACGAGCCGGAAGCCGAACGTCCTAGGTTGTCGGACCCTGCGACATATTGTTCAAGTAGCCTCGGATCCAATCCCGCGGCACGCGGGACGGTTGCCCGATGGCACAGCCACCTCCACGGTCTCGCGACGGAAATTCATGAAACATCCGGGCTAGGAAATACTGCTGAGTATCTTAAGATAGCAGCATCTGCAAATGACAATCTTTAATTAGAATGAGTAGTCATAATTTTATTCTTGAACTACATTTACGGTAAATTCTTCTAGTTTACTAATTCCTTTCTTGATAGTAATAGTCCATTTACCAGGCTTGCTAAGTTTGAATTGATCTACAACCCGATAGCGAACAGAACCTACAATTTTATGAGGTACTATACGCCAAGGCATATTTTCATATCTATATTCCACAAAGATGTCGTCATATGTAGCATCCTTAGGAACTAGAAATCTCATCCAAACCTTTACAGTTTCGCCTAATAGTACAGAATCAAGCTTTAACTCTTCGACGCACTCAAGTGCTTCCACGGTTTTGCATAATTTCGCTTCTGTCAGTATTGGCCCTTGTTCTTGGCCGTAATAATAATAATCGACAACCTCTTTTGCCATTTCAGATGTCGGTATTGCCATTGCTTGAACGCTGGTAAATAAAAGCATGCTAAATAAACTACTTGTTATGCAGATATATTGAGTTATCTTATTCATGGGAATCATCTCCTTTTGGAAAACACATCGATAAGATGGATTTTGGTGGAATAGGAAAAGCCTCACGTGCAATTCTTAATCACTCAGTCGACCTATATGAGTTAAGGAATTATCTTATCACCTCCTTCTTGGCTGGGTTCCAAGCTCTCGCTGGCTTGGTGACTACCATGACTAATTTGGGGCCGGCCAATGTCTGCCTTTCTCAATTTATCCAAGTCGGAGCAAAGGAGCTACGGATTGGATGCGACATTTTATTTATAGATAATGTTAATAAATAGCAACACCCTTTGGAAGCACGGCATATATACCAGATGGAAAGGGGGCGTGCAAAGAATAAATGAGACGGTGGTTAAAGGCTAAGAAGACCGGCAGGGACACATATGGCCGCCAACTTTGTAAGTCATTCTTGGTCTGGAGGGCGTTGCGCGCTGCGGTTACTTTGGTGCTGGCACAGGATGCGAGGTTGCATTCTATCCAACTACCGGAGTAGATGGGCGGGTGATCATCTGTGGCAGTCTTTTCTTACTCTATGAGTCGAGTGATTTGCAATTAGTAATCACATCTACGAAAAAAGTATTACCTCCCTATTCTGTCCTACTACCTGTTACTTAGGTGTTAGCGCCACAGAATAAGAACAAAAACAATGCGTTCTTCCGATTGTCTGTTGCTTAACGGAAGGATAAAGTCGTACCCATAGAGGTGTGACAAGTGACGCCTTCTCAAACTCCTTGTCACCCCCCTTGGTATAGCCCGGGGGGGATCCTTTCAAACCCCATTCTTCTTATATGCAGTTGCTCATCAAAGGCTGATATTTGTAACGATGGATGTGCAAAATGATGGCTATCTGCTTACAGTGTAAACGCCCATTGTCTGAGGATGATCAGACCGTTAACGTCTTTTGGGGCGAGTGGATGAAGTTTTTCTGCAGCGCATCGTGCAGAGATGAATTTGTCTACCCAAAGCTCATCAACCGCATGTGTGCTAGAGAAGGATGTAACGGCTTGGTGCCAGAGGCAAACAAGATGCTTTGTCTACGCTGTTACTGTGACGGTGACAATTTAGGAGAACGCTTTCCCTTTTTTGATATGACGGACAATGCTCATTTGGAGCAGCAGGAACAGGCGATACGGAAGCGGATTGAGGTAAAGGTGCGAGTTTTTAGCAGCCAATATATGACGCAGGAAGAACTCCGTGCTTTAGTGCCGAGTCTGGCAGATTCATGTGCGTAAACGCATAAGGGGCCTGGGATGATTTCACTGGCTAAAGTTATATTGTTATCTGCACTTGTATTCTTTTTGCTTCTGGTCATACTATTCCTGCGGTTGATTTGGGAAGATAGCAAAGCAGTGGAAATAGACCTTCGTGAAATTGAAAGATTAGATTCATAAATTTCACCATCGGACCCTGAAAGGCATCAACTCTATTGAAGGGTAGCCTTTTTTAGTAGTTTCAAAACCCACCTGCTGTGCTGGTGGTATAATTTAGCTTTGCTCGTAAAAAGATGATTAAGGGCCTGCCATTATTATGGTCAATAGTGCGAAGCCGACAAAACAAAACCTTCCCCTCCCCTGGCGGCCTCTGGATCCGCTTCCAGCCCTTAGGGCTTACAGGCCGGAGGGTAGAGCCGACGCCTCGGTGAGGAGGGGATAAAGGGGAGGGGGAATAATAAATAGATGCCTTCATTTTATCTTCTTTCACCCCCACCTTAGTCCTCCTCCGTCAAGGGGGAGGGGATTTGGGGCTTTAGTACCCAGATGAGTATCGTTCCCTAAATTGCTCCCTATGGGGGCGCCACCCTTTTGGGGTGGCTCATGGATCAAAGCCCCCGGCTGTGCCGGGGGATGCTTTACGAGAAGGTCGCAGAATGCCCGACTTCTAGTCGGGGATGAATGCGACGGAATAAGATTTAAATACCTCGCGAAGCCACCTTCTCGAGATGCTCCGACCTTTGGTCGGAGAGATTCACTTCACGCTGAGATGGTTTGGTCGGACACTTTCATTTACGAAGAGCCAAGGTCACATGGAGTGGGCTTGTCTTTCGAATTAAAGGACCGCCAATTTCTTGGCAACGTGGCCTTTGGCCACACTTAAGTACTAACGGTATTCCTTCTTGCGCTGCGTACGATGCTGGGCGAGGTTGCTAAGAATGGTCTTCATCACCTTACTCCTGTCGCCTTTGCACGCCCCCCGGGCCTTTTCGCTGGGCTGGTCAGTGGGGGCATTTTTCTTCTTGTCAGTCTTCCAAGAGTCGTTGTAAACTGACAGCGGTCCGCTCTTTCTCCAGTGATACATTACTCTTGCATTACTTCGCCCCAGGTGTTTGATTCGATATTCATTTTTCCCATATGTCTTCACCCTTCGGTCTGATGATGTTCAGAAGCGAACTCTGGGAGGTAGCGATGTTGAATACTTTCGAGAAAAACCGCAGGCGTGGCAGAGATAGAAGATCGGGCCGAGAGCGACGACAGACTAATGACACGAGATTCGAGCATCACCTAAACGAACGAAAGGGCACAAGGGGCCGGAGGATAATTGATCTTCGCAGTGGTAAAGAGCGGCGCTCTGGTCTGAATCGCAGAAAGTCTACTCTTAGACAAGCTAATTGAAGGAAGTCAAGCGTATCGGGTTTAAGAAGATAACTTGTGGAAACTGCGAAACGTTTTTTCTTGTTCGGCCAACCGTCAAGAGATGCCCTTTTTGTGGAAAGCCACTAAAAAAGCCAAGGAAAACATCCCAAAATAAGCGGCCGCAGTTGTATTGAAATTTCGCTATATCTTGTCCCAGGTTAAACCCCAGCCGAAGTTTAAGGGACGTAATTCACAGTCTCTCACTTTCTTGGTGAAGCTTGATTTTCTCATCAGTAAACGAGCGTTCCTTTTGCACTGCTCATGCAGCTTTTCACCTTCAGCAAAGCTGAGGGGTTTTGAAGTCCCTAAAACAATGATAAACTTCAAAAACCTCCCGGAGGCAAATACCCTTGAGCTATAAATTGCCGCAGAATTAATCAGACCGTTGAGAGGTAGAGTTGGGGGACTCTAATGAATTACAATATCCTGAAGACCGTAGCAAGAATACTGGCGAGTGTAGTCCTTCTCTGGGTGTGCGGTGGCTGCGCCGCCCTCGAAAAGACGACTAAGTCAAAAACAGAGGAAGTACCAGCGGAAGCCGTCACGACATCTTCCGTTGAAGCCGAGACAGGAACGAAGCAGCAGGAATCTGCCCCGTTTGTTCACACTGTCCGCTGGCCAGGGGAATCACTCTCTCTCATTGCCAAATGGTACACTGGTTCTTACAAAAAATGGAGGAAGATTGCCGCAGCCAATCCTAAACTCAATCCAAACATAATAAGAATTGGTGACAAGATAGTTATTCCTCAGAAACTCCTGAAAACCAAGGATCCGATGAAACGGGATTTTATTTCCTCCTCCAAGAAAAAATCGGAACCAGTAAAATCTGAGGAGAATTCAAAAGAGCCAGAGAGCGCGGAACTGTCCGGGCCTGAGAAGTAGGTAGTTTAACGTATTGTCATAGAGATAACAGAATTGCCGCACCAGGAAATATTTCTTATCTGGTTTTTTGCGACCTTTTAAATAATGTTACTTAATTACAGGTATGCTTTGCCATCAGGTCTACCGGCTACCCGTGTCCCGGATATACTAGTCCGGATATTTCATGAAATATCCGGGCTAGTCGTCTCCTTCGCGGACTCAGGATAAACTCACTGGGCAGTTGACGACAGGGGACTTTCACCCCATAAGACCCGCGGCCTTGTCGTCCGCTCCTGTAATTAAACCCTATCGTTGCAAACCTGAACCGGCCAAAACCGCTAAACTCGCACCAGAGCACGCCATCTGCGCCCTAACTCGCCTCGGGCAGAATTTCACGTACGGTCCAGTATGCTTCGACCTGCCCGAGGCTGCGTGAGGCCGCATCTGACGCACCCTGGCCCTTTTTTCCTCGATGAAGGTTTGCAACGTTAGGGTAAACTTTCGTACTAACCGAATTGGGCTGACATTTTTCATCATTTATCTGAACTACGTCCTTCATTGTGCAAGTCTTCTTTAATCGGATCTGAGCATTTCCTTTGAGGACAAGGTCCTTCAGAAGGCGGTAGCTATGGTGCTATTGGCTTATAAGTCATTCTCATTTCATCATACTAATTTCTTACACTTATTATATAGAATCATACTAAAATAATTACAATTCCATAACTTCGACTGATATATTTCATCTATTATTTTAGATAAGATGGGTAATAGACAAACCCTAGTTGGTATCAAGCCACAGGTAGATGCCTCATGAAGAAAAAGATAGCCCTAATTCTGATAGTGCTCCTTGCAGTAGGGTCTTTATTTGGATACTTACATACAAGAAAAAGCAAGAAGATAAATTATACGGCCTCATTTCTTGAGAAGCGTGAAAGGGACTGGCTCACGGTTAAAAGTACTTTGCGAGAGTTTCTAAATGCCGACTATGCACAGCAACAGTTTCTGTGCAGAATGCTTGCCGACTTGAATTTTACACATGAAGATAGGAAATATGATGAGTGGGTGTGGTGGTACTATCTTACTTCTTTTGATGAGTTGTCGAAGGATGATACTTACGGAAAAGCCACTATAGAAGAAATACTATACTGGACGGTTGTAGCTTCTGAAGAAGCCCGTCAGCGTAATACACAGAAGGGGAGGCGGAGTATTGCAGCGGATCAACGTTATAAAGGGAGTTTCCCTAACCCAATCAATGGATTTTACTGAACTAAAACAATTGCTTTATTGGACTTTGAAATGAGTGCATTTTATCATGTGTTAGTTCTTTTTGTTCTTTCCGTGGGAGTTTTCTCATTCAAACGCCTCAGCATGACCATTCTACTTTTCTTGATTCCAGTGTTAGGAGAAACAGTACAAGTTTTCATGCCAGGCCGAACACCTGACTTTATCGACGTACTCCACGGGTATCTCGGAATCGTTACAGGCTACTGTCTGGTAAGACTGTGGAGAGAAATAAAGCCGGCAGTAAGGAAGGATCGGCTTTATTTTTTGAAGAAAAGAGTTCTTGATAGGCATTGAGGTAGAAGTTTGTCCAAAAGAAGAAGATGTCCCACGATGGATGTAATGTTTTATCTGGGAATTGCGGATAGCTCAGCATTATCTACCCTTCTTCTCTCCCCTTCTTATCCACCCTATACAAAATAAAAATGGTAATTTTTCGGACTTACGTATCTGACTTGGCTTTTACTAAGGTACCAGAACGATGAGAGTTCATGTGGTGGCTCTTCATCATTTCCTTCAGCCCCAATCGGCTCAGAAGATCGAATGGGGTTTCTTCTCATCCACCTCACCTTAATCCGTATCCCGGATATTTCATGAATTGCCTGCTGCGACTTTGAATATGGCCGTCCTTCCGGGCGTCCTCGGGTGTCGGCCCCTGCGACGTACTGTTCAAACGCCTCGGGCCCAACCCCCTCTGGTTGCCCGGTGGCAAGGCCATCTTCTTCGCGCTCGCTGCGCTCCGCTCAGTCCCGCAAGCTGGTTCCCAGTTTCGCGGCCTTGCGACGACAATTCATGAAATAGCCGATCTAGTCGCCCCGCCGGTCAGGTGCCAAGATGGCGCTTTCATTTCTTTGGATGGCTGCTTCATGAGAATTTACGTCTCCGAAAAAAGAGGAAATTTATTTCCACTTTAGAGAACTCGATTACCCAATACTCTGAGATACTGCATCGAAAGTAAGAAGGATAAATATATGTAATATATGATAAATCGGCAAATAATATAAGTTGGTACGATTTGTGTTAACAGAATTCGAGCAGTATCAATCCAAGGCATCAGGAATTTATCAATAGGTTGTTCAGGAGGTTTGGATCAAAATGGCTGTCACACCTTATGCGCGTAAACAGGCTTGTGGTACTTGCTATTCCATCTCGGGTGTTGAGAAAAAAAAGGCACCTCAGGATCGACGGGCAAACAGAGATAGACGATCCGGTACAGACCGGAGAAAGCTTTACGATGCTGACTACTTTTCTCGTGATGGTATCGAGAGAAGGCGTGGCTCCTGGGATAGGCGCTCAGGTAGAGATAGACGTTTCGCTAGGGACCGCAGACTGAGGTTTGATCCCAAATACATGTTCGTTCCCGAAAGGCGAAGTGGGCAAGACCAAAGGGGCAGAGCGGACCGAAAGATATGTGAACTTAGGAGTGGGATGGGTAGAAGCAGAACGCGCACAGAAAGTAGGCTACTTTCTGATCTCACTCGTTTGGAACATACCCTTGAGAGACGAAAGGTATAGAGAGATGAACTGGGCTCGCTGATTAACGAAAAGCAAAACTAAAAAATTATGGAACAATTGAGAATCCAGCGAAAAAGGATGACCTGACAAAAAAGACCCTGCATCTCTTTCAACTCTTCTTATCTAATTTGCCATATTCGCAGTATTAAACCCGGATATTTCATGAATCGCCTGCTCCGACCGCGGATATGGCTGTCCCTCCGGGCGTCGGATGTTCCTTCGGCTTGGCTCCCCGCGACCAAGCTCGGGACAAGCAGGACAAGCTCACCCTGCGAAGCACTGTTCAAGTACGGAATCCAACCCCCTGTGGTTGCCCGGTGGACCACCCTTCTCCACGGTCTCACGACGGCAATTCATGAAATATCCGGGTTATTAGTTTTCTCAACGAGTATTTGCTAGTGTCATTAATCTGCTTAGTATGCATGCTTTTCGTAGGGAAGCATAATCCCACCCTCGCGGAGAGCACTAACGTTCAGAACAGTCAAGATGAACTATTGGTTAATACTTGAGGGAGCAAAGACTATTAAATCAAAGTTTTCCAAGTTAGCAACCATAATCGTTGTATTATTTCTTATTGCTGGAGCGATTTCCGCGGTCCACAACATGAGCAATAAGCAGAGTCAGAACAAAAGACTTGTCTACTATAAGCACCCATGTATTGTGCTGAAGGTGGACAATCGTGGCTGCCAAGCAGAGATAGAAATGCGGACGCGTGTTGTAGTGGTCCCGAGACTAGCGAGATGGCGAAATTAGAAGTGCCTGCAAACAGTTTGATGGCCTGAAAGAATAGTCCTGCGTTTAGTCACATCGTTAGTATTCGGACTTCACATCTCATACTTAACCCTAACGTTGCACAAATCCTGATCCGAAAAGCCTGCTTGGCCACACTTGAAGCAGAATACGATTGCCAGATGCACACTATGCAGGAAAGCACCCGTGGTGAATTCCAGGATACTGAATAAGAAAGCTTCTAAGGCCGCTCAGACCGGTGTTTCATGGCCTTTTCACAACCGATTTTTTGCAACATTAGGGTTAATCTACAGTTTGACTCTTGAAGTCAAGCTGCCAAATTCTGTATTTGGTCCTTTAGGGCTGATACTGTGAATGAAGGGACGGGATTTACAGTTTTCCAGTTATCGAGTTGAGTCTACATTTTTCGAACTTATTTGAAATCATTTTCTTGTATATCAGGCTATTACTAGCGCATCAATACTTGCAGTATTATCTTTCCCATTAACTCACTGGCCTATTGCCTAAAATTGGCAATTTCGCCTTAAATATGACACTTTCGTTTCCACGCGGCTTTGGGATGATTCATTGCGCAATATGACTTAACTATTTATAAATTATAATAAAAATCTATAATCGTTAAATCTCGTATAATTCTTCCTTGAAAGACCTGCGGCATTGGTTAGATACAGGTCCAAGTTCATTGACAAGAAATGGTTTGATGTCGGAGCACAAGATATATGTTCTGTGAGTTTTTGAAATCGAAAGTGTTTGTCTTATTTGGTTTTATATCATTTCTGGTTTTGGCTCTGTTTGGTCAAAGCTATGGGGATACTTATGCTTACGTTAGCAACTCTTTTGATAACTCCGTGTCAGTGGTACGGACCTCAGACAATACTGTCACAACAACTATTGACGTGGGAGAGTGGCCTTATGGCGTGGCCATAAACCCTGACGGGGAGTATGTCTACGTAACCAATGGCGATGATAACACAGTATCCGTCATACGCACTATTGACAACTCAATCACCACATCAATTGAAGTGGGAACCTCGCCAGGTGGCGTTGCGGTCAGCCCCAGTGGTACATATGTATACGTAACCAATAATGACGATGATTCAGTATCTGTGATCCGCACATCGGATCATGTAGTTACTGCAACGATTGATGTGGGAACGTGGCCTGAGAGTGTGGTGGTAAATCCCAGCGGAGACTATGTTTATGTGGTGAATACAGGCGATGATACCGTATCTGTAATTAGTACAGCTGATAACAGTATCACCGCAACGATTGACGTCGGGTGGTGGCCTTATAGCGTTGCGGTAAGTCCTAGCGGGGAATATGTGTATGTAACAAATACAGGTGATAACACTGTATCTGTTATTTCTACCTCAGATCACATAGTTATAGCAACGATTGCAGTTGGCTGGGGGCCTATAGGCATTGACTTGACCCCTGATGACCAATTTGTTTACGTTGCAAATAGTCGTGCCAACACCGTATCTGTGATCCGCACATCGGATCATGTAGTTACCGCAACGATTGATGTCGGGGCGTGGCCTTGGGGCTTGGCCTTAACGCCCAACGGAGACTACGTTTATGTATCAAATCTCGCTGATGAAACATTATCGGTCATAAAAACCTCAGAGAACAAGGTTGCAGATACAATTGGTGTTGGAAGAGATCCATATAATCTCGGCAAGTTTGTTGCCGATATTCCAGGCGACATCAGATGGGTGAGTGCAGGACGTGGGGGCAAACAGATAGGGATCAGGGGCAAGACAAATGTCACCTTCATCGACTCGATTAGCTCTGTTGATCCAGACAGTATCTTTGACACTGCCAACAAGCCTAGTAGTCTACCATTTGGGCTTATTAGTTTTGAGCTAACGGTTGACAGTCCAGGAGACACTGCTGAAGTAGTCATATACTTTTCCGAGGTTCTAGGAGCAAACGCAAGCTGGCACAAATATGACTCGATAAATGGATGGCAAGACTATTCAGCCCATGCAACATTCAGTTCGGACAGAAAGTCGGTTACATTAGAGCTTAAAGATGGAGATTACGGTGATGACGACGGAGAGGCAAACGGTATCATTGTTGATCCTGGAGGGCCAGGCTTAGTTTCATCATCTTCTCTCAGTAGTAGCAGTAGCAGAGGTGACGGTGGCTGCTTTATTGCTACAGCAGCTTCTAGTTCGCCGTGGTATAGATGATCTCATCTAAGGTCTCCCTGTCTCTATAACGGTCCTGATGCCTATTCGAGGTGGAAGAAAAACCCTATAAGCCTTAACCTCTTCTGTGACTTGCATAGTACACTTCCTTTAGCCCGGATGTTTCATGAATGGCCTGCTGCGACCGCGGATATGACCGTCCTTCTCTCCGAGCTGTAAGCTCTACGAGCCGGAAGCCTGGCGTCCTCGGGTGTCGGACCCTGCGACGTACTGTTCAAGTACGCCTCGGGTCCAATCCCGCGGCACGCGGGACGGTTGCCCGGTGGCACAACCATCTCCACGGTCT
>Ga0209536_100014782_pt1 | contig 11184 bp, 8 predicted proteins | sample DeeMarSeWOR28_12_FD_187461 | JGI IMG/M metagenome (GOLD analysis project Ga0209536, IMG submission 187461) | Marine sediment microbial communities from White Oak River estuary, North Carolina - WOR-2-8_12 (SPAdes) (version 2) | ecosystem: Environmental > Aquatic > Marine > Intertidal zone >... | reverse complement strand
AGATGAAATTTTTATAACGATAGAGGTAAAAGAAAAGATAATTGACCAACCAGGAGATGGGGAAGATTCAGGAGATGGAAAGGATTCAATGAATTACATTAACATTGCATTACCTATTATTGTAGTTATAATCGTCCTGATTTTAGTATTTTTCGTGTCTGCCAACTTAATCAGGGGTATTTGCATCGTGAAATCGCAGTTTCCTTTTTTAACGGATATGGTATAGAAATTAACCAGTTCGGACCGGGAAGAGAGCACTGGATTGAAGATGAATACCGGTACGCCGGTCGGTTGGTTCGGATACTTCGGGAAAACAACCGGAATTTTCTGTCAAATGACTGGACACCATTGCTTCATACCACCCATGACAGTGTATGGGTGAACTGCTGGCCTGGTGAACATAAAATGCTATACACGATCCTCAGTTTCAAACCGCAGGGAATCAATGGCCCTCTTTTTGAGGTTGATATTAGCGAGAATACCCATTTTATCAGTCTTTATAACCATGAAGAGCTAAAACCGGTGACAGTGAATAATATCGATTATATAAACGTGCAGGCAAATGCATTTAATTGCAGCTGGCTGACTTTTGCCAGGTAAGTAACAATATGTTTATGCAAAACATCCACCTCCTGATACATACCCCTTACGGCTAAAAGTGATTCTTTATCACCGCTTAATACAGCCGGCATCATAGCACTGCTCATTATATCCACTCTTTTTCCCATTCGTTTAATCTCATGACGCGCGGCATCCAGGGCCAGGCTTGGTGTTTGAAAAAGCATATCGCTTAAAAACTTTGGTTGTATTTCTTTTTCTTCTTCTATTGGTTTATCAGGAATCAACCGGAAGACTAATCTGGCGAAGTATGTTACAAATGGCAGGAATAGAATCGCACAGGTAATATTGAAGATTGTGTGGGCATTAGCTACCTGGCGTGGCAGTATAGTTGCTGCAGCCTGCATACCAGTAACGCCTTCTGGTGCGGATGGAGAGATATTAACAATAAGCTTTGCAAATGGTTCAATAAAAGGTAAGAAGATTAGCACACCAATAACATTAAAGAGCACGTGCACTGTGGATACTCTCAGCGCTTCTCGCGGTTTTCCGATTGAAGCTAAAAATGCTGTTACACACGTTCCGATATTTGCACCAAATGAAAGCGCGATTCCCGCTTCAAGACTAATCAATCCTTGCATCGCCAAAACAATAATCACACCGGTGGTTGCTGAACTGGATTGAACCAAAGCTGTAAAAAGAGCCGCCACCAAAATTCCCAATATAGGATTAGACATTTGAGTCATCAGATCCAGAAATGGCTGATAAGATCGTAAAGGACTCATAGCATCGCTCATTACACCCATACCAAAAAAGATCATTCCCAATCCCATTATCATATAACCATACTGCTGAACTTTTTCTTTCTTCGAGCCAAAGAGCATTCCAAACCCGATGGCAACCAGCAGCAATGCATATTTGGTTACTTTAAATGCTATTATCTGTGCAGTTATGGTCGTTCCAATGTTTGAGCCCATTATCACACCAATCGTTTGTGAGAGGGACATCAAACCGGCAGATACAAATCCAACTAACATTACAGTGGTAACAGAGCTGGATTGAATAATAGCTGTAACAAGTGCACCGGTGATAAGCCCCATTAAGCGGTTGTTTGAAAGCATTCCCAGGATGTCCTTCATTTTTTCCCCTGCAACATTCTTCAGAGCATCACTCATTTTTCCCATTCCATAAAGAAATAAAGCCAATCCACCTAACAAACCAACAAGAACGAAAAACCAACTAATTTGACCATTTTCTGGAGGGGACATGCTCTGTGCAAGTGATTCAGAGTAGAATGGGAGTATAACGAAAACTATTAATTTCAATTTTAATGAAAATCGAGAGTATAGAGTTTGCATCTCATATCTCCTTAAAATTCAAAAAAAGACTATTTTTTACGTGAAGTTTTTACTACAACCACGGGTATTGGCGACAGCTGTACTACACGTTCTGCCTTGGAGCCCACTAACAAGTGTGATAAACCAGTTCGCCCATGGCTTCCGACGAATATCATCTTAGCTTTTTTCTTTTTTGCTATCTCTAAAATTCTTGTTACAGGTGTACCCACCACTAATAACGGACTGGCTTTTTTTATAGGGGTTAGATTAGGATGTGCTTTACGCATTTTTTTTAAAAACTCGTCCATCATCTCATTCGCTGCATCCTCCATGGTGAAGAGGTATTTTTTTTTCTTTCCTTTAGGGGCATAAAATCCTGGTGCTTCTGCAGGATCATGAATAACATGGAGTACTATAAGTTTTGCATCAATACATTCGGCCAGCTCAGCAGCAAAGAGTAATGCTTCTTCAGAATATGGTGTGAAATCTACAGCGACTAAAAGGGTGTTTTTATTTTTTTCTGTCACTATTAATCCTCCTTATTCTAATTAACAATTACAATAATGGAATAGATTTGGTCTGCTTTTAATTAGATTATAAAAAACCTGTATTAAACATAACAATAGTATTATAATATTGGAAATAATCTATGCTACTCAAGGCGGTCGTGTGCTGCCTTTCCGGATATAAAATAAGACCGGTGGTCGAATTCTTGTAATGACATTTCTGTTTGATCTGCAGGTGGAAGTATTTGAACTCTAAGGAAAAAGAAGGAAGTAAAATTATTCAGTGCGGAAGAACTGCAAAAGAGTTGGGATTTAATTAATTTATTATCACGATCTCTTTAGTTCAATTACCGCAATTTCCGGGGGCATTCCTACCCTGCCTGGAAATCCAATAAAACCAAGTCCGGTATTTACATATAAACTCTGTCTTCCTTCAGTATATAATCCACCCCATCGTTTGTAACGCATATTTACCGGGCTCCATCTCCAGCCTGGAATTTCAATACCGAACTGTGCACCATGTGTATGCCCGGAAAGTGTAAGATCAATATTTGTCTTCTCAAGAACTTGTTCATCCCAATGGGTTGGATCGTGCGAAAGTAATATTTTAAATGAGCTATCCTCAACAGATGAAAGTGCTCTATTAAGATCACCATACTGAGGAAATGGGGGTAATCCCCAGTTTTCAACCCCTACCATTTCAATTATTTCACTGTCTTTTTCAACTTTATGCGATTCATTTAAAAGCATCCTGAAACCAAGATCTTCCTGAGTTTTAATAAGTCTGCCAAGATTTTGTCTTTTTTCTTCTATCGAATCCCAGGGCACATATTCACCATAATCATGATTACCAAGTATAGAATACTTCCCGATTTTAGCTCTAAGTTTATTTAGTATCGGAATAAACTTATTCATTTCCGAAGAAAGGTTATTAACAAAGTCGCCAGTAAATAGGAGAAGATCGGCATTTTGTTCATTAATAAGTTCAACTGCAATTTCAACTTCATCTATTGAGTTTAAGAAGCTGCCAATGTGAAAATCAGAAATCTGAACAATACGAACGCCATCAAATGAATATGGGAGATTGATGAAACTTAAAGAATAATTTCTGGTAGTGTAATTAAACCTGCCCCACTTAATTCCATATGCAATTGAAATAAAGGGCAGTCCCGCAATGATAATACCTGTGCGTGTAAGAAATTGCTTGCGTGAGATTGGTTCCACTTGTTTTACTTCTGGCTCTTTTGCTTTTTTAATACTTTTATAAATTATTTTACCCAGGTGTATCAGATCATCAATCAGGTTAAATATTATAAATACCAGTTTAGGAAGATAGAAGAGAATGAATGTGCCGCTGATATAATGGAAATAAACAAGCACATTGGATGGATCAATATTCCGGTTAAAAATAAAAAAGATAATCAATCCGGCAATAAGAAGAGCAGGTACAACCCAAAATAGATAGAAAACGATTTGTTTAATCCTTTGACTATATTTTTTTGTCAGTTTCCTTACACCGCTGTAGGCATAAAAATCTACAGCCAGGATAATAATGCTGAATATGATAGAAAATAATGCGGGATTTCTCAAAGTTTCTCTCCAACCTTTGATTGCTGAACGATATCTCTACATTCTAATATCTTCTTATCGTATCCAGACAAAGTAACATTTATCATCGCCATTCCTATCTCCCTAAGAGTAGTAGCATATTTAGAGAGAAGTAATTTTATAAGCGGATAAAACGGTGCAATAACTTTATACATTTTATAAGTGTTCTTCAATCCTTTAGTTGGCTGGATATATCCGGGTCTGAACATATAAGCAGCTTTAAAGGGAAGCTTCATTAAATCATTTTCCGTTTTTCCCTTTACACGTGCCCACATACTTTTCCCTTTTTCTGTGCTGTCGGTTCCAACTCCTGAAACATAACAGAACGTCATATCGGAATTATGTTTTACCAAAGTGTCTGCAAAATGCAAAGTTAAATCGTATGTAATGCGTTTATATTCATCTTCTTTTTTACCAATAGACGATATGCCCATGCAAAAATAACAAGCATTATAACCGGAAAGTTCATTTTGGATAGCAGATAAATCCAGAAAATCGTTATGAATAATTTCCTTTAATTTTTCGTGCTTTACACCGCACGGTTTACGATTTATTACTAATACTGATTCTACATCAGAATGGTTAAGGCACTCGTGTAAAACTCCCTCACCAACCATTCCGGTTGATCCTAAAATAATTGTGTTTAAAGCCATTATAATTCTCAATTCTTTTTAATAAATATATTAACTTTCTGTATAAGAGATGTAATTTTAGGAGTAATGGTTCAGGAGAGAATACTTGAAAATCGATCTCAAAATTTTACCAATATCTTCTTTAATCAATAGTTGTTTATTAGTATTCAAAGTATCAATATTATTATCCTCACAAAACTTATCATTCGCATAATATCCTAAAAAGATTGAAGAGCTTACCCGGCAGCTCAGTTAAGATAAATTGAGAAGCATTCACACAACCGTCGTTACCAATTTACCTTTACTTCACATTATTTGCCTCTTGAGTGCTTTTACAAAACTTTTACAAAACTTTTCCTTGCGTATAGTGATGAAATATCGTTATTTTACGTTTGGCACAATGCCGTAAATCAAAATTCAGTCAAATAGCAATATATTTATTGAAGTATCTCAATCCAGAATAAAATACCAATCACCTAATCTCATCTTAGTAAATTCCTCCCGTGCAAAAAGGTGAATTCCTGTCGCAATTTTATAGCTAGAGATATTAAATATTAATAAAACCTTTTCCGTCTGAATAACTGAATTCAAAAAAATTGGATTGGAGAAATCTTGAAAAAAAAATTGCGAATTGGAATAATAGACCTAGTAAGTAAAGGCCCCACCAAAGCACTATGGGCACGTGTTATGTATCCTAATCTTGCCAGTATTATGCCCCAGGTACTTGGTGTTTGGTGTGAAGAAGAAGGGTGCGATGTAACCTTCGTATGTTATACCGGATTTGAAGACCTTCTCGAAGAATTGCCGGACGAAACTGATTTGGTATTCATAGGCGCATTTACACAATCTGCACAACTTGCATATTCTCTGAGTAATTTATTAAGAAGTAAGGGTATATTAACCGCAATTGGCGGTCCTCATGCAAGGTGCTATCCGCAAGACGCACAAAAATATTTCGATTACGTACTTGGTTTTACAGACAAAGAAGTGATTCAACAGGTTTTAAATGATCTTTCACCATATCGCCCAACGGGATTGTATCTTTCTGCTGAAATTCAACCAACGAATTTGCCGGGCGTAAAGGAACGATGGAAATTTATAGAACCTACTTTAAAGAAAGCACCATGGATTAAAATGGTTCCAATGATAAGCAGCCTGGGTTGTCCTTACACCTGCAGTTTTTGTATTGATTCCGAAGTGCCATACCAGCAGCTGGAGTTTGATGTAATGAAAGAAGATTTACAGTTTCTGCTGAAAAAATTTAAACGCCCCCTTGTTGGATGGCACGATCCTAACTTTGGAATTCGATTTGATAATTGTATGGATGCAATAGAAGAAGCCATTCCACTGAATAGTATTGATTTTATTGCAGAGAGCAGTCTTTCAATACTTTCTGAATCACATATGAAGCGGCTTAAGAGAAACGGATTTAAAGGACTTTTACCAGGAATCGAATCTTGGTATGATCTGGGCAACAAATCCAAATCAGGAAGTAACAAAGGCTTGGATAAAGTAAAGCAGGTTTCGGAACACCTTAATATGGTTATGAGCTACGCTCCTTATCTGCAGGCAAACTTTGTAATGGGGCTTGATTCGGATGAGGGTTCAGAGCCATTTGAGTTAACAAAAAAGTTTATTGATCTCTCTCCGGGTGCATTTCCCGGATATTCACTCCTTTCTGCTTTTGGAGAAGCAGCACCTTTAAATTTACTTTTCCAGAGGGAGAACAGGGTTCTCGGTTTTCCATTTCACTTTTTAGATAACTGCTCGGCAATGAATGTAAAAACAAAAAACTACTCCTATCCGGAATTTTATAAGCACTTTGTAGATTTGCTTCGTCACTCATTCTCTAAGAAAGCAATTGCCCGAAGGTTTAAAGCTAATAAGTTTTCGATACCCGGATGGATGAATATGGTCCGTGCAATTTCTTCGGAAGGGCTTGGCAGGGTAAAATACTTTACTGATATTCACCAGCGCCTTGAAACAGACAGACAATTCCGAATGTATTTTGAGCAGGAGACTGATTTATTGCCACAGTTTTATATAAATAAGATTAAGGAAGAGCTGGGACCACTTTGGGAATGGCTTCCGGAAGGTGCAATCTATCACGATCATAATGCATATTTAAATTCTACCCAACCGGAAGTACTAAGCGCATAACCAGCAGGAAAAAACCTGTTTACAATGCCAACCGGGGTGGACTTTTGTTCGACTACAAAGACAATTGCTCTCTTAAACAGCAAATCGTATTATTTACTTAACCAACCACAAATAATCGCCGTATCCTTCTTCTTCCATTTTATCTTTTGGAATGAATCTCATAGATGCTGAATTCATACAGTATCTTAAATTAGAAGGTTCGGGGCCATCATCAAAAACGTGCCCCAGATGTGAATCGCCAATCTTACTTCTAACTTCTACTCTTTTCATCCCGAATGAATTATCTTCTTTCTTTACAATATATTTTGGATCGATCGGCTTTGTAAAACTTGGCCATCCCGTGCCTGATTCAAACTTATCGGTTGAACTGAATAAAGGCTCACCTGAAACAATGTCAACATAAATTCCGGCTTTGTGATTATCCCAGTATTCATTCTGGAACGCACGCTCGGTACCTTCCTTCTGCGTAACCTTATACTGAAGTTCGTTTAAATTCTTTTTTATTTCTTCTTCTGATGGTTTGGTGTATTTTTTTTCATCACTCCAGTTTTTCATAATAAATGCATCCCTTCCTGATCCTTTGCGGTAACTGTAATACCTGTCAGGATCTTTTTTGTAAAAATCCTGGTGATAATCTTCAGCAGGATAAAATGTTGTGAACTTAATTATCTTTGTTGCTATCGGCTCATCAAATTTACCGGAATTATTTAAATATTTCTTTGATTTTTCAGCAAGCATTTTTTGATCGTCATTGTGATAAAAAATTGCAGAAGTATACTGAAATCCCCGATCCGCAAACGATCCGCCTTCATCGGTAGGATCGAATTGGCGCCAGAAAATATCTAAAATTTCTGCATAGCTAATAACTAATGAATTGTAATAAACCTGCACAGCTTCACGGTAATTTGTATTACCACTGCTAACCTCCCGGTATGTTGGATTTTCCTTTGTTCCCCCGGCATAACCGGAGATAACTTTTTTTACTCCTTCAACTTTCTCAAAAGGTGCTTCAATACACCAGAAACAACCTCCGGCAATTGTTGCAATTTCCTCATCTCCGCTAAGAATTATCGCAGCTGGTTCCATTCCTTTATTATCGAATGTCTTATCCGATTCTGTTTTAGAACACGCTGTCGTTACTAGTAATAAAGCGATTAAAACGCTATTAATTTTTTTCATAATATTTCCATTTGATAATATTTTTATTCCAAAATGTTTTGTAAAATTATTTTTATGAGTCAATAATAAACTTTAATTATCACATAATAATCACAAGAAGTAAGAGTTTCTATAACAAATAAAATGCTGGTGCCTTGCATCACACAGGAGTATGAGGTTTTAGTAATTCCGTACTGAATTGATCGCAGTAAAAATAAAGGGAACTGTTATTATTTCGGAAAAATTAATTTGCCCCGGACAGCAGTAAGTTACTTTGTTTTGAATCAAACGAATTTTCTTTGTAGTCAATATTATTTGCATATATGTATAAACAACTGCCGTCTTTAATTAGTTCAATAATTTCTTTGGATAATTGGTCTGATATCGCAGGACAACCCCAGCTTCTTCCAAGCCGGTTATATTTATTTATAAATTCATCATTAACATATTTTGCACCGTGAATAACTATGGCTCTCTTACGTGCATTATCATTTATCCCTTTTTCCATTCCATCCAGTCTTAGTGAATAACCATGTTTGCCATTGTAAGTTTCAGCAGTGCGAAAGAAACCGAGACTGCTTTTTAACGAGCCGCTTCGATTAGAAAATTGTGATGCAATATTCACACCGGAATTTTTTCCGTGAGCTACTAACGTTTGATAAAGCAACTTCCTGTTTTCTACATCAATGATAAAAAGTCTTTTTTCAGTAGATGGCTTTGAAAAGTCTATGATAGTAATAACCTTTTTGTTGGTTAAGCTGATGGAGTTGTAACCAATCATCGCCCGGTTGAAAACGGTAAATTCAAGTTCATCCTTCAGGTTACACTTTGTATAAATATCCAAAACATTTTTCTCAAACATATCCTCAGAATAGTTATACTTATCCTTTAAGTTCTTATTTTCAGATCGACCAGAATTGGGTGTTGGTGACAGCCAAAACAGCAAACTAAATATTGCAAATAGAAAAATTTTCATAATTGGCTCATAATATAAATTAATTAATACGATAACTTCAATAATTTTTCCTTAGTTAATTTGCATATGGTCATTATAAAACTGAAAATCATAACAAATATACCAGAATAATCAGGAGGCAAAAATGAACAATTTTAACTTAAAAAAAGCTGTAGAGATTCTTCGAAGAACTCCTGCCGTTTTAATGTCTTTATTAAGTGATTTGTCAGATGAGTGGATTTATAAAAATGAGGGTGGTGAAAGCTGGAATCCGTTTGACATCGTTGGACATCTGATACACGGAGAGAAGATGGATTGGATTCCGCGGGCTAAAATAATCCTGGAATACGGAGAGTATAAGCCATTTGAACCATTCGACAGATTTGCACAATTCAAAGAGTCAGAAGGTAAAACATTAAACGATCTGCTGGAAGAATTTGCGAAGCTGAGGAAGGATAACGTCGATATGCTGAACAAATTAAATTTGAATGAAAATGATTTTAACAAGACAGGGATTCATCCCGAGTTCGGTAAGGTAACCCTTAAACAACTTCTTTCAACCTGGGTTGTGCACGATCTTTCTCACGTTCGACAAATATCCAGAGTAATGGCAAAACAATACAGAAATGAAATCGGACCCTGGAAAAAATACCTGCCGGTAATTAATGAATAATCCATTTAGGTTTAAAATCAAAAACTGCCCTAATGTTGTTTCTTTAATAAAGATTCCACCGGGGGCAGTTAAAACCTCTTCTGAATATAAATCTTCCAAGTTTTGTCATCCGGTATTATAAAAGGACTTGGCGGGTTTGTAACTTCCCGCCTCATCCAACTGGAAAATCCACGATTTACATTGTTCTTATTTTAATAGTATCATTTTTCTGCTCTGTTTGAATCCGCTACTTGCATCGGTTGGAGTAATTTCAATTGAATAGAAATAAATCCCCGATGGCACATTGACAGCATTCCAAACCACTTCTTGCCTGCTGGCAGATTGGACTTCATCTACAAGTGTTTCAACCAATTCACCAAGGGGACTATAAATACTCAGCTTTACATTACTTTCTTTCGGTAACAAGTAACTTATATTCGTTATGGGATTAAAAGGATTTGGATAATTTTGGGCCAACTCAAATGAATTGTTCAGTGCCGGTTCAATCTCTGATTCAACTGAAACTACATAGTCTAAATCAGTCTCAAATACAGAACGACCATGAGTTGCGGCTCTCAAATACCTTTTTCCGTTAGCAACAGCGTAACTAAAATCCATAACGGGCACAAAAGGCATACCCGTTCCTTCCCTGAACCAGTTAGTTCCGCTATTAGTAGATCTGTACACTCCAAAATCATTAGCAGCGTAGTAGTCGGTGGTAATTGACGGATCTACAAAAAAATCATTATGCGGGATATTGGGCAAATCACCAGATACATTAGTCCAGTTTGAACCCAGATTTGTTGTCATATATATCTTATTGCCTGAAGAGAAACCAGAGCGAACAACGTACATAGTATTTGCATTTGTAGGATGAGTAACTACTCTGGTAACATACCTCTGAGATCCGGGAATATTACTTGTTACATCTGTCCATGTAAAACCACCATCCGTCGAAACTTTAACCTGTGGAGAGCTTGTAAATGATCCGCTTCCTGCGAGAATCATATTATTCGGATTCACTGAGCTCTGAGCCATCGTATTTATCAAATCGGATGTGGTCACATTATTTGCAATAACTGTAAAGGAGGAACCCGCGTTGGTTGAGCGATAAACGTCATCTGTGGCAGTGTATAACCATTGGTTATTCGTTGGATGCATGAAAAATGGAGAAATCCAGGCTCCACCAAACGAACCTAACCAGGTATTAGTTGTACCATAGTTGGTGCTTTTATAAAGAGATGTATTTTGAGTGGCAAAATAAACAACATTCGGTGTTGTATGATCAAAGAAACACTCCATTCCGTCACCGGTTGTAACAAAATCCCATGCTGTGGATCCGCCATTAAGTGTACGAAAGTTACCATTGTCCTGGGCGCCGCCAAGCAAAGTATCATGATCGGATGGATGTGATGCAATTCGATAGAGCTGAATAGTTGTTATGCCTTTATTTGCAGAGGACCAACTACTTCCTCCATCAGTTGATTTGTATATTCCGCCATCACAGGCTATGTAAACATAATTGCTGTTCGAAGGAGCAAATACAATTCTGTGCAGATCAACATGAGTTGGACAGTCCCAGGCCCTGCTGCCTCCAGAAATTCTCTTGGGTGAAAAA
>Ga0209536_100014781_pt1 | contig 11185 bp, 7 predicted proteins | sample DeeMarSeWOR28_12_FD_187461 | JGI IMG/M metagenome (GOLD analysis project Ga0209536, IMG submission 187461) | Marine sediment microbial communities from White Oak River estuary, North Carolina - WOR-2-8_12 (SPAdes) (version 2) | ecosystem: Environmental > Aquatic > Marine > Intertidal zone >... | reverse complement strand
CACCGCCGCACTTCTGGGCGCTGGCGATTGTCCGCCGAAAGGACTATGCCCGCGCGGGCGTCCCGATGATGCCGGTTGTGCGTGGCGAGAAAGAGACGCGCTGGCAAATCTTTATTTACACGCTTGAGTTAGTAGCTGTAACCTTGTTGATGCCAGTATTCAAATTTACCGGCACAATATATCTGGTCTCGGCAGTGGCGTTGGGTTTGTGGCTGATCTATACGGCCTGGCAGGTCTGGCGAAGGGAAGGTAACAAGATCGCCTGGAAGATGTATCGCTATTCCAGCATGTATCTGGCCTTTATCTTCCTGGCTTTGATGCTGGACGCAGTAGTGTAATAAGGGGACGGTCATCTATTAGATGACCGTCCCCTCAATATGCAAGACCTCTCCGATTTCTCGGAGGAATTTTGTTATAACAAGTTTTTATTCGCGTAATACGGCATGCTCGAATGCAGCGTTCACCTTGAACTCACAACCGTTCTTCCGAGTACCCTCAAATTCCACCTCGCCGCTGAGCGTGCCGTCATCGTTGTAGTGGGTTGAAACCTTCCCTTTTTCTCCATACCACCAAACTGACCGGATATACAAACCAGCGGCAGAGGGGACACGTCCTTCGAGCACGAACGGCACCAGCCTGTCGGAGAAATTATCCTCCAGGTTTCGAGGCAGGGTGATTAGCGCATATTTCCCATGTGTGCCCCAAAGGCGCAGGTCGATCCGATCATCATGCACCGACACTTCGATTTCTGTGCCCTGTTCCTGCCCTTCTTCGTTGCAACCGGAAAAAGCGATGTCGAAGCTGGGAGCCTGACTCGGATTGGCGATGGGGAGTTCAATCAGTGGGCCATCTGTGGGTGGATTCTGTGGCGCTTCTGCGGGTTGGTTTTCTTCCGCATCAGATACTTGACCTTCACCTGCTACCGTTTTATCGGCATATCCCACCAATTCAACCGCATCGATCTCGTCCCAGGGCAGGCCAATTACCGATTGGTCGATTGTGATCTTCACGCCGATGGCTTGATAGTTTACATCACCCACTGAAACAGATACCACGTACGGGCAATCAGGTACCATCTTCGGCTCAGCGGTGTAAACCTCGTGGTAGATGCCCTGTGTATCCACCACCTCCACACGAGATACCTGCGTAGGGGTATGCGATTCGTAGATATTGATTTCCGTTGGGACCACCGGGGTTTCATAACGGACTTCCAGCCACTCGACTGAGAAATTGTCGTACGAAGCCCAGGCTGTTGGCCTGTCACCACATTCGAGCGTATCGGGCGCGCCCGTGGCCTGCGCTGCAGACCAATCAGGGTTGCCATATTCCGAACTGGCATTGGCGGAACTGGCCCACTGGCGGATGAGCTCCTGTCTCGGTGCTGCGGCTGGCTCGGCGGGTCCGATTCTCTCAGTGGTTCTGCTAAAAAGACCACACGACAGGGACGCGAAAATCAAGAGAGATAAGCCGAAATAGATTGGTGAATTTTTCTTGCCCATTTTGTCTCCTCCTACACTAGCCCTCAGGTTTATTCTATTTTAGAACTTATGCAATTTGCAAAAAGATACCAAAAATAAGGGGAGTGGGCGTACGCCCACCCCCCTTATTTTTGGGCTTTTCCTATTCAACTCTGGAACTCGTACTATTATTGCATAAAATTGGCAAATTGAGTAAACTTTTTTGTGATAAATTCCCCCCTGAAACTGTTCATTTCACACTTAGCAGCGTCTGCCGCTGCTCAACAGATTCGCCTGGTTTAACGCGAATCCGGCCCACGGTCCCGGCCCGAGGCGATTTGAGTTCGTTCTGCATTTTCATCGATTCGAGGATCAGCAGCACCTGTCCCTGCTCGACTTCCTGTCCTGATTCCACCAGGACGGAGACCACCATACCGGGCATAGGGGACTTTAGATAGAATTTGCCCGCCTCGCTCACGGACCCTCCGGCTGCTGCCCTTAAACGTTTTTCACGTTCGTCCTCAACGGTTACCGGATATTGACGCCCCATCAACAAAACTTCCCACGCCTCGTCACCCGGATAGACGAAGCCCTCGAAAGACTTGCCATCCACCAGCAGGGAGTAGACCGGCTGCCCGCTGACAGAGTTGAAATCCACCGTGATCTTGCGGCCATTAACGATGATGTGCTGGTCGTCGATGATCTCGATCGTGTATTCTTTCCCATTCACAGTGCTGATGTATTTCATGAAGGCTCCCTGTTAGCGGTGCATGCGTTCCCAGCGCCCGACCCACTTCCAGTTGCTGGTATCGCGCTCCCCACGCCGGACGATCTGGGCAGAACGCTGTGTTTCCGTGTGAGCTACCAATGTAGCAAAGATGGCGGCAGTTTTATCAAAGGTTTGCTTGCTTTTTTCTATCTCTCTCATGGAGAAACGTTCTTCAACAAAGCGCGTGTCGTATTGGCCACCCATGAAACGATGCGAGTCCATCATGGTTTGGTGGAAGGGGATATTGGTGCGCACACCCACGATGCGGTATTCTTCAAGCGCGCGGCGCATACGCAGGATGGCCTGGGCGCGCGTCTCGCCCCACACGATCAGTTTGGCGATCATCGGATCATAGTAAGGCGTGATCTCGAAACCGGGATACACACCCGTGTCCACGCGAATGCCCGGGCCAGTTGGCAGCAGGCTGTGTGTGATGCGCCCGGTGGAGGGTAGGAAATCGTTGTAGGGGTCTTCCGCATTGATGCGGCACTCAATGGCGTGGCCGTTGAACCTGATATCTTCTTGTTTGTAACTCAGCTTCCGACCCCGTGTGACACGGATCTGTTCGGCAACGATGTCTACGCCGGTGGTCATTTCTGTAACGGGGTGTTCCACCTGAAGGCGCGTATTCATTTCCAGGAAATAGAAATTCTTGTCTTTGTCGACCAGGAACTCGATGGTTCCCGCGTTGACGTAATCCACGGCCTTGGCAGCCTTAACAGCCACTTCGCCCATCTTCTGACGCAGTTCTTCATCTACGAACGATGACGGTGCTTCTTCCAGTAATTTCTGGTGGCGGCGCTGCAGCGAGCATTCGCGCTCACCCAGGTAGATGACATTCCCGTGCATATCGGCCATGATTTGGATTTCGATGTGACGTGCCCCTTCGACCAGCTTTTCCAGGTAGACGTTTCCATCTCCAAAAGCGGATTCTGCCTCCCGCCGTGCAGACTGGATCAGGTTGGGCATCTCGTCAATATTTTGCACTTCGCGCATGCCCTTGCCGCCGCCGCCAGCCGTGGCTTTGATGAGCAGGGGGAAGCCTACCTTAGGCGCTTGCGCCAGCAACTGTTCATCGGTCATGTTGCCGACATCTTCCGTGCCCGGCACAACCGGGACACCGGCCTTGATGACCGTAGCGCGTGCGACACCTTTGTCGCCCATAGCCGCAATCGCGGACGGTTTTGGGCCGATGAAAGCGATACCACTATCTTCGCAAGCGATAGCAAAGTCGTCCCGTTCAGCGAGAAAGCCATAACCCGGATGGATAGCATCCGCGCCACACTTCTTGGCGATGTCGATGATTTTGTCTCCCCGCAGGTACGACTCGCGCGAGGGCGCAGGGCCAAGCAGATAAGCCTCGTCTGCGTAACGGACGTGCAGCGCCTGACGGTCCGCTTCGGAGTAAACGGCAACCGTACCCAGGCCTCGTTCACGGCAGGCGCGCAGGATGCGGACGGCGATCTCCCCTCGGTTGGCAACTAATACTTTTTTGAACATAAAAGCTCCTAAGCGTTCAGCAGTCAGCATACAGCGTTCAGCAAAAGCTGAAAGCTGATAGCTGAGTGCTTAGATGAGGAAAAGTCCCGCATTTATAGCGGGATATTCCCATGCTTCTTGGCGGGGTTGGCATCCCGTTTGTTATTCAACATTTCCAGCGCATTGATCAGGCGTGGACGTGTCTCGCGTGGTTCGATCACATCGTCGATATAACCGCGTTCTGCAGCCACGTAAGGATTAGCGAACTTCTCGCGATATTCGGCCACCAGCTCCTCTTTGCGCTTAACCGGATCCTTGGCTTTTTCCAATTCCTTGCGAAAAATAATATTCACCGCGCCTTCAGGTCCCATCACGGCAATTTCGGCGCTCGGCCAGGCCAGGTTGACGTCGCCGCGGATGTGTTTGCTGGACATCACGTCGTACGCGCCGCCGTAGGCCTTACGGGTGATAACTGTCAGCTTGGGAACGGTCGCTTCGCAGAACGCATACAACAGCTTGGCCCCGTGGCGGATGATGCCACCGTGCTCCTGTCCGGTGCCGGGCAGGAACCCGGGCACGTCTTCCAGGGTCAGGATAGGGATGTTGAACGAGTCGCAGAAGCGCACGAATCGCCCGGCCTTGTCCGAAGCGTTGATATCCAGCACGCCTGCTAGGACGGCCGGCTGGTTCGCCACGATGCCGATTGAATGCCCGCCCAGGCGCGCAAACCCAACCACGATATTGGCCGCATAGGCTTCGTGGATCTCGAAGAACTGCCCATCATCCACGATCATGCGGATGACTTCCTTCATATCGTAAGGCTTGCCGGGGTCGTCCGGGATGATGCTGTCCAACGCTTCTTCCATGCGCAGCGGGTTGTCTCCGCCGGATATGACAGGCGCGTCTTCCATGTTGTTGGATGGGATGTAGCCAAACAGTTTGCGGATTAAATAGAGCGTGTCGGCTTCGCTGTCGGCTGCCACGTGGCATACGCCGGAAACTTCCGAATGCACCGACGCACCGCCCAGGTCTTCAAACGAAACCTCTTCATGCGTTACCGACTTGACCACTTCCGGCCCGGTCACGAACATGTACGAAGAACCGCGCACCATGAAAATAAAATCGGTCAGGGCAGGGGAATAGACTGCGCCGCCCGCGCAAGGCCCCATGATAGCCGAGATTTGCGGGACAACCCCTGATGCCAGCGTGTTGCGCAGGAAGATATCAGCATAGCCGCCCAGCGAAACCACGCCTTCCTGGATGCGCGCGCCGCCCGAATCGTTCAGGCCGATCACGGGCGCTCCGTTCTTGAGCGCCATGTCCATGATCTTGACGATCTTTTCGGCATGCACTTCACCCAGCGATCCACCGAACACGGTGAAATCCTGTGAGAAAACATACACCAGACGCCCGTCGATCGTGCCCCAGCCGGTCACGACCGAGTCGCTCAAAAACTTTTGTTTATCGAGCTCAAAATCGTGAGTGCGGTGTTTGACGAAGGCATCTACTTCGCGGAATGAGCCTTTGTCGAGCAGCAGGTCGATGCGCTCGCGAGCAGTCAGGCGTCCCTTTTTGTGCTGGGCCTCGATGCGTGCCTCGCCGCCACCCAGGCGGGATTGCGCTTTCAAATCTCTCAGGCGTTGAATTTTTGGATTATCGGTCATAACTCTCTCTTTTTGTAAAGAAGGCTTTTGTGCGCGGATGAGCCACACATATCGTAACAAAAATCAGTAACAGAACGGTTGTGCCCAACATGAAGGGCCAATTTGCGCGCTGGGTCTGGAGAAACAGCCGGTCGCACCAATACCAGACCGCGAAACTTGCTCCGGCCCCGAGCAGCCCATACCGTATCCAGGCTTTGGATTGCCATATCCCCCACAGCAAGCCGATTCCGACTACCAACCAGGCTCCTGCGCTGATGGCAATATACAGTGGTCCGGGTGGTGACGCGAACTCAAGCAGCGTATTCCACCACAGGATAGCCGTTGCCAGGCGCAAACCGCTCCATGCAGTAAGACTTAACACCAGCCATAGCAATATCGTTACACCAAAGGGTCGTTTCATCTCAAGGGATAGGGATCAGGAAGCGCATAACGGCTTTGCCGCCGTAATAATCGATGATTTCTAACCTGCCGGTATATTGACCGCGGTAAGGTTGCCTTTCAAGGAAATCAGGGTTGGCGAAAATATAATCCAGACCCATGTTGTAGAGATAATCGCTACCCTGGTGAGCTTTGTTGGCCTGGAAATATGGATAGCTGTTGATCAACCCATCCATGTTGACGATGGTGCGATCCTGAATGAAATAACCGACATTGCCACCGCCTGTCATGCCGATCAGAGTGCCGGGTTCGGTGTGAGTTTCAACAAAGGTGACAACTTCCATATAAGGCGTATCGGCCGGTTTGGCCCCATATGGCATTTGAGCTACAACGATGCGCCTGAACTCAAGGCCGCTGAGGATTCCAAAATAAATGACCGCCAGATACATCGATATATATATGATGGGAATCCGTCTCAGCGGTTGGGACAGGATGTCGAGCAGCATTGCCCCGGCTAAGGCGATGAAGACCATCTGTCCTACCCAGTACCATTCTTTCAGCGCGGAATAACCGGTGATGTTGTATTGGATGATTTGCAAGCCCGCGCCCGCCAGCAAAGGGATCAGTGCGAGTTGGTTTGTGATGCGCGCTGCCCGTTTACGGTTGATAAGCAACAGTGCAATGAGGACTACCAAGATCAGGGAAAGCAATAGCGCGTAGCGCAGGTCATGTTTGATGGGAATGGAATAAAACCAACTTGTCTGATTATGCCAGTTGCCAATCGCTGTAGTTACTGGATGCCAGGCGTTAAAATCGCCTTCGGGATCGACCCCGAAGAAGGAAAGTGGGGAGCGCGCCGCGCCGCCATAAACCTTGCTGGGAAAAGAACCCCACCAGCGTTTGATTTGCCCGCTGACCGGGGAAGCGGTGCCAAAAGCGAATTTACTCCATAACATATACAGGCCCAGCGCGCCGCCCAGTATGCTGTAGAAGATAGTACCTTCACCAAGCCAGGTGCGCCAATTGTCTTTGAACACTTCGAGCGGTGGCCGTGCTGTTGCGTTTTCTTTAGGGCTGAACAAGAAAACGATTAGCCGGCTGCCAACGATCAAGACGAAGGACAACACCCCATCAATTATGGGAGCCGTCCGTGGAAAACTTCCAGAGAGCACGCCCAGGCTGGTCAGGCCCAGGAGTATAACGAATGTGGCAGTGGTCGAGATGGCAATTCCAATGGCAGCCTGTCGTAAAAGATAAATAATTGAGTGTGCCCTGGGATGTTTATACAATCCCAGGAAGTAAAACAGCGGAACCCTGATCCCCAGACTGAGGGCCAGCAAGGTAATGGCCAGATTTGAATATTGATAATATTCAGGCAAACCAGTGCGGATGATAAAGGCGCTTGTCGCGCTGATGACCAGGAGCAGGATGTCGAGCGGCAGCAGATAATGCAGTGGTCTATCCCGGAAGACGATCCACAAACCGAACAGCCCGGCCAGGAAGACCATGTCCAGCCGACTGAACATGACCAGCGCGGCGGCGAAGGCCAGGGTTGCGATTTGCTGCCATTTGACGGGGACAGTTTTTCGGTCCCGTTCGAAGCGTTGTAGCATAAACAGGAACAGCACCAGGCAGAAGGCGGCCAGCCCGGTTTCCAATCCCTGCTGGTAGGCAGTTGCATGGATATAGTAATTGAACCCCCAATATAGGGCAGCCAACATCGCGATGGGGTGCGCGGCGACATTCTTCAGCAAACGGTATAGCAGAATACTGGTTGCAGCCCGCAAACCGGCCAGCACGAAAATCAAAACACGAAGTGGCAGAATCAAATCGAAGCGTGCCAGCGCGAAGATCGGGAGGCATACCAGCGTCCAGAGTGGGTGATAGCCGTTGGTCGGGTTAATGCCGTCAAAGGTGCTGCCGTGTCCCTCGCTGATGTTTTGCGCGACTTTGAAATAATAATAGGCGTCATCGCGTGTGAACCATTTATTGGGAAAATTGTATGCGTCGGAAAAGGCGGCATAGCCATTGATACCAACGATGGCGAGCACCAGCAATATTTCGAACCAGGGGATGCGTTGAAGCCGTGATGTGAGTTTCAAGGGGCTATCCAATATCCAGGGTGATCTTGCCGAAGTTTTTACTCTTCCACAGGCACTCCTGTGCATCGGCGGCATCCTGGAGCGGGAACGATGTGTCCAGCACCGGCTCGAGCATACCCCTCACAATCAGGTCCATGACGGTCTTGAAATCGGCTTGGTTGCTCATGGTTGAGCCAATAATGGAGAGATGCCTGGCAAAGACATAGCGGTTGTCGATCTCGAATTTTGGCCCGCCGGAATTACCCACCGTTAGCAAGCGGCCACCCTTTTTGAGCGTCCGCAGGCTGTGCATGAAAGTTGTACCGACGTTATCCACGGCTACGTCCACGCCCTTTCTCTTAGTTGCCAGGTAGACGGCTTTGGACCAGTCCTCTTCTTTGGATCGGTCGATCAGGATGTCTGCGCCGAGGGCTTCTGCCTTTTCCAATTTTTGCGCATCAGAACCCACGACCACGACCTGCGCGCCGCTATATTTAACAATATCTATGCTGGCCGTATTAACCCCGCCTCCCGCGCCGACGATGAGTACCGTTTCATCTTTTTGCAACTTCCCGCGTGTGATCAGCGAGTGCCAGGCCGTCTGGTAGACCAGAGCGGCAGCAGCTGCTTTGCGGAGGTTGAAATCGGCGGGCAGTTTGTATAGTTGGCGGGCAGGCAAGGATACATATTCTGCATAGGTCCCGCGCACGGTTTCGCCCAGGAGATGCCAGTTTTTGCAGCGATTATCCCAGCCGGAGGTGCAATATTCACACTTCCCGCAGCCCAGGTTGGGATTGATGACCACGCGGTCGCCGACCTTTACCCCTAAATTCTCTCCATCTGGCTCAGGGATAGATGGTCCGAGTGCAACTACTTCTCCTGCTCCATCTGCGCCGTTGATGTGGGGCATGTCCAGTTCCAGTCCGGGCCAGCCGTTGCGGACCATCACATCCATGCGGTTGAGGGCGGCAACCTTCAGTTTGACCAGCACTTCACCGGGCATTGGCTCCGGTGCAGGAAAGTCAGTATATTCAAGAACTTCTGATCCACCGTGTTGGTGGAATAAGGTGGTTTTCATGATTCTGTGTCAGATTCTTTCTTGAAGTGTTTGCGCAAAGTAATTTCCGTATGGATGCGGAGACCGGGCTTGCTTGTTATTTTCTCAATGGTCATTTTGATTTGAACTACAAACACCAGGGTCAATATTATAGCCAGTGTTACGAATATCAGGGCGATTTTAATTGGAAACTCATCATGTGTGGTAGGAAATGGCGGCGCAAGTTGCAAGTTTACATCTGTGTCTGCCCAAACGTAGCCGATCACCTTTCCATCTCTGTCAGTGTAGGTGGCAGAATTCTTGAAGGTTGAAGTAGGTATGTCGTTTACATCTGGCTCAAGGAACACGATGCTCTTGGCCGGTAGTTTTTCCCAATCGAATTCATAAGTGGGCACACTATCATATGTGTGCGGAACCATTTTCGTATTGATATGATATTCTACGCGATGAGGCGTTTTCTCTGTTGCGTCTAGATAAAAAATAGTATGGGGTTCATCTGTGCTCCATGCGATCCAGGATGCAATATCTTCAAATTGCGGCGGATTGCGCATAGGCATGACAGCGAAATATTCTTTTAAGCCAGAGAAAACCAACACTCCGCTAATGATTACGAACAGTCCCGATTGCACCCAATTGACAAGGGATATATCCCATTTCTGGCTCAGGCTGCTTATCAAGGTGTCAGCGGTAACAGCCCATCCAATGGCAGAGAGAAATGCCAGGGCAGGGATAACGGTCACCAGGTGGGTGTGGCGGGGTGGGAAGGCGGCGATGATGCTCAGGAAGAACAACCCGGCTCCGAGCCAGGTCAGCAGCAGGATGGAACGTGTTTGTTTAATGGTACGCAGGCCCAGGCTGAGTCCGAGCACGAGGCCGATGGCGGCCAGGAATCCGCCTGCAAAATTGGTTGTCAAGAAATGCTCGGTCACGATGAATGGGTTGAAAAGGGCGGCCAGGGTCCGCACGATGCCACGCGTCAGCAATTCGGCGTAGACCTCCGGCGCATAGAAGACCTGGTTTTTGCCAATCAGGTAGGCCACACCATCCGGGTAGAGTTCTGCAGGGCCATAGTACGCGCTGCCATAAAATGTGTTGACAAAACTGGTCTCGACCAATTTGAAGAATAACGGTTCGGCGTTCTGGCTGCTGGCGCCATAGACAAGTCGCGGCCCGGCAGTGATGGCGATAGCTAGCAGGAAAACGGCAGTGGTGAGCAGCGCCCAACGGACTTTGATCCGCCGGATTGTTGTGAGCAACGTCATTACTATGATGATCGTTACAGGCCCCAGCCAGGCAGCGGTATAAGTGTAGAAGCCCAGTCCAGATGCCAACCCGGCTAACCAATAGTATAGGGTGCTATTTCGCCTGTAACCCAATGACCAGAAGTACAGGCTGAGCACAACCGGAAAGAGCGCTTGCGAGTTGTTGTAACCCATGCGCGCAAAGCTGAGATAGTACGGGCTGCTGACCATGATGAGCGCGGCCACGATTGCTACACGTCGGTCGAACCATTCACGTGCCAGCAAATAGAATGGAATAATGGTTAATGACCCGGCTAGCACGGAAGCGAAGCGCCAACCCCACAGGTTCACTCCGAACAGGCGCATAACCCAGCCTTGAAAAATAGAACTTGCCACTGGGAAGGTATAAACGCCAAAATCAAAGAAGGCTGGTTTAAATTCACCGATGGCAATGGCGCGACCGGTTTCCCAGAAAGAGCCTTCGTCGGGAACCATGATCTTGGGGATGTCTTGGAGCGCGAAGGAACCAATTCCCAGACCGAGCAGGAAAAGCCCGATCATCCAGAAAATATCGACGCGGGTGATGTTTGGGGAAACGTTCGTGCCGGTTGATTTTTCGTGCCGGTAGAGCAGGTGAGTTAGAAGGGCCAGGACAAAAATCCATAGCCAAGGCAGGATCGGGTTGTAGTCGTGCCGCGCTAGTTTGAAGATGAGATATGCGAACAGCAGAACAGCAACTGCCAGGCGCGGCAAGAGATAAGCCCAATTTTGTTCAACTTTTTTTCTTATTGTTGCTTGAATTTCTTCACCCTTATTCCAATCAGGGAGAAAGACAAGGGCGCTTAGAAGCCCGCCTGCCAGCAAGAATGGGATCGCCGCCCCGAAGTTCTGCATGTTGACGATGTCCAGGCGGAAGGTGATGTTTAAGGTGTCCAGTGCTTCTTTTATTCTTCCCGCTGGTTCGCGCTGGTGCATCAGGTATTGGCCGTTGACAATAAGACCCAGGCCGATTAAAAACCAAAACCAGCGATCCGGCATCGTCTCTCTAGCACGGGACAG
>Ga0209536_100014780_pt1 | contig 11185 bp, 11 predicted proteins | sample DeeMarSeWOR28_12_FD_187461 | JGI IMG/M metagenome (GOLD analysis project Ga0209536, IMG submission 187461) | Marine sediment microbial communities from White Oak River estuary, North Carolina - WOR-2-8_12 (SPAdes) (version 2) | ecosystem: Environmental > Aquatic > Marine > Intertidal zone >... | reverse complement strand
GTGTCGTTGCAGACCCCCATGCCCCCGTGGGCCTGAATGGCCCGATCGATTACCTTCAGGGCCATATTCGGTGCCACGACCTTTATTTCGGCAATTTCCGTTCGGGCGACCTTGTTGCCGACGGTGTCCATGCGGTGGGCGGCATACAGGGTCAGCAAACGGGACTGATCGATTTCACAGCGGGATGCAGCAATATCCTGACGGATTTGCCCCATCTCCGCCAGGGGTCGGCCGAAGGCCACCCGGGATTTGACCCGGCGACACATTTCCTCCAGCGCTCTCTCCGCCACACCGATGGTGCGCATGCAATGATGGATGCGACCGGGTCCGAGCCTTCCCTGGGCGATTTCGAAGCCGCGACCTTCGCCCAAAAGGATGTTGGACAGCGGGACCCGGACATTTTCGAAAGAAATCTCACCGTGCCCATGGGGCGCGCTGTCATAGCCGAACACCGGCAGCATGCGTTCGATGGTGACACCGGGCGTGTCTCGGGGCACGAGGATCATGGACTGCTGTTTGTAGGCAGGACCGTCGGGGTCGGTCTTCCCCATGAAGATAAAAATCTTACAGCGCGGGTCACCGGCCCCGGATGACCACCATTTGCGGCCGTTGATCACGTATTCGTCACCATCACGCACGATGCTGGCCTCGATATTGCGCGCATCCGATGAGGCCACCTGGGGCTCGGTCATGCAAAAGGCCGAGCGAATCTCGCCTATTAACAGCGGCGTCAGCCACTGCTCCTTCTGCTGTTCACTGCCGTAACGGACGAGGGTTTCCATATTGCCGGTGTCCGGGGCCGAGCAGTTGAAGACTTCCGGCGCCCAGGGAACCCGCCCCATGATCTCGCAAAGCGGCGCATACTCCAGGTTGGTCAGTCCGGCCCCGTATTCGCTTTCAGGGAGAAACAAATTCCACAAATTCTCGGCTTTAGCCTTTTCTTTGAGTGTTTCGATAAGGGGGATAGCCTCCCAGCGGTCGCCCTGATTCAACTGACGATAATAGGCGTCTTCATTGGGATACACATGCTGATCCATGAACGCGGTCAGTTTTTTTTGCAGTTCAGTGGATTTGGGCGATACGTCAAAAAGCATAAGAACAGCCTCCTGCTTTATCCGGTTATTTCTGTTAGATTGCCAGGCGACATGGGTTTTTCTCCATTCTCAATTGCCAGAACCATTGCTCTGACAGCATCGTTGAAGGGGGTGGGCACGCCAAGGGTTTTGCCCTTGTCACAGATGTAGCCGTTGAGATAGTCGATTTCGGTTCGGCGGCCTCTTTCAAGTGACTGCAGGCTGGAAGACTTTATTCTCCGGTATTTGAAGCCGATGATTCTTATGGTCAGGGAGCGTCTCAGGTCCGCGATTTTTCCGCCGGCGTCCAAAAATTTATAATAATCCAGCTTGCCGCCACCGCCGGGAGCCACTTTTATTTTCATGGCTTCCGCCACGGCCATGGCTTCGCGCATGAGTGCCACAAAGATTTGTCTGGCTTTTTTACTGGCAAGCAGTTGACCCAGTTTCACACCGCCGATGACCCCAAGCGAGTTGATGCAGGCATTGATGATCAGTTTCGAGTAAAGCTCTCCTATTATATTGTCGGTGATACGGGTGGGATAGACGGCATCCAGCATCTCTTTGAGCGGCGACAGTCGGTCATCAGTCTGTTGATCGATATTGCCAATAACAAATTCTCCTTCCGAGGTAACTTCCAGGTCTGCCGCCCCCCGGTTGGTTGCGCCCCAGCCGACCACGCATCCGATGACACGCTCCCTGCCGAGAATTTCGGCTAGGGCGTCTTCACATAGGCCGTTTTGCAGCGACACAACCAAAGATTCCGGCTTTAGGAATGCAAGCAATGCCTGTGCCGCCGTTAAGCAGTCATTGGCTTTGGTGGCCAGGAATACCAGGTCTTGCCGGTCCGACATATCCGAAATGTCTTTAAGCGCCTGGAGTGCTACCGTGTGATCACCTTTGATGCCGCGGATGCGCATACCCGGAGATATACAAAGATCCGCTGTTTCCTGATGCTTGCAGACAATTAAAGGGTTCCAGCCGGCCTTTTTGAGAAAGGCTGCGGTGACACCGCCGATAGCGCCGGCACCAATCACGGCGATCCTGGCGTCTTTTGCGATCATCGTAATTCCTTTCCGATGGGTTTCGAAAAGCCCCACATTTCTATTGCATTTAAAGTCCAATGGCAATATCTAATATCATTTGTAAGGGAATAAAAAGGAATTGGGAGTAATTCAATGACTGACTTTCAGAGCCAATACGCCGATGTAAACGATATTCGATTACACTATGTCAGCGTCGGACAGGGCAGGTTGATCATGTTCGTGCACGGTTTCCCCGAGTTCTGGTACGAATGGGAAAAACAGCTCGTTGAGTTCGGCAGCGACCATCAAGCCGTGGCCCCGGACATGCGGGGGTACAACCTGTCATCCAAACCAGCCGAAGTAGATAAATACCATATTAACAATCTTATCGAAGACCTGCGGGCTCTGGCCGAATACCTGGGCCATGCAAAATGTATCATGGTTGCCCACGACTGGGGCGGGGCCGTGGCATGGTCGGTCGCCATGCGCCATCCTGAGTTGCTGGAAAAGCTGATTATTGTCAATTCTCCCCATCCGGCTGTTTTTGCCCGGGAGCTGTTAAGCAACCCCGATCAGCAGCAGGCCAGCCAGTATATGTTGCTGCTGCGGTCGACTGAAGCGGAGCGGGTTCTATCCGAAAACAATTACGCCCGGCTGATGGATGTGCTGGTTCAATTCGGCAGCAAGTGGGAGTTGTCGGAGGAAAAGCGTTTGAAATACATCGAGGCCTGGTCCCGGCCGGGGGCGTTGACCGGCAGCCTCAATTACTACAGGGCCTCCCCGCTGTATCCGCCCACATCCGAAGCTGATGAAGAAAAGATCGGCGGGATTCTGGATTTGCCCCAAGAGATGTTTGAAGTGAAGGTGCCGACGCTGGTTATCTGGGGGGAACAGGACCGGGCCCTGTTAACCGGCAATTTGGACGGACTGGAAGACTATATTGCGGATCTGACGATCAAGAGAATTCCCGACGGCACCCACTGGGTGATTCATGAGCAGCCTGAATTGGTTAATTCACTGATTCGCGAATTTATTGAATAGGCATTTTAGGTTTGGGACACCGCCCTTTGGGCTACGACCCACAGGCAGGGTTCATGGGTTCAGAGGTTCATTCGCCTCCGGCGGTTTCAGAAGACCGGATACTCTGAGCTTCAGAATAACCCTGAACATTGAACCCTGAACCTTTGAACCCTTTGAACAGGAAATATACAATAACCAAATCAAGACCTGTCGTCTCTAAACGCTTTTATCCAACGATTGGAGCGTAGAAATATGCCCGAATACGAAGAGTTAGACCCCCGATTTAAGGCGTCTCTACTCAACTGGATGAAAACAGATAATCCCTTCTGGTCTCTGCTTGGAATGGAGATCATCGGGATCAAGAAAGGGTGGGCGAAAATCCGGCTGCCGTTTACCAAGAAGTTGACCAACGGCATCGGTGTGGCCCATGGCGGGGCGATATTCTCACCGGCAGACTCGGCCGTGGGAATGGCCCTGATAGGGCTTACCGAAAGAGATGAAAGCATTTCAACCCTGGAAATGAAGATCAACTACCTCAAACCGCTTTCCGGCGGAGAAATCATCGCTGAAGCCAAGATTGTCCACAGGGGAACCATGACGGCCATCGGCGACGTCGAAGTCCGCGATGGCGACGGCAATCTCATTGCGAAAGGGCTGGCAACTTACGCCATCGTTAAGAAATAGAAACCGTGCAAAAGGGGATAAAAATGAAAGTGGCGGACTTTAAGAACATTAACTATGACAAGGATGATGAAACCGGCATCGTGACCGTTGCCATCAACCGGCCGGAAATCAAAAATGCCCTGGCGGTGATGGTTTTGTATGAATTGTACCGGGCAGTGGATGCGATCGAAACCGATCCCAAAGCCAAGGCCATGATCCTTACCGGCGCAAAATCGCCGGAAGATGAAGATCCGGCCAACGAGGCTTTCAGCAGTGGCGGATATTTCAACCTGGCGGACCTGGAAGCCCTGGATGAGGAAACGAAAAGTCAGATCGACCTGACGGATATCGCCCAGAAGAAATTGTGTTTGAAATTGTGGCAACTGGACAAACCCGTGATCGCCGCCATCAATGGGCTGGCCATTGGCGGCGGCTTTACCATTCCACTTGCCTGTGCCGATCTCATCTACATATCCGAGCACGCCTGGGTCAGGCTGCCTTTCATCAGCCTGGGCCTTATACCCGAACTTGCATCCAGTTACCTGCTGCCCAGGCTGGTGGGATTTCAACGGGCCAAGGAGATCTTTTTTTTCGGTGAAAAGTTGCCGGCTTCAACACTCAATGACATGGGGCTGGTGAACGAGGTGGTTGCCCACGAGGAACTGCTGGCCCATGCCAAACAAATGGCTTTAAAGCTCATTCCTCCCCTGGGTGCCGGGCTGGCTGCACGTCTGGCCAAAAAAGCGCTTCACGGGCCGTTAATAGAAGCCGTAACCCGGGCGCTTGACGCTGAAAACGAAGGATTGAACCAGACCATTGCATCAGCAGATTTTTGGGAAGCCATCGCCGCCCGCAAGGAAAAACGCGATCCGGTGTTTAAGGGAGAATAATGAATTGGGAAGGTGGAATGCGGAATGCGGAATGGAGCGGACGGAAGGTGGAATGTGGAGGGGAAGATCGGCACATTCAGCGCTGCTGATTTTCATTCTAATAACGAATAACCGATAACAAATAACTAAAACGGGGGGTGTTATGACCGCAAAACTGATGGAATACTTTAATAAACAGCCCCGGCTGGGAACCCTTAGCACCGCTGACAGCACTGGCAAGGTCAATTGCGCCTATTTCGGATCGCCCCGGATGATCGATGAAAAAACAATATTCATGGGCCTGGGCAACAACCGTACCTTTGCCAATTTACAGGTTAATCCCAGTGCTGTGTTCATGGTTATGGAACCGGGTCAATCGATTACGGATTGGAAAGGTGTGCGGGTATACGTGAAGATGACCGAGTGTCAAACCTCTGGAAAAAAACTGGATGATATGCGCGCCACTATCGCACAGCATGCCGGGGAGAATGCCGCCAAGATGATACATGCAGCGGTGACTTTTATGATTCAGGAAATCCGACCGTTGGCGGATTTCGGACAGGGATGGGAGAAGTCCATATAGTTTTCCGTGGTCCATTGTCTGTCGTCCGTTGAGCGGCCTTATGGCTTGCAGGAAGCTACTGGATTTGTTTGAAGAGCTTAATACCACGTGGGAGCGGCTTCCAGCCGCGACTATCTGTTTGGGCATCTACTAAGTCGCGGCTGGAAGCAGCTCCCACGTGCTTTTCCAGCCAATTAGGAGAGGTGCCTGCTCCTCTAATTCGAGATATAGACTACATGGAACTGAAGGAAAGCATTAAACAAATAATCCATCCGGGCGATGACAGCGGCAACGGCATGATCGCCCGGTTTCGATTGGCGTCGGGCCTGGAGATCATCGGGTTGCCGACCGAAAACTTTTACGGGGGGCACTGGGATCTGGGACCGACGTGGAATTATGCGGTTTTGGCAGACAAACCGTTTTTGGTGGATTCCGGCCGTTTTGGCCAGGGGCAAAACCTGGTCGATATGCTGTCATCTGTTGGCATCAAAGCCCAGGATCTTGACTTCGTGCTCATCAGCCACGGTCATGAAGACCATGACGGGGGGTTGGCCGAACTGGTGCATTCAGCCAAATTGAAAGTCAAGGCCCATGCGATCTATGACCTGTTGATTCGGAAATATCCTTCCCAGGCCCCGCGCGGACACAAAGAGGACTTCCCGGCCAAGTGCTGGCATTGTCCGATGCCCGAATCATTTTACGCCAAAAACTGCCTGGGTTATCATAAGGTGCTGCAGGAGCTGAAGATTGATCCCGTTGGTGACGGTGAAAATGAGCTGATGGCCGATGTCCATACCCACCACCTGCCGGGCCACAGCCCGGATTGCGTCGCTGTCCTGCTGGGTGACGAGGCCATCATTGTCGGTGATATCGTCCTGCCCGACATCACCCCCTGGCCCACCCGCGAAGAATCATTCAGCGAAATCGCGGCGGTCATCAAACCCCACTACACGCAGGCCAGCCGGATCTTCGGTCTCGACCGGTACATCAAATCCTTAAAGAAATTAGCAGCGATCGCGGCCAGCCATCCGGACGTGCTCGTGCTGCCCGCCCACCGCTTCTACTACAGGGGCCAGTGGAACGGTATTCAACTCGCCGACCGGGTCAAGCAACTGCTGGCGCACCATGTTCAACGATGTGCCGCGATTCTTGAGCTCCTGGGAACCGGTCCGCAAACAGCCGAGGTGCTCGCCCGGGAACATTTCGAGGAAAGACTGCTGGAAGGATTCGGCAGCATTATGGCTACCAATGAAATTATCAGCCATTGTGAATTATTGGCTGTCTGCGGTGATATCGTCAGGGAAAATAAGACCCAGTACCGGGCAACCGGCAGCGGTAATTTCGAGGCGCATATATCGGCAACCATCTGCCGGTGAATCTAGGCGGGGTCTCACCATACGCTAAAAAAACCTATATGTACGTAAAAATGTACTTGACATCTGTATATTTATATATTAGCGTCAGGCAGCAAAGCCGGGCAAATTCCATTATCCCATTCCAGACGTGCCCAAATAGACGGGGACCCATACCGGAAACCGGGGAGGCGCTAACATGATCAAAGCGTATCTGAAAGAAAACAAAAATGTCATCATTTTCTTTATTCTATTTGCAATCGGTCTAAACATATTCGTTATTGGCGTCTGCCAGTTGATTCCTGAAAGACTGCGCAAAAGCGGATGGTTTATAGCCCCGAATTACAAGTCTCAAACCATGGGTCAATCCATTGAAAAAAAATCCCGCAATAACGCCAATTGAAGGGATCACATAAATGGATAAAAAAATAGTGCTGTTTTACGCAATTTTTGCTGCTGTGATGATCGGCGGTTCCTTGGCGATAAGCCTCTGGATTTTTCCCAAAATTGTCGGTAATGCACGTTACATGGGCTTTGGTTTAGCGGGGATGATCGAACCCGTACCCGGTCAAATCCCATCAAAGCAGATGCTGACATTGATTTGCGCGCAGATGGTCGGGACTTTCGGCATCCTTTGGCTTGTCGGCCGGCAGGTTGTCAAAAGAATCAATCGTGACCGTCCGGTTAGCATCGAAGGCTACCTGTTCAAAATCAGCCGGTTAACCGGAAAAAATGAGTTTGATATCTTTTGCAAGGCGGCTGAGGATTGGCCGGTCTCGCCTGATCAAATCAAGCAGGATTTCAGCCTGTATATGGCAGAGCAGTTCATACCTTACTATGTCAACCATTTCGTCAGAAAGAACCAAGAACATATCGATAAACTGCACATGCCGATATTTCAATTCCATCAGCATTGATACCCATTGAGCCCATAAACGGCTAAACCTATCCAGCCCGGACAGATAACCGTACGCTATTCAAACATAACCACCCGCCTGTTTTTGCGGGTGGTTTTTATTTTTAACAAGGCCCCATGGCGGTAGCGTAAATTTTTCTTGACAGCATTCAGGGAATTGAATTAGTTAGTATACGAAAGGTATTGAAATGAAAACCTACAACGACTGCATCATATTCCTGCTGGCCAAGGCCTATCAGAAAGCCCATGGTGATCTCAAACGCAAGCTTCATTCATACGGCGTGACACCCATCCAGCATCTGATCCTCGAGGTGTTGTGGGGCGAAGACGGGTTATCGGCCAGCGATATCGGCAAGAAACTGGTTCTAGATGGAGCCACGCTGTCAGGCGTGCTGGATAGATTGGCGGCCGGAGGTTGGATTTTAAAAAGACCGGCTGAGGATGACAAACGGGTTCTGCGAAATTTCCTTACCCCCAAGAGCAAGGAGCTGAAACCCAAGCTATCGGAGGCCAGGGATCAAACCAATGAGGATCTGTTAAAAAATTTCTCTTTAGAAGAAAAAGTGCTGCTGAAGCGATTTCTGCGGGATATGCAATAAAAACGATTCAAGGGTTAAGGTTTAGGGTTCAAGGGTTATGATATTCTGACAGTTCTCCAATTACCTTATATAGATATTTGAACTATGTTTGATTTTTATACCCAGTTCTTTGTATTCAAGGGGCTATCGATAATTTTCAACCTGGAACTCTGAAACTTTGAACCTGGATTGTATATATTTTGTACACAAATAAAATCAGAGGGGAAGTGCCCGAAGCTCGAAGCAGCAGTACATCAGGCATTTATTGATTGGCTGGGCCAAACCTGGTGGGAATTGCCGAACTCGTTGCATTTACAACCGATCGCAAGGCGGGTGTCGTCATGAAACGCCACAGCAGTTAACGGTTATTTATTATTGGTTATCAGGAGTTGAAAATGGAAAAAATCACGCGCAGAGCAATGGAACTTGCGCAATGCTATGGTGCCAGTGCGGTTGGGATCGCAACCATCGACACCCTGGCGGGCGGACCGCCGTCAACGGATTTAACCTATGTTCTGCCAACTGCCCGAGCCGCAATTAGTTTTGCAGTTCCGCTGAATCAGGACGACATCGAGCTCTGGTTTTCCAAAAAGAGTCATGCAAAGCACTTTAAGGACAATATCAGGGCCAACGTCATTGCCAGCGGCATTTCCCTGGAGCTTGCCAACTATTTAGGACAGAAGGGCTACCCCTCGATTCCACTGACGGCCAATACGGCCTACCGCGAGGAGAGCCCCAACGGGCGCTATGATGAGTTTCCCCCGATTTCCCATCGATACCTGGCCGTTAGGTCCGGCGTCGGCTTTTTCGGACTGTCCGGCAATGTGCTGACCAAAAGCGAGGGGGGTGCCGTCATACTGGGTTCGGTGGTCACGGCCGCCGAACTGAAACCAACCGATCCCCTGGCGGCCGGTGAGAACTATTGCGATCTTTGTCGCCTGTGTACGGCCGTCTGCGCTTCGGGCTATATCGATGGGGAAAACCAGGCGTCCGTAACCCTGGGCGGCATCGATTTCTCCTATTCCCAAAAGCGCCATCACAGCCGCTGCGATTATGTTTGCGGCGGTTTTACCGGACTGCACAAATCCGGCAAGTGGTCGACCTGGTCGCCCGGCCGCTTTCCCATTCCGGATAAGGATGAGGCGTTTTATCCCGCGCTGATAAACACCGTCGGCCCCTATTTAAACCGTCCCCACACCGGACCCGCCATATTCAATGTCATCATGCCGGGAGACAAGGTGGGATTAACCTGCGGCAACTGCCAGCTGATCTGTCATCCCGATAAGGAAGTCCGCAAGCGCCGTTATAAAGTACTCGTTGAAAGCGGTGTTGTTGTCCAGAACCCGGATGGGAGCCTGGAAGCGGTAACGCCTGAGGAGGGCAGAAAACGGGTTGCTGCCATGGATGCGGAAACAAGGGCACTTTACGAATCTAATTGATGCCATCCCAACGCGATAAAAAAAATAACAAATCACAAGCACCAAATAATTTACCCTGTTCAATAATGCTTCGCATTAAATCTTCGATTTATTGAACAGGACAGGTAATATCCAATGACCAAATTTTCAAATTCCAAACTATCAGGAGAGCTTTCTAAATTAATATGCCCGTTTCGGTAATTGAGATTTCGAATTTGGAATTTATTTGATATTTGGTGCTTGAATTTTGGAATTTCCCTATAATCGCTCAGGCAAGTTTACACAAAGGAGTCCCTTCATGTTGAAGACCCGAATAACAGAACTATTTGGCATCGAACGTCCCATCGTCCAGGGCGGTCTGATGTGGATTGCCCGGGCAGAGCTGGCGTCTGCTGTGGCCAACGCCGGTGGTATCGGCTTTATGACCGCCCTGACGTTTCAGGAGGCCGAGGACCTGAGAGCCGAAATCCGTAAATGCCGTGAAATGACGGACAAACCGTTTGGCGTCAACCTTACCTTCCTGCCATCCCTGCGGACCATCGACTACCCGGCCTACATCAAGATCTGCATCGAAGAAGGAATCGAGTTTATCGAAACCGCCGGGCGCAACCCGGAACCTTACATGGATCAGCTCAAGTCGGCCGGCATCAAGGTTGTGCATAAATGCACCTCGGTGCGCCACGCGATCAAAGCGGAAAAAATCGGCTGCGATGTGGTCAGCATCGACGGTTTCGAAGCCGCCGGCCATCCCGGCGAAGACGACGTAACGTCTTTGATTCTAATTCCGGCCACGCGCGACGCCATTGACATTCCCATCATCGCCTCGGGCGGGTTTGCCGACGGCCGCGGACTGGTGGGCTGCCTGGGCCTCGGGGCAGACGGGATGAACATGGGGACCCGTTTCGTTGCCACCCAAGAGGCACCGGTACATGACAATGTCAAGCAGGCGCTCATCGACCACAGCGAGCGCGACACCCGGCTGATCATGCGCACCCTGCGCAACACGGAACGGGTGATTAAAAACCCAATCGTGGACAAGGTGCTTGAAATCGAAAGCAGGGGTAATACCAAAATCGAAGACATTGCGCCGTATGTTTCCGGCCTGGTGGGCAAAGAAATGCTTGAAGACGGAGACATGCAAAAGGGCGTGATGTCCGCCGGCCAGTGCATGGGACTGATTAGAGACATTCCCACCTGCCGGGAGCTGCTGGATCGGATCATGGCGCAAGCAGAAAAGATCATCAAAGAAAAATTTTCCCAGGTCATCGTTTGATCTGAATGAACCGGTCGCCGGCGTGGAGAGAACCGCAACGTCTCTTGCCATGGCGCACAGATGCCAAAAATAATTTTAAACCCATCTTTGCGGGCCTGGCGGCGTTGCGAGAAGATGTATTATCACGCCATAAATGAAGGTCACTGGATGCAGGAGACCCAATATGGAAGATAAACAGCTATATGAGAATCTGGCCCAACACCTGGACCAGGGAATTGTCGGCGCACCAACATCACCGGCGCTTTTGGAGATTCTCAGGGTTCTATTTCCCCTCCAGGAAGCCGAGGTGGCCCTCAAGCTCGGTATGCAAGACCGGAGCCTCGCAGAGTTGAGGGACTCTTTTCCCGAACTGGGTGACTCGCTCGAGGAGGTTTTAGATCGCATGGCAGGGCAGGGAACCGTTTTCACCAGTCAGCGACCGGGAGCAGAACGGACC